>Ga0302324_100002588_pt1 | contig 41512 bp, 30 predicted proteins | sample Palsa_T0_1_FD_201949 | JGI IMG/M metagenome (GOLD analysis project Ga0302324, IMG submission 201949) | Peat permafrost microbial communities from Stordalen Mire near Abisko, Sweden - Palsa_T0_1 | ecosystem: Environmental > Terrestrial > Soil > Palsa > Peat permafrost | place: Sweden: Abisko...
TGCAGGCGTGGATTTGGGCGGTGGGGACGGGCGTGCTCTGGGGCGCGTCGTACTTCTTCTGGCGTCGGCTGCAGGCCGACGTGTCCGCGAACTAGCCGGTGGCGTGGCGCGGCGCCTTTACGGCGCCGATCGGGCGAGTTTTAAGTCGGCAAAGTTCGTCCATTTTCCCTCTTTATCTTTTTGCTCCATCAGCCATTGCCACGTGCCGGTTTCCGGCCGCCAGCGATAGGTGGTGTGAAACGGGCCGTCCGGATATTCGAAGACAAAACGGATGGAGTCGCCGTCGCGCGTGCCGTAGCCGAGCGTTTCAGAAAATCTGCCGCCGAACACATCGAGGAGATGCAAAACGTAGAAGTCGCTTACCGGATCGTAACCGAGGAACCAGATTGCCTCATAGCGCCTCTCGGACGTCGGCGCGCTGGCCTCCGTCTTTTCGTGAAGGCGAAGGAACTGGTGGTTAAGCACCCAATCCGCTTCCACCTCGTGGTGCGCGTCGCGGCCCATGACCTGCCCGGTGAGTTTCCATTGGCCAGTCAGGCGATCGGCCAGATCGTCGCGCCATTCCGCGGGGGCCTGCGCGCCCAAATGGACCGGAAGAAGGCCGATCAGAAGCACGACACGAAAGAGCGACCCAAACGAGATATTCATGAAAGCCTCCTCACGCTGAGCGTGAGTCTTGTGCTTAACGGACGTGGGATTCTCGCACAAGTGGAGGCGTACGTGTTCGGCGAACTCCCGGACCGCGACGCGGACCTCGGAAATGCGGTGGTAAGATCCTCGAGCGCAACCCGGGAGCGGCGTGGAGATGGCAATGACACCACGATTGAACGCAGCGCTAAGCGAGATTCGCGACACCCTGCTTGAAACGTACGCGGTGAACGACGCCATGAACCAGCTTTTGTTGCGGCATCTAGACCCGCGAGCATGGCGCGCGGAGCCGCTGGGACGGAAAGGCCAGGGGCGAACGATTGCGGCGATCTTCGCGCATTTGCACAACTGCCGGCTGGTGTGGCTGAAGAATTCCGCGCCGCACCTGAAATGTCCGGTGGCGCTCGATCCCTATCGCTGCACCAGGAAGCAAGCGGCGGCGGCGCACAAGAAAAGCGCGGCGCAGTGCCTGAGGATGCTGAGCGATGCATTGACGGCGTCGCCCGGCCGGCGGGTGACGAAATTTTCGCGCGGCAGTTGGGCGCCAGAGTGGCCGGCGGGAGGGACCATGTTCGCGTATATGTTCGCGCACGAAGCGCATCATCGCGGGCAGATTTTGATGCTGGCGCACCATCTGGGCTATCGCGTGCCGCCGAACGTGATGGGCGGGATCTGGCAGTGGAACAAACTGTGGAAGGAAGCGGGCTTCGCGAAGCGGCCGAGATAGCCGGCGGATGCGGATTGCAGGACAATCCCGGTTTATAGGCCGTGCTGCCCGCTGCGCGCCGCGAATCGAAAACACTACGGATTAATCGTGAACGTGAGTGAGGTGACGGAAGTGCCGCCGCCGGGCGGTGGGTTGGTCACCGTGACCTGAGCGGAGCCCGAGGAAGCGATGTCAGTCGAGAGGATGGCGGCCTTCAGCGAAGTTGCGCTCACGTAAGTGGTGGTGCGCGGCGAGCCGTTCCAATTCACCACCGAGCCGGAGACGAAGCTTGTTCCGGTCACGGCGAGAGTGAAGGCAGCGCCGCCGGCGGTGGCGCTGGAGGGCGCGAGCTTGGTGACGCCAGGAACCGCGTTGTCGATGGTGAAGGTCTTCGCGCCGGAGGTGCCGCCTCCGGGAGTTGGGATGAACACGGTGACCGAGGCGGTGCCGGCGGTTTTGATGTCCGCGGCGGTGATCGTCGCCGTGATTTGCGTGCTGTTGACGAAGTGCGTGGTTTGCTTTTTCCCGTTCCACATTACTTCCGAGGTGGAGACGAAATTGGAACCGTTGGCGGTGAGCGTGAAAGTGGCGCCGCCGGCTGTTGCGGAAGTCGGCGAAATCGAAAGCAGAGCAGGAACGGGGTTGTCGATGGTGAAAGATTTGGAAGCGGAAACGCCGCCTCCCGGCGCGGGGTTGGTGACGGTGACTTTGATGGTGCCGGGCGTGGCGATGTCGGTGCTGGTGATCTGAGCGGTGAGCTTGGTCTTGCTGACGTAAGTGGTCGCCGCAGCGACGCCGTTCCAGTTGACGACTGAGGCGTTCAGGAAATCGGTGCCGTTGACGGTGAGAGTGAAGGTGGCGCCTCCGGCGGTCGCGCTCGTCGGCGAAATGGAAGTGATGCTGGGCTTGAGGTTGTCGATGGTGAAGGTTGCGGCGTTCGATGTGCCGCCGCCGGGTATTTGGGTGACCACGGTGACTGGCACAGTTCCTGCCGAAGTAACCAATGAAGTCGAGACGGATGCGGTGAGCTTAGCGCTGCTGACGAAAGTGGTCGCCAGTGGCGCGCCGTTCCAATTTATGGCCGACGCGGTCTTCACGAAATTCGAACCGTTCACGGTGAGCGTGAAGGTGGCGCTGCCAACCGTCTTGCTGACCGGCGAAATGGTGGTGACGGCCGGAACAGGGTTGTCGATGGTGAAGGTCTGTGCATTCGACGCGCCGCCTCCCGGCGACGGGTTCGAGACCGTGACGTTTACGGTTCCGGCTGTGGCGATGTCGGTGGAGAGTATTGCGGCAGTGACCTGCGCTGCATTCACGAAAGTGGTGGTGCGCGGGGAGCCGCCCCAGAGGACAGTCGCGCCGTTCACGAAATTGCCGCCGTTGACGGTGAGCGTAAAGCCAGAGCCGCCGGCGACGGCGCTTGCGGGCGAAAGCGATGATGTGGAGGGCAGGGGATTATCAACGCTGAAGGTGGCGGAATTCGACGCGGCGCTGCCGGTGTTGATTACCGTGACGAGATTAGCTCCGGCGGCGGTGAGGTCGCCGGTTGGGACCGTGGCGGTGAGCTCGATGTCGCTGACGAATGTGGTGGCGAGGTCCGCGCCGTTCCACTGCACGATCGAGCCGGAATTGAAAGCCGAGCCATTCACGGTGAGCGTGAATGACGAGCTGCCGAGCCGGGTGCTGGATGGAGAGATGGACGTGACGCCGGGAATGGGGGTGACGGACGCGACGCTCGTGCTCCACATGCTGCGGCCATGAGTGGCGGCCCACAAAGTATGCGACGCGCTTTGGAAGGCGAGTCCCAGTACAGCGACTCGCGGCAAACCCGTTACCAGCGTGCCCCAGCTGGTGCCGGAGTTCGTGGTATAGAAGACGCCCACATCGGTACCGACGTAAATCGTGCCGGTCTGCGTGGGGTCCACGACGATATCGTTCGCGGGCGTGTTGGGCAGGTCGCCGCTGATGTCGGTCCAGGTGCTTCCGGTATTGGTGGTCATGAAAACGTGGCCGAGATTATCGCCGTAACCGGAAAAGCCGGAGAAGGTGACGTAAGCAGTGGTGGCGGAGTACGGATCGGCAGCCAGTGCGGTGATGCTCCGATTCGGAAGGCTGCGGGAACCGGTGATGTTGGTCCAGGAGGCGCTCGAACCGGAGAGCGCATTCGTGGTTACGTGCACGAGTCCGTTATACGAGCCGGCGTAAACGGTATTCGAACTGAGCGGAGATATGGCCAGGGCGACGAGCGTGTCTGAGCCATCCGCGGTGAGGTCGGGTGAAATCGCGGTCCAGTCGCTCGCGGCGTTCGTGGTTTGATAAACGAGATCGGTGCCGAAGTAAAGGTTCTGCGCGTTGTTGGGATCCATGGTGAAAGGCGCAACCCAATTGACCCTGTCGCTGAGGCTGATGCCGCTCCGCGCCGTATTAAATGTGTTGCCGCCGTCGGTGGATTTGAAAATGTTCGTCTGAACGCAGGTGACGTACAACACGTTATTGGGATTGGTGAAATCGAAGAGGTTTCGGGCGCCGTCGCCGCAAGGGAAGTTTCCCCCGCTCCAGGCGAGGGTCCCGGAATAGGCGAGCGTGCCGTTGTCCTGGGTGCCTCCGATGCCAATATTCGCATTGGTGGGATGGATGGCGGGACCGGCGTAGAACTGAAGAGTCGCCAGGCCCGCGCCTGATGAGGTGCCGGGGTTGAGAGAGGTAACGTTTGTATCGGTCACGGCGGAAGTAGGCGACGTAATGCTGTACATGCCGCCGTCATTGCCCACATAAAGAATGGTGCCGTCGGGTGTAAACGCCAGGGCGTGCAAATCCGGGTGGATTTCGCCGAACTGGTTGTCTGGTGGGATGGATGTCCAGGTATTTCCGGCGTCCAGCGATTGGTAGATTTGAAATCCCCAGCCCGCGCCGCCGGCGAAGACTACATTGGAATTGCCCGGAGCGACGGCGATTACATTGTCGTACCAACACTGGCTGGTGCAAAAGTTGGGCGCACCGGATAGCTGCGTCCAGTTCACGCCGCTATCCGTCGATTTGTAAACGCCGTAAAGTCCACTGGTCGAATTGTCGGTTACATCGGCATAAAGAGTCGTGTTGGTGTTGGGATCCATGGCCAAGGCCACGCGGCCGGTGGACGAGCCGGTCGGCAAAACGTTCGATCCCGTTCCGTTGTCCGCAGTCCAGGTCATACCGCCATCGGTGGATTTGTAAACGCCGTGGCCATCAAAAGAGGCGTAGGCGTTTGCGCCGGTCGTGTCGAATATCACGTTGTAGGATTGGCTGTTCGAGGCGTTCCCGGTTCGAGTCCAGGTCATGCCTCCATCGGCCGAGCGATACACGCCGGAGTCAAGATTTGGACTGCAGCATCCGACCGCAGCCAGGACGACGCTGGAATTTGTAGGGTGAACCGCGAGACCGCCGATTCTTGCTCCGCCATTGGCTCCGCCTGCGAACGGGCCGGGGTAGTTGGTCCAGGTGCTGCCGCCGTCGGTGGATTTCAGGATGCCTGCGCCGTAGTAACTGTCGCCGGAGTTGTTGAGTTCGCCGGTGCCCACGTAAACCGTAAGGTGGCTCTCCGGATCGATGGCGATCGAACCGATGGCGAGCGAAGCTTGGGTGTCGGTCAAGGGCGTCCAGGTGTTTCCGCCGTCGCTGGTCCTCCAGATGCCGCCCTGGGCCGCGCCCGCATAGACGACGAGTTTGTTGGTGGGGTCCACAGCCACGGCAGCGACGCGCCCGGAATTCACCAAGCCGAAAGTGTTCGCGGGCTGCGGGCCGATTTCTTGCCAAGCCGAGCCCGTTTCGGGGCGGACTTGGTTTTGGGCTTTGGCGGGGATCGCGTGGGCGCGTGCGGCAGCCTCCGCGGCGAGCTTCACGTTGAGCTGCTGCAGGGCTTTGAGGCGCACGCCGCCGGGAATCGTCTGGTGCGGATAGGCGCGCTGGTCGTGAAACCAATCGATACGTTCGCGGATGAAGCTGCCCTCATCGCCCTTTTCGAAATCCTTCTCGAAATCCTGCTTGGGCTTGCCGGAGTCTTGCTGCGGCTGTTCCTGGGCGCGCGCGACGGGCGCCAGGGCGGCGCTTAACGAGATAAAACCTGCAAGGAAACCGGGTATCAAGCGGCGCATTTACACTCCTGTGGACACAATTCGCTCTCGGGCACGGACCACCACGTTGATTGCTCAATAGACCAGGAGGGGACGTTACCTTGCCGCAGAGACTATATTGAGCTGAGAAAATGATACCGTTGAGTGGCCGGACTATTCAAGTTATTCGTGCGGGCGTGACAATGACGATCCGGCCGAAAAACAGCGTCCGGGGCCTGCGTTGTGTGTTGCATAGCAGGGATGTGAGTCTCGATAATCGGGTGACGCGTTTGGATCTCACCCGCCTTCACGAACCGCTATTTTTTCTTGGGGACCTTCGCGCCCTTTTTGCGGGCTTCCGAAAGCCCGATGGCGATGGCTTGCTTTCGACTCGTAACGCGGCCGCCTTTTCCGCCCTTGCCGGAACGCAGCGTGCCCTTCTTTTCGCGGCGCATCGCGCTTTCCACACTCTTGCCTGCTGCCTTGCCGTATTTAGCCATGGATTCCTCCTTAATTAAATTTGCGACAGGGATATGTTAAGCGGCCCAAGGAATGGTAATGGCCCGGCGGCTCGGAGTCACTACAGTAAAAAGCGTAGTATGGGTTTGTGATTCGTGGATTAGGAGCGAGAAGGGGACTAGTGCTCGCTCGACTCATCCCGACGTGGCGGGACGCTTCAGGTGCAGAGCTTCGGCGGTTACGTCCGTGTACTTCAGGCCTGAGCCGGTGTTGAAAATGACCACGCGGTCTTGCGGCTTGAGGAAACCGGTTTCGAGAAGATGATCGTAGGCGGCGGTTGCGGTGGCGCCCTCGGGCGAGAGGAAAATGCCTTCGTGGCGCGCCCAGTCTTTCAGCGAAGCGAGGATCTGGTCGTCGGGCACGGCCACCGCTGCGCCGCCGGAGTCGCGAAGAATTTCGAGCATGATGGAATCGCCGTAAGGTTTGGGAACGCGAAGGCCGGCGGCGAAAGTGCCGGCGTTTTCCCACAATTCGCTGGCGCTGGCTCCGCTTTCAAACGCGCGAACCACCGGGGCGCAGCCTGCCGACTGCGCGGCAATCATGCGCGGACGTTTGCCGGGACGCACCCAGCCGAGCTCTTCGAGTTCGGCGAAGGCCTTCCACATTCCGATCAGGCCCACGCCGCCGCCGGTGGGATAAAAGACGGCGTCAGGATATTCCCAACCTAGTTGCTCGACGAGTTCGTAGCCCATGGTCTTCTTGCCTTCCACGCGGAAAGGCTCCTTGAGCGTGGAGACGTCAAACCATCCCTCGGCTTCTTTGCGTTCGGCGACGATGCGGCCGCAGTCGGAAATAAGTCCGTTGACCAAGGTCACGTTCGCGCCGTAGGCTACGGCCTCGACGTAATTGGCATAGGGCACGTCGCGCGGCATGAATATGTGAGCTTCGATCCCAGCTGCCGCCGCGTATGCGGCCAGCGCACCCGCGGCGTTTCCGGCCGAGGGCACGGCAAGCTTGCGCAGGCCGTAGTGTCGTGCCATGGTCACCGCGAGCGCGAGCCCGCGCGCCTTGAATGTGCCGGTTGGATTCGCGCCCTCTTCTTTGAGGAACGCGCCGGGACGCCGGCGGCTTTGCAGCATGGGGGTCCACCCTTCGCCGAGTGTGACCGGTTCGACCGCCGGGAGCACCGAGCGATAGCGCCACATGCCCGGCCACGGCGAGGCAGAGGCTTGGCGCGCGATGTCGTCGCGCGCGGCCAGGCCACGAAGCGGGCGCAGATCGTAACGAACGTAGAACGCGCCTTTGCAGCGGGGGCACAGAGTTTGCGGGATATCGGCGGAGGCGGTTGCTTTGCAGCGCGAGCATTCCAGATGTGCGATCGCTGGCATATTGGCCACGATAGCAGATGGCGCGAAGGCTCAACAACATTCTCGGCGAGGAAATGATGAGGCCGGCTGTGGCGATTCTTGTGGACCTGACTTTTAACACACGAGCGGAGCGGGAATGACGGACGCCACGATGATGCCCGCGCCTCCCATCCGGCAGCGGCTTGGCCTCCGCATGCTCACTGCCGCGGGCATCGCGCTGTTTGCGGTGGGAGCGGCGTTGCCGATCTTGCTTCCTCCGCAGGCCTGGTTCGCGTTCGTGCGCTGGGCCGGGCTCGCTTCGATTGCTGCGGCCGGATTGCGCGGGCGATCACTTACCTACTGGATCCTCGTGGGCATGCTTCTCGGCGGAGAAATTGGTTTGGACCGGCCGCAGGCGGCCGAGCATTTGCGCGTGCTGAGCGATATTTTCCTGCGGTTGATCAAGGTGATCGTGGCGCCGTTGATTCTGGGCACACTCGTGACCGGCATCGCGGGGCACGGGAATCTGCGCGCCGTCGGACGCATTGGGCTGAAGAGCCTGATCTACTTCGAGATCGTGACGACGCTGGCCCTCTTCATCGGGCTCGGCGCGATCAACATCAGCCGGGCGGGCGAAGGATTGGTGATGCCGGCGGTCCCCGGCGCTGCCGCCATACAGAACGCGCCCCCACTGCGATGGGACGAATTCGTGCTGCACATTTTTCCGGAGAACCTTGCGAAGTCAATCGCCGAAAACCAGATCCTGCAGGTGGCGGTGTTCGCGGTGCTTTTCGGAATCGCACTGGCCCGCGTGCCGGAGACAAAACGCGCGCCGATGCTGAAGTTTTGCGAATCGCTGACCTCTACCATGTTCTCGTTCACGAATCTTGTGATGTATTTCGCGCCGATCGGCGTGGGCGCCGCGATGGCCTATACCGTCGGGCACATGGGGATCAGCGTTCTCTTGCCGCTCGGGAAGCTGCTGCTGACGGGCTACGCCGCGCTGATTGCGTTTCTTCTGCTGGTGTTGCTGCCGATCGCGATGTTCGCGCGGATTCCACTCGCCGGATTCTTTCGCGCGGTGGCCGAACCGGCGACCATCGCATTTGCAACCAGCAGTTCCGAAGCAGCTCTGCCGCGCGCGATGGAATCCATGGAAGCGTTTGGCGTGCCGCGACGGATTGTGGCCTTCGTGATTCCCGCCGGATACAGCTTCAACCTGGACGGCTCGACGCTTTACCTGGCGCTGGCGTCCGTGTTTGTGGCGCAGGCTGCGGGCATTCACATGTCCTGGCCGGCGCAACTCCTGATGGTCTTCACGCTGATGTTGACGAGCAAGGGCGTGGCGGGCGTGCCGCGCGCGGTGCTGGTGGTGCTGCTCGCTACGGCGGCGACGTTCCATCTGCCCACCGAGCCTATTTTCATTATTCTGGGAATCGATGCGCTGATGGATATGGCGCGCACGGCGGTCAATGTGACGGGGAATTGCCTGGCCTGCGCGGTGATCGCCCGTTGGGAAGGCGAGTTGGAGCCTGCTCCTAGCGTTCCTGTCCGGTGAAGCCGGAAATTCTCAGAAGTTAAATCCGGCTTGCAGATAAATCTGGCGATTCGCGGCGTTCGAAGAAAACGGTCCGCCGGCGAGCGCGTTTGATACGCCGAAAAATCTGGAGTATGAGGCTTGCGGCGAATCGGGCGTTGGGGGACTCAGCACCGCGCTGGGAGTGGCGAGGTTCACGTCGTTGAAGACGTTGCGCGCGTTCGCGCTGAGCGTGATGCTATAGCGGCGAGTGGATGTGTTGCCGCCGCCGAAGCCAGGTCCGCCGCCACCGAATGGGTTCGCGCCACCGCGACCTCCTCCTCCGCCTCCGCGCCCGCCTCCCGGAGGACCGCCGCCCGGACCTCCCGCATTCGCTCCCTGGCCCTTATTTTCCGGGCCGAAATTAAATGTCTTGGACAGCCGAACGTTCAGCGTGAACCGGTTCGGCCCGGAAAGGTAATTGACCGGGACCAGCTTCTCGCCGGGTTGCGGAACAGTGTCAAACGACCCGAATCCGGGAACGGTGACGACATCGGCGGGCAGAGAAGCGCTCGTGGCGAAGGACGGGCGCTGATTAAACTGCGAGCTGCCGATCAGGTCCTGGCTGAGCGTGATGTTGTAGGGCGAGCCGGAACTCGCAATCATAAACGGACTGAAGCGGAAGCCCCAGGGCAGGCCAATCGAGCCGCCGAGGAAGAACCGATTGCGAATATCAAAGGAAGCGCGGCCGTAATCCTGGGTCACGTTGAACGGATTCGAAGGGAAGCTGCTGACGCCGGACGTGTCGCTGTTGGCATAATTCAGGACGTAGTAGGCGAAGAGCGTGACCTTTTGCCCTGCGCGGATGGAGCTTTGAACGAACAACTGATTCTGCCGATAGATTCCCTCGGACTGATATTCGTAGATATTGTCGGTTCCAAAGGGGCGCGTGCCGGGGTTTGAAGGATTCAGATAATAGGGATACGTGATCGTGCCGGGCAAAGGGGTGTTGATGTTATTGGTGAAAAACTGATCCCAGCCGCGCGAATTCAGATAGGAGATGGAAAGATTGGCAAGTTTGGTGAGTTGGCGTTCGACGCTGATGGCCGTTTGCATCACGTACGGAGCGCGGAGATTGGGCGCGATCTGATACTTGGTCAAGAAGGTCGTGCTGTCAGGCATGACTTGCATGGGAGTCGTGCTGGAGAAGAATGCCGGATTGGTGACCGTGAATTGCGCCTGATTCTCAAGATTAAAGCGATCGACCTCGAGGACATTGGAAACCTCGAAGCGGTCGTAGAAAATTCCGTAGCCCGCGCGCAAAACCGTCTTTGGCGCGGATTTGCCGCCGCCGCCGATGCCCCAGGCAAAGCCAAGGCGCGGGGCCCAGTCCGCATGATTGCTGATGCCATTCTGCGTTTCGAAGCGCAGGCCGTAGCTCAAGGTGATGGTGGGCCGGATGCGCCAATCGTCCTCGACGTACAGGCCCGCGTCCACCTCCGACGCGGTTGCGAACGGGTTGGCAACGCCGCCGAAAGTGGGCGAGCTTGTGATCGAGTATTGGCTGGCCGCCGGGGTGCCTCCGGTCATGATGGTCTGCTGATAGGCCGCGACGGACGGAAAAAAATAACTGCTGTTGAAACCGGCGGTGGTGTAGTTGTCGTCCGTGACGCCGCGAAGGCGCACTCCGAACTTGAGGAAGTGCTTGGTGAGTTGAATGGAAGTGTAATTCTGCATCTCGTAGTGATTGGTTCGATCGGTGGTGACGCCGCCGCTATAACCACCGGCGCTGAAAGCCAAGGGAACATTGATGGAGGGCAGGGAACTGAGCGGATTCTGATTGCTGGCATCGTGCAGGTATTGGAAGCGCGTTTCGTTGACGACTTTGGTTCCGAAAACCTGGGTGTCGCCGATCTGCACGGTTTGCTCGGTGTTGAGCGAATTGTAACCCTGGGAGGCCAGCGTGAATCCGCCGATGCCGTCGTTGTCCTCGTCGTTGCGGTAATACTGATCGCGCACGGTCAGCGTATTGTTTTTTGTGAGCGCGTAATCGAGGCGCGGCCCGATGTTGTAGCGCTTCTTTGGGTTCGCGACGGCTTCGCTGCAGGGGCCAAAAGCGGTGGTGGAGGGATCCGGGAGCGCAGCGCAACCGGAGGGATTCTGGTAAGCCAGGGCGTTCACGATTCCCAAATCGTTGATATCGCGAATGTCCGTGGTGAAGAAGAAGGATGCCTTCTTGCTCAGCGGGCCGCCGATGTTTCCGCTATATTGCACCGAATAGTAGCTTGGATAAGGCGTGCCCGCGGCTTCCTGCGAGTTGAAAAACGGATTCTCGGAGTTGAACGCGGAATCGTTCGCGTTCACGGAAAAACCGCCGTGCCATTTGTCCGTTCCGGGCTTGGTGAAGATTTCGATTCGCCCATAGCCCACTTTGTCGTATTGCGCTGAAAACGGGTTTTGGTTGATGCGGATCTCGCGGATGGAAGATTTCGGAGGAAGCTGGCCGGCGGTAAAGCCGTCAATGTAGAACTGGCCGCCGTTGGGGCCTGCGGACGGGCCTGCCAGCGCGGTGAGGTCTGTCTGCAATTCGTCCGGGTCATCCGGCAAGGCATCGAGCGCGGCGCCCGAGATCACGATCGCGCCGGCATTGTTCGTGGGACTCACGTCCACGGCTGGAGTTTCCCCGGACACGACAACTTGCTCTTGCTGCTCTTCGATTGCGAGTGAAACGTTCAGCGTGAGAACCTGTTCCGCGGTGATTTGAACATTTTCGTTTTTGTATAAAGCAAAGCCCTTGGCGATGACTTCGAGGATGTACTTCCCGGGCGCGACACCTTTTATGTCGAAGATGCCCTGTTGATTTGTGGTGGCTGCCAGGGATTGGCCGCCCGGCGCATTGAGGAGCACGGACGCGTCCGCGACGACACTCCCGGAGGGATCGAGCACCTGGCCGTGAATGGCTCCGCTTCCGGTCTGGCCCGCCAGCTGCCGCGCGCCTGCGAGCGCGAAAAGAATGACGATTGCGATCCGAAACTGCGATAGGAGCTTGGAAAATTTCATTCTGTCCCCTGAAATAGCGTTATGCGCAAATGAAAGCGGATTACGGGTTGGCCCCCGCTTCGATGCCGCCCGTACCGAGGCTCCACGGTGAAAGCGTCATGGCTTGACTGCCACTGGGCGCGGCCGCCAGAATCGCATCCACGCCGCCGACTAATGTGATCGCGGTCACGCCGCCGGAATCGGTGCCCTCGGTGGAGACCACCATCACAGCGTCGCCCTTCTGAAAATCGCCGATGGACGCGGCCGGCATGCGGCTGAGGATTTGCTGCAGGTCCGCTCGCGCGCCTCCCGGACCAGCAGCGCCGGGCGCGCCCGCCCCACCGGGAGCTCGCGAGGCCCCGCCATTCTGCGCGCCGGACGAAGGCGCGGTACCCGAACCGCTCGAATCGGCGCCAGCGCCGCCCGCACTAGCACCGGACGAAGATCCCGCGGGCGCTCCACCGGCGGCTCCACTTGCGGCTCCGCCGCCTTTCAAACGGAATGCGATGCGTTGTGCTATTTCCGGAGCGAGTTTGCGGAGTTGCGATTGCTGAGTAATCTTCACGACCACGGGTTTTTTCGCAATCAAGTCCATCACGGTCATGGAATTTGCGGTGGCGTCAACCGAAGTGATGGTGCCGGCGATGTTGCGAAATGCTCCGGAAACAATTTGATCGGCGGCCAGCTCGGTTCCGTCCGCATTGCGCGTGCCGAGCGCGCGCAGCTGATTTCCCGGCTTAATCTGATCGAGAGCGCTGGGTCTTGCGTCGTCGAATTTCACGGAATCGGGCGCGTAGCGGCGAAAGACGGTCTTATTCGTGGTGTGAACGGCCAGGGATTTCGAACCGCCGGAGGCGGCAACCGATATCGAAACCGTGCCGGCGGCCGGATCCACCGAGGTCACGAGTCCGCCGACGCTCCGCTTGTCCCAATCTTCGCGTTCGCGTTCTTTTTTCGCCTCGACGTCCGCGTGCTTCATCGCGACGATGCGTATCGCGCCGATGGTCTTGCCGTCTGCGCTGGCTTTTCCCTGAACCAAGATGCGGTCGCCCGCCTGAAGGTCCGCAAGCTGAATGGGAGTTGCGGACTTCAAGTCCGTCTGTCCCGGCTCGATCTGAAGAATCTTCGTCGGCCCCTGGACGCTCACGGTGAAATCGCTTCCGCTGTCCGCAGTGAGGGTGATGGCGCTGCCGTCAATTTTTTTGATCGCGCCAACTTCCTTCGCAATCGCGGTTTGCTGCGCGGGCTGCGGAGCCTGCAGCGCAGAATGAGCTCCGAGAGCAACGCCAGCCGGACTCGCGCTTGCGAAAATTCCGGAAGCGCAAACGGCCAGCGCGAGTACAGTGAATCTCATCGAATGCATGCACGACTCCTCGGTACTTAGACGTTCGCGCGCGGGGGAAGCGTTGCGCCGAAATTCATGAAATCAATGACTGTGACCCGGCCTCGATTTCCGTGTACTCGTTTCGTACGGTTCCAGCCGTCTATTGGCTTGTCGGTTGCGCGGAAGTGGGCTGTGAGCTTGCGGCCATTCCGCTGGTCAGCGCTTTCCCGGAGGGAAGCTGCGACGCGTCCCATCCGCCCCCCAGCGCTTCGACGAGCTGCACGCTAGCGGTCATCTGCTGGATGCGCAGATTCACCGCGGTTTGCTTATTGCTGAAAAGCGTGGTTTGCGCGGTGATCACGTTTAGATATGGATCGATTCCCAATTTGTAACGATCGGTGGCGATTTTGAGGGCTCGTTCCGCCGATCCCACGGCGGTGTCCTGCTGGCGAATTTCAAGAGACAGGATGCGAAGCGAGGCCAGGTTGTCTTCGACCTGCTGGAAGCCGGTCAATACAGCTTGGCGATAATTGGCGACGGATTCGGTGTAATTTGCGCGGTATTGCTGGACCGTGGCGCTGCGCAAACCGCCGTCGTAAAGCGTTTCCGATATCGAGGGGCCCACGGACCAAAAACGGGCGGGCCAAGTGAACCAGTTTTTGAATTTGTCGGCTTCCAATCCCGCTGTCGCGCTGAGGGTAACCGTCGGATAATACGCCGCGACCGCTATGCCGATCTGCGCGTTGGCCTGGGCCATCAAGCGCTCGGACGCGGCAATATCCGGGCGGCGCTCGAGAAGCTGCGAAGGCACGCCGATGGGGATTGCGGGCGGGTTGGATTTGAGAGCTTCGGTTTCAATGGAGAACGACGGCGCGGGTTGGCCGACGAGAGTTGCGATAGCGTGCTCGTACTGTGCGCGCAGAATTCCGAGGTTGGTATCCAGAGCCTGCGTGGTTTCTAGTTGCGTCTCGGCTTGGGCCACAGCTTCGTCGGAATCGATTCCGGTTTCGTAGAGCGCCTGGGTGAGCTTGAGCGATTCCTGATAAGCGACAACCGTGTCATCGAGTAGCTGCTTGAGCGCGTCCTGGCCGCGAATGCTGAAATAATCCACGGCGACCTCGGATTGCATGGTCAACCGGGTGTTTTCGAGGTCGGCGGCGCTGGCCTGGGCTGCGTTGGCGGCTGCTCGAACTGTGTTGCGGACCTTGCCGAAGAGGTCAGGAACCCAGGTGGCATCGAACGGAAGAGAATATTCCGTGAAGGATGGATTGGAAGTAGTTCCGGTGCCGGTCCCTGAGCTGCTTCCACCGCCCTGCGTAGGCTGGCGCTGATTGGTAATGCCTGCGCCCACGGTGACTGTGGGGAAATATTGCGCGCGAGCTTCTTTGACCATGGCGCGCGCGACGAGAAAGGCCGCGGCGGCGGAAGCGATGTTCTGGTTGTTGACGTTGACCTGTTCTTCGAGCGCGTTCAATTGTGGATCGTTGAATACCTCCCACCACTTGCCTTTGAGGGCGTCATCTTTCGGCTGGGCCACTTTCCAGCCGTCGGTATCTTTGTAATCGGCCGGAGTGAGCTCTTTGAAAGCGGACGGGGTGGTGACGTCCGGCCGGTGATATCGGGGGCCTACGGTGCAGCCGCAAAGACACACGAATATCGCGACAATTGCCGGGAGCATCATTCGCATGCCACTCAAGCCAGTTGTCACGGGTTTCTGCGGTTCTTTCATCATGTCCTGGAGCGACCTTGGAGCGATTCTCATCCCAGACTCTCTTGTGGAGCTGGGCTGGTAGTTTTCTGCCGCGCGCGGAGGATTCGCAGGCGCAGCCGATCGAGATAGAGATAAACAACCGGTGTGGTGTACAGCGTGAGCACCTGGCTGACGAGAAGTCCGCCGATGATGGTGACGCCGAGCGGGCGCCGCAATTCCGAGCCGGTGCCGGTGCCCAGGGCCAGCGGCAGAGCGCCAAACATGGCGGCCATAGTGGTCATCAGAATGGGGCGAAAGCGCAGGATGCAAGCCTCAAAAATGGCCTCGTCCGGACTTTTTCTTTCGTGGCGTTCGGCAGCCAAAGCAAAATCGATCATCATGATGGCGTTCTTCTTCACGATTCCAATGAGCAGGACGATTCCGATGAGGGCAATGACGCTGAGGTCCAGTTTGAAAATCAAAAGCGCGAGGACCGCGCCTACTCCCGCGGAGGGAAGAGTGGAGAGGATGGTGATCGGGTGGATGTAGCTTTCATACAGTATGCCCAGCACGATATAGACGGCTGCCAACGCGGTTGCGAGCAAAAGAGGCGTGGTAGAAAACGAAGCCTGAAACGCCTGCAAAGTGCCGGAGAACATTCCGTGAATGGTGGCCGGCATGCCGATTTTCTGTTGCATGGCAGTGATGGAATTGGCGGCATCGCTGAGCGCGACACCCGGCGCAAGATTGAATGACACGGTCACGGAAGGGAACTGTCCCTGGTGATTGACGGCAAGAGCGGAGGTCTTGGGCTCGTAGTGGGTGACCGCGCTCAAGGGGACTTCCTTACCTTGCGATGCTTCGACGTAAACATCTTTTAGGGCGTCGGGGGACTGCCAGAACTGCGGGGCCACCTCCATGACCACGTGATATTGGTTTAGAGGCGTAAACATGGTGGAGACCTGGGACTGGCCGAAGGCCTCATAGAGGGTGGTATCGAGCTGCTTGGGTGTGATGCCCAGCCTGGAAGCGGTTTCACGATCGTAGACGAGCCAGGCCTGCAGCCCGCTGTTCTGCTGATCGGTATTCACGTCGGTCAACATGTGTTCCTTGCGCAACTGTTGGAGCAGCACCGGCCCCCATTTCACAAGGTCGTCCAAATTATCACTTTGAATGGTGTACTGATATTGCGCGTTGCTTTGGCGGCCGCCGATGCGTACATCCTGCCCAGCCTGAAGAAAAGCAGTGGCTCCGGCGACGGATATGAGTTTCGGGCGCAGGCGATTGATCACATCGCTGGAGGAAATCTTGCGTTCGTTGAGCGGCTTCAGCGCCATGTAAATGAATCCGCTGTTTACCGCTCCGGCCCCGCCGGTGAAGGCCATGACATTTTGAGCGGCAGGGTCGCTCTTGATGATATTGACGAATTGCTGGGTGATCGATTGCATGGCCTGGAAAGAAATATCCTGCGCGCCCTGAATGCCGCCGAAGACCGTGCCGTTGTCCTGCTGGGGAAAGAAGCCCCAGGGCACGACGTAAAACAGATAGACATTTAACGAGATGGTGATCAGCAAAACAGTGAGGGTCAAACCCGAATGCTTCAATACCCAGTGGAGACTCCGCTCGTAGCCTCCGAGCACGCGGTTAAAGGCACGCTCGCTCGCGCGAAAGATTTTGTTGTGGTCTTCCTCGCGCTGATGTTTCAGCAGCCGCGAACACATCATGGGAGTGGTGGTGAGCGAGATAGCGAGCGACACCATAATGGCGACCGAGAGTGTGACGGCAAACTCGCGGAAAAGGCGGCCCACGATTCCGCCCATTAAAAGGATGGGAATGAACACGGCTACAAGCGAGATGCTGATGGAAAGAACGGTAAAGCCGATCTCGCTGGCTCCTTTGAGGGCCGCTTCCATGGGAGGGTAGCCCTGCTCGAGGTAGCGCGAGACGTTTTCAATCACCACGATGGCGTCGTCCACCACGAATCCGGTGGCGATGGTCAGGGCCATGAGCGAGAGATTGTCGATGCTGTACTTGCACAGGTACATGACCGCGAAGGTAGCCACCAAGGACACCGGGACGGCCACGCTGGGGATCAGAGTGGCGCGCACATTGCGCAGAAAAAGAAAAACGACCAGGATCACGAGCCCAATGGATATCACGAGCGTGCGTTCCACGTCGCTTACGGACGCGCGGATGGTGGTGGTGCGGTCGAGCATGATGGTGAAATCCATGGCCGCGGGAATGGAAGCTTTCAAGGAGGGAATGGAATCGCGAATGCGATCCACGGTGTCGATGATATTGGCGCCGGGCTGCCGAAAAATGATCAGCAAAATTCCGGGCTTCCCGTTGACGTACCCGGCCGCGCGTATGTTCTCGACGGAATCCAGCACGGTGGCAAAATCGGAGAGCTTGACCGCGGCGCCGTTGTGGTATCCGACCACCAGCGGCTTGTAGTAATCGGCCTTGAGCAGCTGATCGTTGGTGGTGATGTCGGCGGTGCCGGTTTCGTTCGTGATTTGACCTTTGGGCTCGTTGGCGTTCTGGGAGCTCAACATGGAAGCGACGTCTTGAAGCCCCAGGCCATAGCTGTTGAGCTGGGTGGGATTGACCTCTACGCGCACGGCCGGCAAGGAGCTCCCGCCCACGCTGACCTGCCCGACGCCCTCAATCTGCGAAAGTCTCTGTTGGATGATGGTGGATGCGGCGTCGTACATGGGCCCGCGGTCGTAAACATCGGAGGTGAGCGCGAGAATCATGATGGGCGCATCCGCGGGATTTACTTTTCTGTAGGTCGGGTTGCTCGGCAGGTTGGCGGGCAGATAGCTGCGCGCGGCGTTGATGGCGGATTGCACGTCTCTGGCCGCGCCATTGATGTCGCGATTTAAATCGAATTGAAGAGTGATGCTGGTGGTGCCGATGCTGCTCGAAGATGTCATTTCCGTAACGCCGGCGATTCGGCCGAACTGGCGCTCGAGCGGCGTGGCTACGGAGGAGGCCATGATTTCGGGACTGGCTCCGGGCAAGCCGGCCGCTACCGAGATGGTGGGGAAGTCAACCTGAGGCAGCGCGGAAACAGGCAACTCCTTGAAGGCCACTGCCCCGGCGAGCGCGATGGCGACGGTCAGCAGGGTGGTGGCGACAGGCCGCTCGATGAATGGAGAAGATAGGCTCATGGCTAATCCGCCGGCACGGACTCCGCTTCTCCCTGGCTGGCGCGGCGTGCACGCCAGTCCGAGGCTTTCTTCGCGAGACGGTCAAAATAAATGTAGATCACAGGGGTGGTATAGAGCGTCAGCACCTGGCTGAGCAGAAGTCCGCCGACCATGGAAATTCCAAGAGGGCGGCGCAACTCGGATCCGATTCCGGTGCCCAGAGCGAGCGGCAGGCCTCCGAGCAGCGCGGCCATGGTGGTCATCATGATTGGGCGAAAACGCAGCAGGCAAGCTTCGTAGATGGCGTCTTCCGAACTCATGCCGTGCTTCCGCTCCGCTTCGAGCGCGAAATCGATCATCATGATGCCGTTCTTCTTCACGATGCCTATGAGCAGAATGATGCCAATGAGCGCGACGACGCTGAGTTCCTCGCCGCAAATCAAAAGGGCCAGAATGGCGCCCACACCCGCGGATGGCAGAGTGGAAAGAATCGTGAGGGGATGAATGTAGCTTTCGTAAAGGATGCCGAGCACGATGTAAACGGTCACCAGCGCGGCCAGAATCAAGATGGGTTCGTTGCTGAGAGAGGCCTGGAACGATGCCGCGGTGCCTTGAAAGGCGGCCTGTATGCTCAGCGGCATCCCAATTTCCTTTTGCGCTTTTTCAATGGCCTTGGTCGCTTCGCCCAGAGAACCGTTGGGCGCCAGATTGAACGACAGCGTCACAACCGGGAACTGTCCTTGATGATTTACCGAGAGCGGCGCCGTCTTTGATTCAAAATGCGTGAACGCGCTGAGAGGCACGGCGGCGCCATTGGCCCCCGCCACCGCTGTGGGATTCGCCGAGCCCGAGGTTTGCGGGGCTGACAAAGACGCCGATGGGCTCGGAGACGTGCCGCCAGACCCGCCCGAAGATGAGGTGGAAGTTACGACCGAGTTTGTAGAACTGTTCGAACCCGAAGTTCCCGTGGTTGTCGCCGAAGGTGCAATCGCCGAGCGGACATAAATGTCCTGCAGCTTCGATGGATTCTTCTGAAACTCCGGCATGGTTTCGATAACCACGTGGTACTGGTTGAGTTGCGTGTACAGCGTGGATACCTGGCGCTGCCCGAAGCCGTCGTACAGAGTCTGATCGATCATGTTCGGAGTGATACCCATGCGGGAAGCGGTCACGCGATCGATGACGAGCGAGGCGGCCAATCCCTGGGTCTGCTGATCGGTGGCGACATCGCGAAGCTCCGGCAATTGCTTGAGTTTGTCAACGAGCTTGGCGGTCCACAAATTGAGTTCGTTAGCGTCGGGATCTTCCAGCGTGTATTGATATTGTGTGCGGCTGACGCGATCTTCCACAGTCAGGTCCTGCACCGGCTGCATGTAAAGCGTGATGCCTTCGATCTTTTCGAGTTCGGGCTGCAACCGTCGAATCACAGCCGACGCGTTGATTTTGCGCTGATCGAGCGGCTTCAGATTGATCAGGATGCGGCCGCTATTGAGGGTCGGGTTCGTTCCGTCCACGCCGATAAATGACGAAAGGCTTTCCACCGCGGGGTCCTTCAGGATCAGGCTGCTGACCTGCTGCTGTTTCAGCGCCATGGCAGGAAATGAAATCGATTGGGAAGCCTCCGAGATGCCCTGGATGATGCCGGTATCCTGGACCGGGAAAAATCCTTTGGGGACGATGATGTAGAGCACAACGGTAAGCACGAGAGTGGCGACCGCAATCAGCAGCGTGGCGGTCTGATACTGCAAAACCCACTTCAGGGTGCGGCCGTAAAAGGCGATTATGCCGTTGAACGCGCGCTCGGAAACTTCGTAGAAGCGCCCGCGATGTTCTTCGTCCTGATGCTTCAGCAGCTTGGCGCACATCATGGGCGTAAGCGTGAGGGACACGACGGCGGAGACGAGAATGGTTACGCTAAGCGTGACGGCGAACTCGCGGAAGAGGCGTCCGACGATATCGCCCATGAACAGCAGAGGAATCAGAACGGCGATCAGGGAAATCGTCAGCGAAACGATGGTAAATCCGATTTGCTCCGAGCCTTTCAGGGCGGCTTGCAGCGGCGGGTCACCCTCCTCGATGAAGCGCACGATGTTTTCGATCATGACGATGGCGTCGTCCACTACGAACCCGGTCGAAATTGTGAGCGCCATCAACGTCAGGTTATTCAGGCTGTAGCCCGCGAGATACATCACGCCGAAGGTGCCCACGAGCGAGAGCGGAACGGCCACGCTGGGAATGACGGTGGCGGAAAGGTTACGCAAGAAAAGGAAAATCACCATGACCACCAGGCCCACGGTAAGCATCAATTCGAACTCGACATCTTTTACCGAGGCGCGAATGGTGGTCGTGCGGTCGGTAAGGACGGTTACTCCCACGGCCGCGGGCAGATTGCTTTGCAGCAGAGGCAGCAGTTTTTGCACGCGGTCCACGACCTGAATGATGTTGGCGCCGGGCTGCCGCTGAATGTTGACGATGACCGCGGGGGTTTCGTTCATCCAGGCGGCTTGTTTCGTGTTCTCAACGTCGTCTATCACTCGGGCCACGTCCGAAAGTAAAACGGGACTCTGGTTGTGATAGGCCACCACGACATTTTGAAAATCCTTGCTGGTCAGGAGCTGGTCGTTGGCGTCTATCTGATAATCCTGGTGCGGGCCGTCAAAATTCCCCTTGGCCAGATCGAGGCTGGTCGCCTGGATGGCGCTGCGCACATCCTCCAGATTGATACCGTAGGAGGACAGGGCCGTTGGGTTTATTTGCACGCGCACGGCAGGTTTCTGCCCTCCGCTGATGCTTACAAGACCGACGCCGGGCAATTGCGCGATTTTTTGCGCCAGGCGTGTATCGGCGAGATCTTCGATCTGCGAGAGGGGAATAGTATTGGAGGTCAGCGCCAGCGTGAGAATGGGCGTGTCGGCGGGGTTGGTCTTGCTATAAATGGGAGGAACCGGAAGATCGGCGGGCAAATAACTCTGCGCCGCGTTGATCGCGGCTTGCACTTCCTGTTCCGCGACGTCGATGTTCAGTTCGAGCGAAAACTGCAAAACAATGACGGAGCTCCCGTCCGAGCTGGTTGACGTCATTTGGTTCAGGCCCGGCACCTGTCCAAATTGCCTCTCGAGTGGGGCGGTCACCGCGGAGGCCATCACGTCCGGACTGGCTCCGGGATAAAACGTCACGACTTGAATCGTCGGGTAGTCAACTTCCGGAAGCGCGGAAACGGGCAGCTGTATATAGGCCACAAGGCCTGCCAGCAAAATGGCGAACATCAGCAGCGAAGTCGCGACCGGCCGCAGAATAAATGGACGGGACGGGCTCACGGGTGCGATCCTCCGCTGGAGCTTCCCGAGCCGCTGTTGCCGGCGGCACTACCGTTAGCGCCGTTCGCAGCGGCCGCCTTGTTGTTGCCGCCGTTATTACTATTGGTGGCTGCCACTTTTGCGCCTTCTTGCAGCTTGTCGAATCCGTTTACTGCGACCACTTCGCCTGACTGCACACCTTGCACGGACTCGGTGGTTCCATCCGTGGTCCCTTCGGTAATGGTCCTAAGATTGGCTGTTTGATCGGGTTTAATCACGTACACGTAGGGGCCCTGCGCGTTGCGCTGGATGGCAGCGGTAGGCACCAGAACTACATTGCGCAGCGTATCCACCAGCAATCTGGCGTTCACAAATTGATTCGGGAATAGCGCGAAGTCCTGATTCTGAAAAATCGCCTTGAGCTTCACTGTGCCGGTCGTGGTGTCGATCTGGTTGTCCAGAGTCAGCAGAGAACCCGAAGTCAGCTTGGTGGTTTGGTCGCGTGTAAACGCATCGACGACCATCTTCAGGCCATTGCGAAGTTGTTTTTGGATTTGCGGGAGATAATCTTCGGCCACGCTGAAAATTACGGTAATCGGCTGCAACTGCGTTATGACGACGAGAGGAGTCGTGCTGCCGGAGGTCACAATGTTGCCGGGGTCGATGAGGCGGAGTCCCACGCGCCCGTCAATGGGTGCGGTTATGCGCGTGTAGTCCACATTCGTCGCCGCACTCGCAACCGTTCCCTCGTCCTGCTTTACCGTTCCTTCATCCTGCTTAACGGTTTGCTCCTGGTCGTCAAGCTGCTGTTTTGCGATGGCGTTCCGGCTGTAAGCCTGTTGATAACGATCCAAATCGATTCTTGCTTCGCTCAAAACCGCTTGGTCCTTTGCCAGAGTGCCTTGCGCCTGGGTCAACGCCGCCTGATACGGCCGCGCGTCAATCTCAATCAGCAGATCTCCCTTGCGGACCATCTGGCCTTCGCGGTAGGCCACATTCGTGATTTGTCCATCCACACGGCTGGTAATCGTCGCGGTATATACCGGGGTCACCGTTCCCAGCGCGTTGATGTACACGCCGATATCGCCGGTGCGTGCGGTCGTGGTCGCGACGGGTACGCTCGGCTTCGGCTGCTTGGCCTTGGCCGCCGCTGCCGCGTCAGCTTTTTTATGCTGATCGTAGAAGTAGTAGACAATTCCCAGTAAGACGACGATCACGATGATCCATACAAGCCAATGGCGCTTTTTCGGATGTTGCTCGGGTGGCGCAGCTGGTTTGGGCGGCGGAGCTGGTGCAGGCGGCTTTGTAGCGGTGGTGCTCGGGGAATCCTTGGTGTTGACGGTAATAGGCGCGCCGGGAGCTCCGGGAGCGCTCGGCCCGCTCGGATTGTTGGGAGTGCTCGGAGAGCTTGGCGTATTCGGCGGATTCTCGGCCACTTTTTCCCTCTTTCAGCGAATGATCGTGATGTCTATGAGCCCGGAACTTGGCAACCACAGTCGCACACGCGCGTCTGATGCCGACGAATATAATAAACTGCCGGTCCGCAGGTTGTAGCATCGTTTCACTTCGCCAATTCGCGGCGGCAAGCAACTAATCAATCGGGCTCCAACTCACGGGACTCGGGTGCGCCCGAAGCTGGTATTGTTCCCATTCTATTCCGACGATTTCGCTGAGCGTTTGGTTACACTTAGCAGCCGGATAGTGTCCAGAACGGAGGCCCATGAGCATCTTAGACCTGTTGTTCGGAAAACCGCTCACGGCATTGGATGAGAGAGCCGAACAGTTAGGAGTGGCCTCGGGAATCCCCATTTTTGGACTGGACGCGCTGAGTTCTGCCGCATACGGTCCCGAGGCTGCTCTCACCCTGCTGCTTCCACTGGGCGCGGCCGGCGTCGCTTACATCGTTCCCCTTAGCTCGAGCATCATCATCCTACTTGCCATCGTTTATTTCTCCTATCGCCAAACCATCGCGGCTTACCCCGGAGGCGGAGGCTCCTACACCGTCGCCAGCGAAAATCTCGGCGCGTTCGCCGGATTGCTCGCTGCTTCGGCGCTCATGATTGATTACATCCTGACCGTGGCCGTCGGCATTTCGGCGGGCGTGGGCGCGCTCGTTTCGGCGGTCCCGCGTCTTCTTCCGCACACGCTGCTTCTTTGCCTGGTGATTCTCGCGTTCATCACGCTCATCAATCTCCGCGGCATGCGCGAAGCGGGCCTCATATTTATGCTGCCGACATATCTTTTCATCGGGAGTCTTCTGGCAGCCATCGTTTGGGGAGTATTCAAATCCGTGGCGGCCGGCGGACATCCGATGCCGGTCGAGGTGCCTCCGCCGCCCTCCCCCGCGCTTGCGGCGGCCAGTGTTTGGCTCTTGCTGCAAGCATTTTCGAGTGGCTGCACGGCCATGACCGGTGTTGAGGCCGTCAGCAATGGCGTGCGCGCTTTCCGCGAACCTGTCGTCAACACCGCCCGGCGTACGCTGACCGTTATCATCGCTTTGCTGATGCTAATGCTCGCGGGGATTGCCTATCTTGTGCGCGCCTACAACATCGCCGCCACGGATCCCGGCAAAGTCGGATATCAGAGCGTGCTTTCCATGATCGTCGCAGCCGTGGCCGGGCGTGGAATGTTTTATTACGTCACCATCGCATCGGTTTTGGTCGTGCTGGCGCTCTCCGCTAATACCGCCTTCGCCGATTTCCCGCGTCTTTGCCGGGCGATCGCCTTGAACGGTTATCTTCCGGATTCCTTCAGCTTGCGTGGACGCCGCCTGGTGTACTCGAAAGGAATCTATGTCCTCGCCATCCTCTCGGCTGCGTTGCTCGCGCTTTTCGGCGGGGTAACGAACCGCTTGATTCCTCTCTACGCCGTGGGGGCGTTCCTGGCATTCACTCTATCGCAAGCCGGAATGGTGGCCCACTGGAGAAGAGTGAGAGGGCGGGGTTCGTCGTGGAGCATGTTCGTCAACGGGCTGGGAGCGGTGGCGACTGGCGTGACAGTCATTGTGGTCCTGGTGGCGAAATTCATCGAAGGCGCCTGGGTGACCGCTTTGCTGATCCCGGCGCTTTTGGCCATCATGATTTCCGTCAAGCGCTACCTTGTTCGCGTGGGGGAGGAAACTGCCAGCAACGAGCCGCTCGACCTGGGGCATCATCAACCGCCTTTGGTGGTATTGCCCGTGCAGCAGTGGGGCAAGCTCACGCACAAGGCACTAAGTTTTGCGTTCACGATTTCGCCGGACATTCATGCGGTACATGTTTGCGTCGAGAGCGACAAGCAACAGCTCAAGCAGGATTGGGGCCGGCTGGTGGAGGAGCCCGCGAGGAAAGCGGGATTACCCGCGCCAAAATACGTGGAGGTGCCGTCTCCTTTTCGCTTCGTGATCATTCCGATCGTGGACTACGTCTTGGAGATGCACCGGCAGAATCCGAATCGCAGGATTGCCGTGGTGGTTCCGGAGTTGATCGAGCGCCACTGGTATCACTATTTCCTGGAAAATAATCGCGCGGAACTGCTGAAGGCGCTGATGCTTCTTCGGGGCAATGAGCAGATTGTGATCATGAATATTCCCTGGTACCTGAAGAATTGAAGCTGCCGAGGGCTCAATTCATTACGCTCGTGGCCCGTGTTTGATCGCTCCGGCGCGCCTCGAGCGTTTCGACGCGGGCAGCACCGGCGCAGCGGCTGCGCTACGCAAGAGGACCAGAAAAGCCTGAGCGTCTCGGGCGAGCGGACGATGGCGAGCGTGAATAACGTCCAAATTGCGCCGCAGCGGCTCGGCGTTCACGATTTCGATGGCCACGAGGGTGCCGCGCCGCAGTTCCTGGGACACCGCGATCTGCGGAAGAAAACTGAGCCCCAGCTTGCGCTCGACCATTTTTTTTGCAGCTTCGATCGTTTCCACTTCCAGCACCACGTTGGGCAACAGACCTGCGCGCCGGAAGAGCCCCTGGCTCAGCGTCCAGTCGCTCGATCCGCGATCAAAAAAAATCAGCGGCCAGGATTCGATCTCCTCGAGCCGGGATTTTCTTTGGCGCGCGTTGGCATGTGAGGGATGCCCGACGAGAATCAGCGGGTCATCGCGGAGGGTGGTGGTTTCCACTTCGGGATGATTCAGCGAGCGGGCCACGCCAATGTCCACTTCGCCGTCCAACACCATCTTCAGAACCTGCAGGGAATTGCCCGATCGCAGATTGACCAGAACTTTCGGATTGGCTTTTTGGTAGTGCTTCATCACGTCCGGCAGAAAATAGGTGCAGATGGAAAGCGCTGCGGCGATGTTCAGCGTGCCGCCGGCCGAAGGCTGCAGCTCGTGAACAGACTGGCGAGCAAGAGCAACCGTCCGCAGCAGTTGCTCGGCGACCGGCCGCAACGCTTTCCCGGCTGCCGACAGCAACAGGTTTGAGTGCACGCGCGTAAACAGTTTCACGCCGAGCGAGACTTCCAGCGCTTTTATGCGGGCGCTCACCGCGGGCTGGCTGATGCGCAGAGCCTCCGCCGCGCGATGGAATCCGCCGTAGGTGACCACGGCCAAGAACGTTTCCAGCTGGTCGATCTCCATTTCTGCCCCCGGGTCCGACGGGTTACTCGTAGAACGAGTGTACTGGAACCGATAAGGATTTTCTATCGGTATGATAAGGACAATCAGTTTGACTGATTATCTTTCCTGAAGCACACTGGGCCTACGTTGCTCGCGGCAATTGAGCAGCGCCGGCCGAACACGACCCAGCCCCGAGGGGGCCAAGGTCTCCGCAAGTCAAGCAGAAAGGTTCACACCATGGCCAAAAACGGCAATTCCGCGAACGGCAATTCTTCCCAGCATCTCGAAACGGAATGGGGAACGAATCCGCGGTGGCAGGGCATCACTCGCCCGTACTCTTCGAAGGATGTCGAGCGCTTGCGTGGTTCCATCCACGTCGAGCACACGCTCGCTCGCCTTGGTGCTGAGCGCCTGTGGAAACTGTTGCAGGAAGAGGAATTCGTTCCGGCGCTGGGGGCCGTCACTGGCAACCAAGCCGTGCAGCAGGTGACGGCGGGGTTGAAGGCGATTTACGTCAGCGGCTGGCAGGTGGCAGCCGACGCCAACAACGCGGGCCAGATGTACCCGGACCAGAGTCTTTATCCCGCCGATAGCGTTCCGAATCTCGTGCGGCGAATCAATCAAGCGCTGACGCGCGCCGACCAAGTGCATCACGCCGAAGGGAAGGACGGCACGTATTGGTTCGCTCCGATGGTGGCCGACGCGGAAGCGGGATTTGGCGGCAACCTGAACGCGTTCGAATTGATGAAGGGAATGATCGAAGCAGGGGCGGCCTGCGTTCACTTCGAGGATCAATTGTCGTCGGCCAAAAAGTGCGGCCACCTCGCGGGAAAGGTTCTAGTGCCCACAGTGGAAGCCGTTCAAAAGCTGATCGCGGCGCGGCTCGCGGCCGACGTCCTCGGTGTTCCCGCGTTAATCATGGCGCGCACGGACGCAGACAGCGCGACGCTTCTTACCAGCGATATTGATCCGCGTGATCGCGAATTCATCACTGGTGAGCGCACAATCGAGGGCTTTTTCCGGATTCGCGGCGGCACGGATTCCGCCATCGCGCGCGGGCTTGCCTACGCTCCCTATGCGGACTTGCTCTGGTGCGAAACTTCCAAGCCTGACCTCGGCGAAGCGCGAAAATTTGCCGATGCTATACACGCGAAGTTTCCCGGCAAAATGCTGGCTTACAATTGCTCGCCTTCATTCAACTGGAAGAAGAATCTGGACGATGCCACTATCGCCCGCTTCCAGCGCGAGCTCGCCGCCATGGGCTACAAGTTCCAGTTCATCACCCTGGCGGGTTTCCACGCGCTCAACCTTACTATGTTCGAACTCGCGCGCACCTACGCGCAAAGCGGCATGACGGCGTACTGCGCGCTGCAGGAAAAGGAATTCGAGAGCGAGCGCCAGCATGATTACGAAGCGGTGAAGCATCAGCGTTTCGTCGGAACCGGTTATTTCGACGCGGTCCAGCAGGTGATCGCCGGCGGCACCGCTTCCACCACTGCGATGGAAGGTTCTACGGAAGCGGCGCAGTTTACGCACGACGATGCGGCACACGCGCCGAAGCCTTCGGAGCGCCGCGTTCCCGTGCTTACGCCGAAATCAGCCAGCGAAGCAAATCGCCCGAACTCGGCTGCCGACTAGCGGCGCTGCGCTAACACAAACTTCGAAGTTGTCACAGCTTGCCCGGTGTGGCGTTGCGTGTGGTCCGCGACGTGCACAAGCAATCCGGCGACCGTAGCCGGCAATTCTTTTTTCCCCACCGCGCGACGTTGTTCCAGATGTTCCGCATCAATGGCTCGAACTCGCGCCACGCTTTTGGTGAAAGCCACAGTGAGTTCTGCAAAAAGCTCGTGCCGCGTAGCTCCGGGGTCGAGCTCGGTCTTGAGCTCCGCGACTTGCTCGCCGCTCAATTGGTTTCCCTCGGCATAGGTGAGCAGCCGGTCCAGGCTCCGCCCGATATGCCGCAGGTGGAACGCTACCGGGGCAAGTCCGGCCGGGCGCGCGTTCAATTCTTCATCGCTGAGCGATCCGCACCAGCGCTCGAGGTCCTCTTTAGCAAGTTCGAGTGCGTGCAGCACCGCCCGCTGCACCGCCGGGACTTCCGTCAACGTATCGCGCAGCCAGGGCTCCGGCAATTTGCTCGGCTCCATTCGCGCACCTCCGCAACTAAGTTATCGCAAGGTTATCGCAAGCTTCGGCCGACGAGAAGGTCTTCGGGTGCTGGGCGTTCGCTTGCGAACCGCCGGGCCGTGGGATAGAGTAGCCGCCTTCTCAGCGGACGGAGACACAGTGCCGGTCGTCGCCGGAAAAGAAAAACTGAAAGTGCTGATTCGCCGGTCCGCGATTCAAAAGCGCGTGCGCGAAGTGGCGCGTCAAATCACCAGGGATTTCAAGGCCGAACGCGTGCATCTGGTCGGCGTGCTCAAGGGCGCCTGCATTTTCCTTTCCGATTTGGTTCGCGAGCTCAACCTCGATACCTCCATCGATTTCATCGCGGTCTCGAGCTACGGCAAAGGGAAGCAATCTTCCGGCCAGGTGCGCGTGCTGAAGGATCTCGATAGCAGCATCGAAGGGTTGAATGTTGTGGTCGTCGAAGACATTCTGGATACCGGCCTCACGCTGAGTTATCTCTTGCGCATTTTGCGCCAGCGCAAGCCGAAATCGCTCCGCGTGGCCGCGCTTCTCGACAAGCCTTCGCGCCGGATCAAAGACGTCCACGCGGATTATGTCGGCTTCAAGATTCCGAACGAGTTCGTGGTCGGTTACGGCCTCGATTACGCCGAACGCTATCGCAACCTGAAAGATGTTTGCGTTCTGAGCCTGCCTCCCGAGTGACCATGCTTGCGCCATCCAGCGAATCCGAAATAGCGCGCTTGATTGACCACACGCTGCTGAAGCCCGAAGCCACGCGCGAAGATATCCAGCGCTTGTGTGAAGAGGCGCTGGCCTACGGATTCGCGTCCGTGTGCGTGAATCCGTGGAACGTGCCGCAGGCCGCCGAGTTGCTGCAGGGAAGCGCCGTGCGCGTTTGCACCGTGATTGGGTTTCCGCTCGGCGCCACCTTCGCGCAGGTGAAAGCCTACGAAGCCGCCGAAGCGATTAAGGCCGGCGCGCAGGAAATAGACATGGTTATCAACATCGGCGCCTTGAAATCGGGCCAGGAAGCGATTGTGGAGGCGGACATTCGCGGGGTGGTGGAGGCGAGCCATCGAAGCGGCGCGATTTGCAAAGTGATTCTTGAGACGGCGCTTCTCAGCAGAGAAGAAAAAGTGCGCGGCTCGCTCGCGGCGAAGAAGGCTGGTGCGGATTTCGTGAAAACCTCGACGGGCTTCGGCCCCGGCGGCGCGACGGTGGAAGACGTTCGGCTGATCCGCGATACGGTCGGCAGCGGCACCGGGATCAAGGCGGCCGGAGGAGTTCGCACTCTGCAGGATTTACTCAGGATGGTGGAAGCCGGGGCCACCCGCGTCGGTGCCAGCGCCGGGGTGAAAATAATTCAGGAGCTCCGTGGCGCCAAGTCTGCCGGCGCGTCCGATTCTCCGGCAGCGGGGAAATACTGAACGCTGAGGCCCGGCAATTCTCCGGCGGTCAGCTCGTGGCCGCCTGATATAATTGATTGAGTCTTTATTCCGGCGCGCTGGGAGGATTTCTTGTTTTCCGCGCCGGGCGCGTCACTCCCGGCTGGGGGCCGGGGCGGCCATTCACGCTGAAAAATGGACTCGACCGAACTTAATTCGAAATTGGAAGTGCCTGCCGAGACGCTGGCAATCCTCGCGGAAATCAGCCAGGAAATTAACGCCTCGTTGAATCTCGACGAAGTCCTGGCCCACGCGGCCTCGCAAATCAAGCGCCTAATCGATTACGAAATTTTTGCCGTGGTGCTGCCGGAAGAAGGCACGAACCAGTTGTACTTCCGTTTTACCATCGGCCATCGCCCCGAGGTTGTGGACCATTGGCGCATTCCCATGGGAGAGGGCATCATCGGCGCCGCCGCCGCAACGGGCAAGGCCATCCGCGTCGCCGACGTCCGCAAAGATCCGCGCTATTTGAACGCCCTCGATGCCGTGCGCTCGGAACTGGCCGTGCCCCTGGTGGTGCGCGGGCGCGTGGTCGGCGTGCTGGACATCGAAAGCAGCCAGTCCGATTACTTTACTCCCGATCAGCAGAATATTCTGACGCTGGTCGCTAGCCGCATCGCGCCCGCGGTCGAGAACGCCAAACTATTTGAGCACGAGCGCAATCAGGCCGAAACCCTCCTGCTCTTGAACGAAGTCGGACGCGAAGCGAATTCTTCGCTTTCGGTCGAAGAGGTCTTGCGCCGCGCCGCCGAACTCACCAAGCGCCTGATCGATTATCAGATTTTTTCCATTTTGCTCTACGACGAAGCCGACAACGTATTCCGGCACCGCGTGACGGTAAAATTCGGCCAGCGCGTGCAGGAAAAATTCGCGGTCCCGGCCCATGAAGGCATCGTCGGCGCCGCCGCTTCCTTGCGCCGGCCTGTGGTGGTCCCGGACGTCTCGCTCGATCCGCGCTATTTGCGCATCAACCCGGAAACCCGCTCGGAACTGGCCGTGCCCATGCTTTATAAGAATCGCGTCGTGGGAGTGATGGACCTGGAGAGCCCGCAGCTCAACTATTTCACTCCCGATCACGTTCAGGCGCTTTCGATTCTCGCCGCGCACCTTGCTGTGTCCATCGAAAACGCACGGCTCTACGAACAAGTCGCGCGCGACGAAGCTCGCATGGAACGTGACCTCAGCGCCGCGCGCCGCATTCAGGGCGCTCTGCTGCCGCGCCTGCCCGGGCCCGAGTTCGGCTTGGACATCGCCGCGCGCGTGGTTTCCTCTCGCGAGCTCAGCGGCGACCTCTACGATTTTCTGCGTTACGGTCCGCAGGAATTAGCCGTAGCCATGGGGGACGTCAGCGGAAAGGGAAGCGCCGCCGCGCTTTATGGCGCGGTCGCCATCGGCACGCTGCGCAGTCTGGGGCCGCAGAAGCATCGCCCGGCGGAAATGTTGCGCGCCATCAACGGATTTTTGGGCGAGCGCCGCATCGAAGGCCGCTTCATGACTCTGTGTTTCGCCACCTGGCATCGGGGCCGGCGGAAGTTGCGCGTTGCAAATGCCGGGCAGGAGCAGCCGTTTCTATGCAGCAAGGGACGCTGCCACCGCATTCCGCTCGAGGGTTTTCCGATTGGCATGTTTGAGGACGCCACGTACGACCAGCGGAGTTACATTCTTGATCCCGGCGATATCGTGGTGTTTCATTCCGACGGCATCGCGGACACGCAGAGCCCCGCGGGAGAATTCTTTGGTCACGACCGCGTGCAGAACCTCATCTTCGATAATCGCGGATTGTCCGCGGACCATCTCGCCGATCGTATTCTCGAGGAAGTGGACCGGTTCTCCGAGGGGCGCCATGCATTCGACGATCGCACGCTGGTAGTCCTGAAGGTGAAGTGACCGTCCCCGCTGACGAACTATGCAGGCCTCTCTTCGCCTTTCCGCTTCATCCCCGCCGCTTATTTCTCCGCCGGCGGCGCCTGCAAAAATAATTCCACGCTCTGATTAAACAGGTTCGTCTGATCCACAAAAGTCATGTGCCCGCTTTTGGGCAGCATCACGAGTATTGACCCTTCGATCTTCTCGTGCATCTGCCTGGACAAGGAAGGATCGCACTCATCATGATCCCCTACGAGAATCAGCGTGGGCACGTGAATCGAAGGGAGCAGGTCCACATACTCCACCGACTTCAAATTCCCGTCGATGATGAATTCTCCGTTCGAACCCCACATCTGGCGGTAGAGATCCCAGGACGTGTTACCCGCCTGAATCGGATCGTAATTGGGGTCCGGATGGTTCTGGTAGAGGTACGGGAAATAGGCCTCGCCCCATGCGGCGATCATGTAATCGTTGGTGTAGCGGTTCTTCTCATAGTCTTTTCCGTGCCCGAAGAGGCCGTCTTTTTCCATTTGGTCGATTCGCGCGCGCAGCTCGGGCGGCATTTTCTCTTTCATGCGCGCGAACACTTCATTCATTTCTTTCGTGCTGGGGAAAGTGCTGGCGAGAATCAAATGCGTCAGATTGTTGTGATACTTCAGCGCATAGGCCTGCGCCAGCACGCCGCCGTAGGAATGTCCCAGCAGGCTGATCTTGCCCAGGTCCAGCGCTTTCCGTACTGCTTCCACGTCTTCCACCATTTTCTCGACGGTGTAGCTGCCGCGCGGAACGTCAAGCTTCTGCGACCTTCCCGAGCCACGCTCGTCGATGAATACCAGCTGATGGTGCCGCGCCAGGGGCAGAAGGTACGGAAGAAAATAATCATGCGAAGCTCCCGGTCCGCCGTGAAGGATCACGAGCGGCGTGCCCTTTCCGATGGTCATGTAATAAATCATCACGGTTTGCGTATCGACGAAGCCCTCGCGCATGGGCATGTCCAGCGGCGGGGGAAGTGGAGTGGACCTTGCGAACGGAGTTGCCGGCGGGCCGCTGGGCTCGGGCTCCTGCTCCTGTGCCGGCGTTTGCACCGCGAAAGCGCAAACGCACAACCACACAATCAGTAGGGCACCCCATCGTGTTTTCATGCACGTCTCCTCGATTTTCGGGAATGTTCCAGCGTGATCTGCTCTTGGCATCTTGCGGGCATCGCCGGTGGAAATCTTGCAAACGCAGCAGGCCGTTCCTGATACGAGGCCCGTTTTCTTCGCACGCCTTTTAGCGCTCTCCCCAGCGAAGTTTGTTGCGCAGCACCTCGTAATACGTTTTTCGCGGGGGGCGCACAAAGGTCACCTTGGCGGACGAGCGGGTGATGACCACATGATCCTTGGGTTCGAGCTGAAATCCGATTTGACCATCGAGCGTGAGGTAAACGGGTTCGTCCGCCGGTGTGAAATCCAGTTCCACGCGCGACGTATCTGGTATCACGAGCGGGCGATTGGTCAGCATGTGCGGGCAGATTGGCGTGATCACAAAAGCATCCAGGTCCGGCTGAACGATCGGGCCGCCCGCAGCCAGCGAGTACGCCGTCGAGCCCGTCGGCGTGGCCACGATAATTCCGTCCGCGCGATACCGGCCCACGTGATGGCGGTCCACGAAAACGTCGAAGTCCAGCATGCGCGCGAGTGCTGCTTTGTTGGCTACGGCCTCGTTCAGCGCGTTCTGCCGCTCAGCCGCTTTGCCTTGGCGTAGAATTTCCGCTTCCAACATCATGCGCTCGATGGTTCGATGCTCTCCGGCCAGCACTTGCTCGAGCAAGGGATAGAGTTCGTCGAGCGTCACCGTGGTAAGAAATCCCAGGCCGCCGAGATTCACTGCGAGAATGGGCACTTGATGTCCGTGAAGCGCTCGCGCCGCCGAAAGGAGCGTCCCATCGCCGCCTAGAACGACCACCAGTTCGACTTTTTCCGCCAGTTGTTCGCGTGCAAGCACCGGGCCATTGAACCCGATGCCGTCCTCCGTTTCCTTGTCAACGAAAACTTCAATCTTCCGGCCGCGCAGCCAGGCCGCCAGCGGCGGGACCACGGCCGCGATCATTCCCTTCATTGGTTTGCAGACAATACCGACGGAGCGAATCATATGTGTGGACGCAGATTCTACTCTACCCGCGCACGCGGGCGTGGAGAAAAAACTCTTGATTGCCCTCGGCGCCCGTCAGCCGGCTGGGCCGCACGCCGATAATTTCGAGCGATAATTCGGTTGCCGCCGCGGTCACTCGATCGATAGCTCGCTGGTGCAGCGCTGTGTCTCGCACGATGCCGCCCTTGCCTACGTCCCGCTTTTCCAGCTCGAATTGCGGTTTGATCAGGACCAAAAAGTCAGCGAGAGGTTGCACCAACGGCACGATCGCCGGCAAGACTTTTGTTACCGAGATGAAGGAAACGTCCATGGTGATGAACGCGGCGGGTTCGGCGATATCAGCAGGGCGCAAGTAGCGCGCGTTGCGTTCGATCGCAATCACACGGTCATCGTTGCGCAGCTTCCAGTCGAGTTGGTCGATGGAAACATCGACGGCGTACACCTTGAGAGCTCCGTGCTGCAGCATGCAATCCGTGAAGCCGCCGGTGGAACTGCCGATGTCGAGGCAGATCTTTCCGTCTGGCGTGACGCCGAAATCCTCTAGCGCGCCTTCGAGCTTCAAGCCGCCGCGGCTGGCATAGCGAAGAACCTCGCCCGTGATCTGAACTTGAACATCCGCGGCAACTTGCGTTCCCGGCTTTTCCATCTTTTGACCGTTCACCAGAACGCTTCCGGCGAGCAACAAAGCTTGCGCGCGTTCACGCGAGGGCGCCAGTCCGCGTTCGACGAGCAGGACATCGAGGCGGGATTTCCCGGGCTTGGGCGCCTTCTGCGGGATGTAAGGGCTGGATTTGCCGCGCGTGGGTTTGAATTTCATGCGGGCAAACGCGTGCGAGGGAGAATCACGATCGGCGTGCCACCAGGAATTGCGCGAGTTCGCGGAGCCGCGCGGCCCGGTCGCCGTAAAAATCGATTTCCCTCAGCGCCTTCGATTCCAGGTCCGCGGCGATATCTTTTGACACTTCGAGTCCGTGCAACGCGGGATAAGTGGCTTTCTTTTGCGCCTGGTCTTTTCCCGCGGTTTTTCCCAGCGCATCCGAGGACTCTTCGACATCGAGAATGTCGTCCACCACTTGAAATGCCCAGCCGATGTTCTCGCCGAAATTCAGCAGGCGCGCGGCATCCGCGCGCTCCGCGCCTCCGGCGATGGCACCGGCCACAATCGAGGCGCGAATCAAGGCCGCGGTCTTCGAGCGATGAATGTATTCCAGCGTCCCGACATCGGGCGCCTTTCCTTCCGCCTCAATGTCGGCCACCTGTCCGCCGATCATTCCGCGATCGGTGCCCGCGGATTGCGCCACCATTGCAATAATGGTGACGCGCCTTTGCGGGTCCACCGGAGCGAAAGCCAGCGTCTGAAACGCGAGCGTCAGCAGCGCGTCACCCGCCAGGATGGCGATGGCCTCGCCAAATACTTTGTGATTGGTGGGCTTGCCGCGCCGCAGATCGTCATTATCGAGCGCGGGCAAATCGTCGTGGATCAGCGAATACGTGTGTATGAATTCAAGCGCGCATCCGACCTGCACGGCGCCGGTGGGATTTTCCGTGAACATGCGCGCAGCTTCCAGGCACAGGATCGGCCGGATGCGCTTGCCTCCGGCGAAAACGCTGTAACGCATCGCGCGGTGAATCGAAAATGGCGGAGTCGTCTCGACAGGGAGCAGCGTTTCAAGCGCGGTCTCGATTGCCGCGTGGTCCTTTTCGAAAGCTTCGGGGAGTTTCATGCTTTTGTTGCCAGTGACGAGAAACGATTTTGGGAATGGCCGTACAATCGGCCAAGGTTAGGAAGGTTCGTCTTCCGGCTCGAAAGGCTCCGCCGCGATTTTTCCGTCCGCCTTCTTCAGTAAAATTTCAACACGGCCTTCGGCCTCTTCGAGCTGCTTCTGGCACTCGCGCGAAAGTTTCACGCCTTCCTCGAACAGTTTCATGGCCTCGTCGAGAGAGAGGTCGGCGCTCTCCAGCCGCTTCACCACTTCTTCAAGCCGCGTAAGGGATTTTTCGAAGTCACCCTTGCGCGGCGCCTCTATTGCGGCCTTGTTGGGGGCTGGATTCATTCCGCCTCAATCATTCTTACTGCCAACGCCTCTTGCATCGTTGGGCGCTTCCGGATGCCACCACATTCTAGCGCAGGGTCGGAGAACGCGAACAATAATCTTGCGCGCGCGATGCGCCGCTCATCATTTGGCGGCTGCGTCTCCACTCGATGGAAGCAAGAGCAGCCGGTGCGTACGCACACCTTCTTCGGCGGCTTCGCTGAACGGTGCAACGATCCCACGGCCCGCGAACCATTCGGGAAACTGGTCGCGGGAGTTGGGGCTCGAATACTGGCCGCTTTCGCCCGTGGGAATTTCCATCAGGGAATTATCGAAGTTTGAAAGATCGGCCACGAAACGCATCGCGGGTCCGTGGCCCGTTCCCATGGCGCGCACCGTATCAATCGTGCCGCCTTGCTCGTACGGCCCGATGCTGAGAACGCGGTGCAGCACGCCCGAACGCCCGAGCGGATGCATCATGTCGAGTGGGTGCAAGCGTCCCCAGTTCCATGACGCGGGATCGCTTTGCCCCGTGCGCTCTTCGAGCGCAGCCACGGCCTGGGCCGCGCTGGCCAGAAGCAGATCGTCGTACGTCGCAAATCCGCTCGGCAGCCAGGCGGTGGCCCGGTTGCGCAGAGCGTTTTCCAGAAACACTTTATCGCGCCACCAAATCTCGCCGTAAACGCTGACCGGCTCCCAGAGTTCATACTTTTTGGAGACTTCGTCATCCAAGTAGGGCGAAAGCAAATTGTGAAACAGCGCGTGGCGCGTGTACTCGATGAAGGAGGTCTCCACGGAATCCGGCGTCGCGCGCGCATCCCATCCGTTCAACCCGGCGATGAGTTTGTTCAGGCGGGGTTCCGAGGGTGGCTTCGCGCGCGCGGCGATGACTAATTGCCCCGCCAGAAACTTGTTCGGAAGGCTCTCGATGTCATTCTGGATCGCGTTGCAGTCGGCAGGCCGCAAGCCCGTGCGGCCCTGAAGGAGTTCGTAGAGTCGCGCGGTGCGATAGGGTCCGGCCTGGCGGTCGCTCACATAATATTTGTAAGCAGGCCCGACGGTGCGCGCATTTGCCGTCGCGATGATTCCTTCGGGCGGATTCAAGACGCGCGGCAATTCATCGAACGGAATGTAGCCCTTCCATTCGTAATCGTCGGTATCGCCGGCCACCGGCAGCGCTCCGTTCCCGTTCGCTCGAACAGGAATTCTCGCCGGGATGGTGAACCCGATGTTGCCGTCCACGTCCGCATAAATCGTGTTCTGGCCCGGCCCGGCGATGTGCCGCGTGATTTCGATGAAATCGTCCCAGTTTTTCGCGCGGCCGAGAAGAGGAAAACCAAAATCGAGGCCGCCGGGTTCGAGCGCCGTCCAGCGCAGGGCGTACGCGCGGCCGCTCGCGCTGGCCCCATCTCTGCGAACTACAGGCCCATGCCGCGTCACTACAACATCCATCGCCACATCTGGTTTCCCGCGCACATGTATCGTCTCATGACGAATCTCAGCCGTGGCCCATTTGCCGTTGGCACGATATGCGAGGGGATTGGCGGGATCGAAAGTCTCGGCGTAAACGTCCTGCACTTCCGCGTTGCTGTTCGTGAACCCCCACGCGATGCGATCGTTGTGTCCGATGATAACAAGCGGTGCACCGGGCAGGGCAAATCCCTCGACATTCCATCCCGGCGCGGTGAGATGCGCGACGTACCACAGCGCCGGCATGCCCAGCTGCAGGTGCGTGTCATTTGCAAGCAACGGCTTGCCGGACGCGGTGTGCGCTCCGCTGACCACGAAATTATTGCTCCCGATAAGTTCGGACGTTTCTTCTTCGAACTGTCCGAGGAATGCGCGCGCCGAATCCCAGGGCGCCGCGCTAAATGGCGGCCCCGCTGGAACCCCGGCAGACTTACTAGCGGGGCGGGCCGTCACATTCCAACTCGGCGGCTTGGCCAGCCCATTTGGTATGCCGACGATGAAGTGGTCTAGCGGCGAGTCTTCCGCAAAAAGATCGAGCGCCCGTTCCGGCCCCACCTTCTGCAGCACCCACTCGCGGTTCAACTTGGCTTTCCAGGTGGAAGTGAGCGTCTTGTACATGTAGAGGCTGATGAGATACGTGTCGGCGGGAGTCCAGGGACTTGGCGTGTAGCGCAGCAGCGTGAATTCTAGCGGCAGCCGGCTTTGGTGCGTTTCGATGTATTGGTTCACGCCTTGGGCGTAGGAATCGAGAAGCCCGCGAATTTCCGGCGACGATTCCCGCGAAGCGCGCTCTGCCGCCTGGCGCATGCCGAGAGTGCGGTTCTCGCGGTCGAAATCGAGAGCCACGTCGCCGAATATTTCGGAAAGGTCGCCGGCCGCGGCGCGACGCAGCAAATCCATCTGCCACAGCCGGTCCTGCGCCATCACGTAGCCTTGCGCTGCGACGAGGTCCTCGACAGAGTTCGCCCGAATCCACGGGCGCCCCCACGAATCGCGATCGATCATAACAGCGCTCTTCAGGCCGGAGACTCTGACGCCCCCGTCGAGCGCCGGAAGCGAGCGCCGGACCATCCACCAGCCGGCGATCAGGGCGAGTCCCGCGAGCAGGAGAACTCCCGCGACAACGTTTCGGAAAATGCGATAGGCGCGCGCCATTCTTTGTGGCTTGGAATGCAGCCGCGGAGTGTAGCCCAGCGAACGCGTGAGGCGCAACCGCGCTAGCTTGTGTGCGCTTGATCAAATTCGGCCGATAACAGTACTGCGCCTCTTGCCATAAAGGAGGAGTACACAGAAAACCCCGGGAAGCTACAGCATCTGCCCGATGGTCTCTCCTGCGCACAGCTCCCATACTGCCGCTCGGGAGACAGAAATGACCGAAAATATGAAGGTCTTTGAAGACAGCCACGAATTCTTGCAAGAACTGCTCTGCTCGCGAGATTTCTCGGAGGTATCGGCGGCGGCGCGCAATAGAAATTCCGAGGAACGCAGCCCGGGACTGACTCCCATCGATAGTCCCAACCCTTCTTCGCCCCTCGACGATCGGTACGACCCGGATACAACGACGGGTCGCCTCCCGGTTCAGGATGACCAGGACGAAGAAGACGCGGATGAAGCCGCCAGGAAGAAGGGACCTCTCAAAAGAACGAAACGGTAAATCGTACTCGACAAGGCTCGAATAAGCACTGAAACCGCTGGCGAAGGAGATCTCAGATGGATACCGCGACATACAATGCAGTCCTTCAAGTAGCCGCTGCCTTCGTAATTTTCGTCATTGGCTACTTGGCGCTGTTCCTGCTGGTAACCCTTTGCCTGCTATTTGCGGAAGCCGTTCGCCAGGGAATTATTTTCGCGCGCGCATCTTTTGGCAGGGAAGTCCTGCCGGCCTCGGATGTCTTCGCGGATTCTGAAGCTGCGGCCGAGAGGCACCTCGCGGCATGAGGACATGAGGCTGGGCGCATAAATTCTGCGCCTAAGATCGTCCGTTCCGAAATCCCCGAACCAAGTCGAACTACCGTAGCGGAGGCCGCGTCGCTACTCATGGCGCACCGAGCGGTTGAATTCCCCCGTTCAACCGCGCGTCTTGGTAAAATCCACTCGATGGCCGCCTCCTCCGTCCCTCCATTATCCAACCGTCGCGCCGCCCTGGCGTACTTGTGTATGTGCGAACTTGGCCTTTTCGTGCGCCACGGTGCTCGCCGATGATTGCGCTACAACTTTTCGGTGTCCTGGCCCTGGTAGGAATCAACGCTTTTTTTGCCGCCGCGGAATTCTCTCTCGTAGCCGTGCGTCTTTCGCGCGTTCGCCAGCTGGTCGAAAAGGGTGACACCCGCGCCAAAATCGTGGAAGGACTGCTTGGCGATCTGAGCCGCGTAGTTTCCGGCGTGCAGGTGGGCATCACGCTGGCGAGCCTGTCGCTCGGCTATCTCGGAGAAATCACTCTCGCGGGAATTTTGAGCCCGCTCGTGGCGCAGATTCCACGGCCATGGGCCGCGTGGATTGCGCATGGCACGGCCCTGGTGGTCGCGTTCGGCTTGCTCACAGTTCTACAAGTGGTTCTCGGCGAACTGGTGCCCAAAAGCCTGAGCCTGGCGCGCGCCGAGCGCGTCGCCTTGCTCGTGGCCCGCCCGTTTTCGTGGTTTCTGCATACGTTTCGATGGGCCATCGATTGGCTCGACGGATTCGCCGAAAAAATCGTCGGCGCCCTCGGCATCGTAGCGCCGCACAGCCACACTCTCGTGCGTTCGACGGAAGAGTTGCAAGTGATGATCCAGCAAGCGCACGACCGCGGCCTGCTGCCTGCCGCCGAAGTGAAATTCATTCAGGCGGCGATGGAACTCGGCCAGGTGCAAGTGCGCGAGGTGATGGTGCCGCGCCCGGACGTCCACGCGCTGCCTGCGGACGCAACTCTCGAAGAAACTATGCGAATGTTCGCCACCACCCAGCGCTCGCGCATCCCCGTTTATGAGGGTACCCTGGACCACATTCTCGGGTTCGTGCACATCAAGGATATGATTTGGGCTTTGCTGGAACGCGCGCGCCGCGCCGAAGAGGAGCTCGCCCCCGGCGAATTTCAGCTCCGCAGCATGCTTCGCGATGTTCTCATCGTCCCGGAGACCAAGCCGGCAAGCGAGCTGCTGATCGAGTTTCGCTCGCGCCGCACCGGGCTCGCGATGGTGGTTGACGAATTCGGCAGCATCCTCGGCCTGGCCACCCTCGAAGACATCCTGGAGCAGATGGTCGGCGAAATTCACGACGAGTTCGACGTGGTCGAGCGCCCCCTGATCCTGCCCGATGGCGGAATGATTTTCGACGCCGCCACCAACGTGCGCGATCTGGAGACGCAGTACAACATCGTGCTGCCGCCGGATACCTCCTACGAGACGATCGGCGGCTTCGTGCTTAACCGCCTCGGTTTCATTCCGCGTGGCGGCGAGAGTTTTGAGGCGGATGGTTTCCGCTTTACCGTGATGGAAATGGACCGTCGCCGCGTCTCGCGCGTGAAGATCAAGCCGCTGCGCGTGCCCGTCGCTTCCGGCGCGGCCGAGACACCGCCGCAGGCTGCACGGGAATCCGAAAAGAAATCCAAAGCCGCCGCCGCTTCGGAAAATGCCGCGTTGGCCGAGCCCAACGAAAAGAAAACGGCTGCAAAGGCGCGCCGAGCAAAATGATACGTTACCTTACGCTGCGCCTGCTGCTGGCTCTTCCGGCTCTGTGGCTCATCCTCACCATGGTTTTTCTGCTCGCTCATATTGTGCCCGGCGATCCGGTCCGGCAGATGCTTGGCGAGGGCGCGCGCGAAGATGATTTGCAGCAGCTTCGCCACTCGCTCGGCCTGGACCAGCCTCTTGCCGTTCAATACGCGCATTATTTTGCGGGGATTGCGCACGGCAGCCTGGGCGAATCGTTTCGCTTTCAAGAGCCAGTGGTGAAAGTCGTGCTGTCGCACTATCCCGCCACGCTCGAACTTTCCGTCGTGGCGCTGCTGGTTTGCGCGCTCATCGGAATTCCCGCCGGGTTGCTGGCGGCCCAGAAACGAGGCACTCCGGCGGATCATGCTATAGGCGTTGTGACTCTATTCGGCCTTTCGGTGCCGAATTTTGCGCTCGGGCCGGTTTTGATTCTCGTGTTTTCCGTGATGCTCGGCTGGCTCCCGGTTTCCGGGCGCGGCGGAATCGCGCATCTGATTTTGCCCGCGATCACTCTGGGCGGTGCGCTCGCTGCGATTCTGACCCGCATGGTGCGCACGTCAGTGATCGAGGAGCTCTCGAGCGATTACATCCGCACCGCGCGCGCGAAAGGCCTCTCCGAATCCGCGGTCTTGTTCCGCCACGCCTTTCGCAATGCACTGATCCCGATTCTGACCATTCTCGGCCTGCAATTCGGGACGCTGCTCGCGGGCACCATCGTCACGGAATCCATTTTCTCCTGGCCGGGGATTGGCCGGCTGGCGGTGCAGGCGATTGGCGCGCGCGATTATCCGCTGCTGCAGGGCTGCATCCTGATAATTGCGGTGTCTTACGTGATCGTGAACCTGCTGACGGATCTGGTTTACGCGCTGGTCGATCCGCGGGTGCGATTCGAATGAGCGGCCTGCGCGATTTTCTGCGTCAGAGCGGCCCGGGCCGATGGGG
>Ga0302324_100002589_pt1 | contig 41507 bp, 45 predicted proteins | sample Palsa_T0_1_FD_201949 | JGI IMG/M metagenome (GOLD analysis project Ga0302324, IMG submission 201949) | Peat permafrost microbial communities from Stordalen Mire near Abisko, Sweden - Palsa_T0_1 | ecosystem: Environmental > Terrestrial > Soil > Palsa > Peat permafrost | place: Sweden: Abisko...
AATTCATACAGGTGGCCGATGGGACTCGCGCGGCCCAGCAGGACCAGCAAATAATAGCCCAGCACGGTCGGCGGCAGCACCAGCGGAAGCGTGATGGCGGCGTCCAAAACCTCTTTGCCGCGAAACACGCGGTTTGCCAGAGTCCATGCCAGCCACAGCCCGATGGCGAACGCAATGGCGGTGGAAATCACGGCCACGCGCAAGCTGAGCCACAACGGAAACCAATCGATGGGCATGGAGATATTTCATGTTAGCGCAGGCTGCCCTGGAACATCCCAGTGCGTTTATGTTCTGACGCGGCTCCTAACTCTTCGCCGCCTTCGCCCGCCGTTCCATCTCTTCGGGCGTAACATCTTCAATGTGCGTGGCGATCCACCATTGATTGCCAAACTGGTCTTCTACGCCGCCCATGCGGTCGCCCTGGGGCTGGTCGGCCGGCTCACGAATCGACTTCGCGCCCGCCTCTATGGCTCGCCGATAGACCGCGTCCACGTCCTCCATGTAGAGATGAAGCATGCCCGGAAACTGTTTCCCGCCAGGCCCTCCCTCGCCCATCATCACAATGGAATCGCCGATCTTGACCTCGGCGTGCTGTACGGTTCCATCCGGGCCCTTGAACAGAAAAACTTCCTTCGCGCCAAACGCCTGCTTCGCAAATTCGATCAGCTTGCCCACGCCAGAAACCACGAGATACGGGGTTACCGTGTGGTGGCCCTGGGGAACAGGTTTAACTTTCGTTGTCATGCAGCCATTGTGCACCGAAGCGCCACCGCATTGTGATGCCATGTTGTTAGAATGCGCTTCCCCTCGGAACTTTTCTCCGCTCGGCCCCGTAAACGAATGGTAGGTGATGCATGGACCAACTTAGGCAGGTGTTTCGAAGACTCAGCCGGGCGCCGCTGTTTACCGTTGTTACTCTTATCACGCTCGGCGTGGGCGTGGGCGCCACTGCGTTGATTTTCAGCGTCGTCGAAGGCGTGCTGTTGAAGCCGTTGCCCTATCCCCATTCCGAGCAGTTAATATCCGTAGCACACACCGCGAAGGGCATCGGCATGAATGACCTCAACATGGCGCCGTCCATCTACTTCATCGATCGCGAACAGAGCGCCACGCTGCAGGATATCGGCGCCTACGATGTCGACTCGCTCAGCGTCACCGGCGTTGGAGAACCGGAGCATGTCGCGGGCCTCGAAGTCACCGACGGCACGCTACGGATTCTCGGCGTGGTGCCGGAACTGGGCCGCTTGTTTACTCGCGAAGACGATTCGCCCGCGAGCCCCGCCACCGTTCTGCTCTCCTATGCATACTGGCGGCGAAGATTTGACGCTTCTCCATCCGTGCTAGGACGCTCCATCATCGTGGATGGGAAGTCGCGCCAAATCATCGGAGTCCTGCCTCAAGGCTTTCAATTTCTCGACGATCCGGACGATCTGGCGCTTTTCCTGCCATTCCAGTGGGATCGCGCCAAGACGCGCCTGGGGAACTTCAGCCAGGAAGCACTGGCCCGGCTCAAACCCGGCGTCACAATCGAACAAGCGAGCGCCGACATGGCGCGGCTGCTTCCAGTCGCCATGCGAAGTTTTCCGCCGCCGGATGGCTTCAGCGCCAAGCTATTCGAAAGTGCGCATATCGCTCCCAATGTCAAGCCGTTGAAGCAGCAAGTAGTCGGCGATGTGGGCAACGTCTTGTGGGTCTTGATGGGCTCCATCGTTATGGTCCTGCTGATCGCCTGCGCTAACGTCGCGAACCTTTTGCTGGTGCGCGTGGAAGGGCGCCGTCAGGAATTGGCCATCCGCGCGGCGCTAGGCGCGGGACGGGAGCGTGTTGCGGCCGATCTGCTGCTCGAGAGCGTTGTCTTGGGCGGGCTGGGTAGCCTGCTTGGCCTAGCCTTCGCCTACGCGGGATTGCGCCTTCTGCTCGCCATGGCCCCCGCCAACCTTCCGCGACTGCGGGAAATTGGAATCGACCTGCCGGTACTGCTTTTCACCCTCGTGCTAGCGCTCATCGCAAGTCTTTTGATTGGTTCCATCCCGGTCTTCAAGTTCGCGAGCGGACGTTTGAACGCGGCCCTTCGCGAGGGAGGACGCGCTCTCAGTGAGAGCCGCGAACGTCATCGCGCGCGCAATGCACTTGTGATCCTGCAGGTCGCGCTGGCGCTGGTGCTGCTCATTTGCTCGGGATTGATGATTCGCACCTTTCGAGAGTTGATGCACGTGCCTCCCGGATTCTCTGCGCCGGACGCAGTGCAAACATTTCGCCTTTATGTACCGGAGACGCAAATACCGGATTCCGAGCGCGAGCGCCTGGTTCGCATGGAACAGCAGATGGTAAACAAAATCGCGGCCATTCCCGGCGTTTCCGCGGTTAGCTTCTCAGGCTCTATTCCCATGGACGGAAATAGCTCCTCCGACATTCTGCTGGCCGAGGATCGCCCCTATAAAGAAGGCCAGATTCCACCGGTGCGCCGGTTCAAAAACATTTCACCCGGGTTCTTCGCCACCTTGGGTACTCCATTCGTCGCCGGACGCGATCTGACCTGGACGGACACCTATCAAAAGATCCCCGTTGCCATCATTTCCGAAAATTTCGCGCGGGAGTATTGGCATGATGCGCGAAGCGCGCTCGGCAAGCGAATCCGCGTCGGCGGCACGGACGACTGGCGCGAAATCGTCGGCGTCGTCAAGGACGTGCATGACGACGGCGTCAACCAGCCCGCGCCAACTTCCGTGTACTGGCCCATCATGATGGACCGCTTCGAAGGTCAAAAAGAGATGCTGCGCCGCGGCATTGCCATTGCGATCCGCAGTCCCCGGGCCGGTTCGCAAAACTTCCTGAAAGAAGTCCAACAGGCAGTATGGTCGCTCGATCCGGAACTGCCGCTATCCACGGTTCACACCCTGGGCTATTACTACTCGAAATCGATGGCTCGGACTTCCTTCACGCTGGTCATGCTGGGCGTCGCCGGAAGCATGGCTCTGCTGCTCGGAATCGTGGGAATTTACGGCGTGATCTCCTACTCGGTTTCCCAGCGCACGCGCGAGATCGGCATTCGCGTGGCGCTAGGCGCGCAACGGCACACCATCACCGCGATGTTCGTGCGCGATGGATTGTGGCTCACCGCCATCGGCGCGGCGTGCGGTTTGCTGGCGGCCCTTGCCACTATGCGTCTCATGTCGTCGCTGCTGTTTAACGTGAGCCCCGTCGATCCTATAACATATGCCGTCATCACCGCCGCAGTGTTCGCCGCGGCGTGTCTCGCCTGCTATCTGCCCTCGCGCCGCGCCGCCACGGTGGAACCGGTGCAAGCCTTGCGCGCGGAGTAGGCACGCTGTCTTGCCCAAGATGACGCCAGCTATAATGCCCGCATGTACACGCCTCAGGCTGGAATCTTCGCTCTTGGAACCTCTTCTCACTCGTACTTGGAGTTTGACCTGGTGGACGCGAAGAAATCCAAGCAGTTCGCTGCTACCATCTCCGCGATCCGTGAGCCACGCACCACGACGGGAGGAGTAAACTTCGTCATCGGCTTTCGGCCGGAGCTGTGGCGCAGTATTGTTCCAGACGACGCGCCTACTGGCGTGGAGGGCTTTAACCACGAGATCCAAGGCACCGAAGGATTCGTTATGCCCAGCACGCAGCATGATGCGCTGGTATGGTTGTCCGGCAGTGCCTATGACGTTATCTTCGATATGGCGCGCTCGGTAGTCCATGACCTCGCAGGCCAAGCCACGCTAGGGGAAGAAACCTCGAGTTGGCCTTATCGGCATGATCGCGATCTGACCGGCTTCGTCGATGGCTCGGAGAATCCGACGCTGCTCGACGCTCCAATCGCGGCGCTCTTGCCCGAAGGAGTTCCCGGCGCCGCCGGCTCAGTCCTGTTGCTTCAAAAGTGGAAGCACAAGACAGCCCAGTGGGAAACACTGCCGGTCGATCAGCAGGAACATATCATGGGACGAACCAAGCGCGACAGCATCGAACTCGAGAACAAGCCGCCGGACTCCCACGTCGCCCGCACCGATCAGGACGAGTTTGGAAACATCTTTCGCCGCAACATGCCCTACGGAAGCGTGGACGACCATGGCACCGTTTTCGTTGGATTCAGCGCCGATCAGAAGCGGCTTTCCAGAATGCTGGACAGCATGGCGGGCCTGATCACCGGCACGCGCGATGCGCTCACCCGCTATACTCAGCCGTTGACCGGCTCGTATTATTTCGTGCCTTCGGTCGAGAGCCTCCGGCGCTTACGGTGAGTTCCGCTTAGGGCCGCTGGATCAGCTCAATGCGGTTACCCACTGGATCCATCGCGAAGCCGAGGACGATGCCAGTCTTTCCGAAAGGCCGCGGATCGCGCGTCATCGTTCCACCGGCAGCCTTGACGGCCGCGACGGCCGAGGTCATATCCTTCACCGAAAAAATCACGTGTGTGGTCGGGTCCTTCACGTCGTCCGAATCGCGATGAAAAAGTATCATCTGCGGACTCTTGTTGGCCTTGGCAGCTTCAACCGTGGCGCCGAAGTTCACGAAGACCTCGGTGCCTCCCGGATTTTCGATCCGGTTGACCTCCTGCATGCCGAACGCCTCCCGGTAAAACTTCGCCAGAGCGACGGTGTCCTTCGCCTCAATGCGCACCGAGTCGAGCGACACCTGAGCGTGCGCGCCCCCCGCTAGCAGCAGCCCCGCAGCTTGCGCTATCACAATTTCCTTCAGTCTGATCATCAAGGCCTCCGTTAGCAGTCTCATTCATCATAGACCCGTCGCGCATCTACTGGAACTCCAGCAACAGAAGGTCGTCGCCTGACGAGTCATTAATTGCCGAGTACAACAACTCGTGCTCGTCCAGCGACAAAGTCAGTCCCGATCCCAGGCCGAATGGCGCGGGTGCGATATCTTTTGATCTGTGCGTGGCATAATCGAAAAACCGAAATGCCGGAGGCTTTATTTGGGGCGTAAAGCCGGTATAGTAGATTCCCGAGAGAACCGGCAGCATGCTGCCGTACAGCACAATGAAATCATCTACCAGCCGTTCTTCAGGATTTCGGGACGGATCTCCTTCGAGCGCACGCGAAAATATCCCCGGCTCCTTCGCCTTGCCGTATAGAATTCGTTTTCCATCGGGCGTCGGAGCCGATTCACTTGCTCCAAAAAGCGGTTCAGTCTTGCTGTCTGCGATACCGATTCGAAAGATTTCGTCCTTACCGTCAACCTTGCCAGTGGCGAACAAATGCTTGCCGTCCGTCGCCCAGATCGGCGCAAAGAAGCCAAACGCCGCGCTGGTAACTTTTCGGGGCACACCACCATCGGCGTCAAGCAGATAGATCTGGGGCACCTCGGGCAGGCGAGCATGGAAAGCAATCTGCTTACCATCCGGAGACCATCGCGGAAAACCGACGATGTACGCATCCAAACGCGTCACCTGCCTCTGGTTTTCCCCATCGGCGTCCGCGAGCCAAACTTCGTCGGATCCGCTGCGGTTGCTGGTAAAGGCCAAGGTTTCCGCGCTCCACTCGCCGGCCAGCGGAAATATTTGCCTGGGCACTTGGGAAAGCGACGGTGATCGCGTTTACAATCTGAATCACTTCGCCCTTAATTTCGATACTACTTCGGGTGCCTGGACAGGCACCGTGAACATTCATCAGGCTTTGACGGTTAACCTGGGGGGCACCATGTATGCCGGAACATACATCATCGACGTGTACGACGCTAAGGGGAACCACGTCGATCACGTTAACGGTCAAGTAAGCGCAACACGATTAAATTTGGATTCCACGGTCAACTGAGAGCCCCCTCTTCCCGCCTCTGGTATAATAGTTTCTAGATGTTTGCTTTCCCTCCGCGCTCGCGGATGAAAGTTCCCGCTCTGGACCCCTGCTGCTACCACACTGCCACCTTGGAATGAAACTCAGCGTTCAGATTACACGCGGCATCGAGTCCTTGTTCGGCACTCGTGACGAAAATATCCGCGTTCTCGAAAGCGGACTGCATGTCACCACCAGCCTTCTGAACGATTCGCTGGAAATCGAAGGCGCCGAACCGGATGTCATTCGCGCCGCCAGCATTCTCGAGGATTATGTCAGTTTAGTAAAAGAAGGCCTGAGCTTCGCCAACGGCGATCTGAACAGCTATCTGCGCGTGGTCACCGCCGACCCCGAGGTCACTCTGCGCAGCCTGGTCCACAGCGGGCGTCAGCGCAATTTCGGCAAGAAAACCCTCGCGCCCAAAACCGTCAATCAGCGCCGCTACGTGGAGGCCATCGAGCGGCACGATCTGGTTTTCGGCGTCGGACCGGCTGGCACCGGAAAAACATATCTGGCCGTCGCCATGGCGGTTTCGGCGCTCCTGAGCAAGCGCGTCTCGCGTATCGTGCTCACGCGTCCGGCCGTGGAAGCTGGCGAGCGCTTGGGATTCCTGCCCGGCAATCTCCAGGAAAAGGTCGATCCATATTTGCGCCCGCTCTACGATGCCCTGTACGACATGCTGGAAGCCGACCGGGTGGAGAAGTTGCTGGAGCGCGCCGTTATTGAAGTCGCGCCCATCGCGTTCATGCGCGGCCGGACCCTGAACGACAGTTTCATCATTCTCGACGAAGCGCAGAACAGCACCGCCGAGCAGATGAAGATGGTACTGACGCGCCAGGGCTTCAACTCCAAGATGGTGGTGACGGGCGATCTGACGCAGATCGATTTGCCTTCCGGAAAACGCAGCGGCTTGACCGACGCCGTGGAAGTGCTGCGCGGAATTGAAGGCATCAGCTTCGTCTATTTCGACGAACGCGACGTCGTTCGCCATAGCCTGGTGCAAAAAATCGTCAAAGCCTACGAGCGGCATCAGGAAGCCATCGGCGCCGGCCGCCAGCTGGCGTTGCGGCTCTCGGAACCTGCCGCCGACGCATTTCCGGCAAGTGAGGCCCCACTCCCCGTTGCGCCAGCGGAAAACCGCGAGATTCCGCTGGTTTAAAATTCCTGCCATGCCTAACGAGCAGACCACGCTGCTATTCCATTCGGCCACGCCGGATGTATCGCGGAGGCTCGTCCGTGCGTTTGCAAAGCGGCTGGAAACGGAAGTTACACGTGGACGCCCGTTCACCTGCCTGATCGCGGGGGATACCGAGGTGCGGGGCTTGAACCGCGATTTTCGCAAGCAGGATTGCGCTACGGACGTGCTGTCGTTTCCATCGCGTCAGTCTCTTGGCTTTCTCGGAGACATTGCGATTTCTTTCGGGCATGCCAAGCGCCAAGCCGCCGAGTATGGCCACCCGGTCAACCAGGAAATCGAGATCCTGATGCTGCATGGCGTTCTGCATCTGCTCGGCTTTGATCATCAGAAAGACCGCGGCCAAATGGCGCGGGTTGAGAGCAAATGGCGCGCCGCGTTGGGATTGCCTCGCGGCCTGATCGCGCGGGTGCGGGCTTGAGCGCGGGGTCCTGGTTATGACCTGGTTCGCCGTGGGCGCCACCATCGTTTGGGCCGTACTGCTGTGTGTCATCACGGTGGTCCAAGTCCTGTACATGGAGTCGCTCCGGCTGCGCTCGCGCGATCTGCCCGCGCTTCAATTCTTCAAGGACACCCTCGAAGACCGCATCGGCGTGCAGGGCGACGACGGCTTGCTGGCGTTCTCATTGATCAAACACACCCTGGTGTTGCTGCTGGGCGTTTGCTTCCTGGCCACGCGCGAGGGCGAAGCGGCGCCCTGGCAGAACCTGTTTGAAGCGGCGCTCTTTGCCTGGCTCACCATGCTGCTCTCCACCTATATTCTGGCCCAGGTGCTGTACCGCAAAACCAGCGGCCGCTGGCTGCTTCCGCTCGCTCCTCTGCTGCGTGTGTGTGCGCTGCTGGTGCGCCCGCTCACCGCGCTGCTGGGCTTCTTCCAGTCCTTGGTGGAACTCTCCGAACCCGCCGCAACCGCCGAGGAAACCCCCAGCCCGGCCCAGGACATTGAAGCGCTGATTTCGGCCGGCGAAGAGGAAGGCCTCATCGAGAAGGACGATCGAAAACTCATCGAGTCCGTGGTTGCCTTCGGCGACAAAACCGTCCGCGAGGTCATGACACCGCGTCCCAAAATGGTGGCCATCGATGCCAACCGCTCGCTCGAGGACCTGCGCGAGCTGGTGATTCACGAGCAATATTCGCGCATTCCGGCTTACGATCACACCATCGACAACATCATCGGCTTCGTGCACGTGCGCGACATGTTCGAGCTTGACGAAGCCGATCGCCAGGGGCGCCGCGTCCGGGAACTGACGCGTCCCATCCGCTTGGTTCCCGAGACCAAGCCGGTGAACGATCTGCTCCGGGAAATGCAGCACGACGGCGCTCACATGGCCATCGTCATTGACGAATACGGCAATACGGCGGGCCTCGTGACCATGGAAGACATGGTGGAGGAAATCCTGGGCGAGATTCACGACGAGCACGAGCCCGAACGCGACGTGCTGAAGCAGCCCGACGGCAGCTTCGTGGTGGCGGGCAGTCTGGATCTGGACCGTTTGCACGATCTGCTCGAGTTCCGTCCGCCCGAAGAGACCGAGTCCACCACCATCGGCGGTCTGGTTACGGAGTGGCTGGGGCACGTTCCGCATATCGGCGAGGTCATCGAGCGCGATGGAATCCGTCTGGAAGTGCTGGCGGGCGACGAGCTGAAGGTGGAGCAAGTGCGCGTGTCCAAAGTAGCTCAGGAAACTGTGCCCGAGACGCGCTCATGACTTGTAGCGCATACTCATGTGGCGCACGCACTTGTGGCGCACGCACTCCTGCGTGCCGCGTTCACACTCGTGTGAACGCTTCTGGGTTTTCGGGTGTTCGCAGGAATGCGAACACGTGCGCCGCATGAGCGCATCCCGATCCGGCTTCGTGTCCCTGCTGGGACGTCCCAACGCCGGCAAGTCCACGCTGCTGAATGCACTGGTGGGCGAAAAGCTGGCCATCGTTTCCGATAAGCCGCAGACCACGCGTACCACCATCCAAGGCGTCGCGAGCCTGGACGGAGCACAAGTGGTTTTTGTGGACACCCCGGGCATTCATAAGTCCAGCACGCTTTTCAACCAGCGCATGATGGAAACGGTGCGATCATCGCTCGAAGAGCGCGACGTGCTGCTGTACATCGCGGACGCCACCGTTCATTTTTCAATCGAAGACGCCGAAGCCGTAGCCGCGCTCAAGAACCTGTCGACGCCCACGCTCCTGCTCATCAACAAAATCGATCGCGTGCCCGACAAGCGCCAGTTGCTTCCGCTGATCGAGCAATTCAAATCGATTCGGGAATTCGCCGAATATATTCCCGTTTCCGCGAAAACCGGCGAAGGTCTGGACCTGGTGCGCCAAGCCATCGTATCCCGGCTTCCTGAAGGTCCGGCCTATTTTCCACCCGACCATCTCACCGATCAGCCCGAGCGATTTCTGGCCGCCGAGCTCATTCGCGAACAGATCCTCGGTCAAACTCGCCAGGAAGTCCCGCACGCGGCCGCCGTGCTGATCGATCGCTGGGAGGAGACCCCGAAACTTACCCGAATCGCCGCCACCATCTATGTCGAACGCCCGGGTCAGAAGGCCATCGTGATCGGGGCCGGCGGCGCAAGTCTCAAGAAAATTGGAACCCTCGCGCGCCTCGAAATCGAGAAAATGCTCAATCGCAAAGTGTTCCTCGAACTCTTCGTGAAGGTGCAAAAGGACTGGCGCGAAAACCCCGAGTTTCTCAATGCTATTGACTGGCGCTCCATGCGGGGGGAGAATTAGAACCGGATGCGGTTCCTTTCTCTCGCTATCTTGTTTGCTCTGGTCCTGACGCCGCTATTGGCCGACAAGGACAAGACGCCCGTTACCGACGACATTATCGTGGATCAGGTTCGCGTCAGGCTGGCGGACGATTCCGAACTGGGCGGCCAGCCAATTCAGGTGGATGCCCACGGCGGCACCGTGCTGCTTACAGGGAAGGTGACCAACGACAGGTTGAAGGAAAAAGCCGAGAAGGTAGCCAAAAAGGTAAAAGGCGTTGTGGGCGTTGACAATAAACTGATTGTAAGCCCGAATTGACGTTTCTTGACACTTCGTGGGTAACCGCCGTAAGTACTTCATCGCCCAGTAGTAGTGATGAAAGTGTGGACCCTGTTGGTCGCTCTCTCGGTAGCTTTCCCGCAAGCGCCACCAGCGCTGAAATCGGTGATTGGCGAAGTCACCTCCATCGATGCCGCAGGCAAGCAAATCAAGTTAAAGGGCGACGACGGCGCCATATTCACCGTCACTCTGAGCGACAGCACGTCATTTCTCCGCATCCCGCCTGGCGAAAAGGATCTCAAGAAAGCCACCAAAATCGCGTTTTCGGACGTAGCCGTAGGAGACCGTGCGCTGGCTCGCGGGGCGCTTGAGGATGCCACTAAGACCGTTCCCGCGCGCACCATCGTCATCATGACGAAAGCCGACCTGGCCCAGAAACATCAGCATGACCAGGCGGAGTGGCAGACCCGCGGGGTGGTCGGTACGGTGACCGCGCTGAATGCGGCCGGCAAGGAAGTCACCATCACAACCCGGGGCCGTGAACCGAAGACCATCGTGATCGACGCCTCAGCGGCCGATTTCCGGCGTTATGCGCCCGATTCCATCAAATTCGCGGATGCCAAGCCCAGCACGTTCACCGAATTGGAGACTGGCGACACGCTGCGCGCGCTCGGCGAGAAGAACGACGACGGAACGCACCTGAAAGCCGAGGAAGTGCTGTCAGGCTCCTTCGAGACGCTCGCCGGGACGGTGGACTCCGTCGATCAAGCCGCCAATACCGTTCAACTCACAAACCTGCAGACCAAGAAGCCGCTCGTTGTTCACATCAACCAGGGCACCCTGCTGCGCCGGCTCGATCCTGCCATGGCAGCGATGCTGGCGCGGCGGCTTCGTCCTCAAGCGGCTGGCGGTCCGCCCGCTGTTAGCCCAGGAGTTAGCCCAGGAGCGGGAGAGCGGCCAGCGGGCGCACCCGGCGGAGGCCCCGGCGCTGGTCGTGGGCCCGGGGGCCCAGGAGCGGGCAACGGCGATCTCCAGCAAATACTCGAGCGCATGCCTCAGCTATCGCTTGCGGAGTTGAAAAAAGGCGATGCGGTAATTGTCTCCAGTTCAAAAGGTCCCGACCCTTCGTCCGTCACGGCCTTTGCATTTGTTGCTGGAGTGGAACCGTTCCTCGCAGCCGCGCCGCGTACCGCCGGCCAAGTGAACCTGGGTTCTTGGAATCTCGATGTCGGCGGCGGGCCGGAAGAATGACCCCGGAAAGCCGATAACAAAGGTACGAAATGAAATCCCTACTGCTGGTCCTGCTGCTGTTTGTGACTTTGTTGTCGCCTCTGACGCTCCTCACGCCCCAGTTGCATGCCCAACCGTCCGCCAGCGTACATGGTGCGGTGACCGACGAATCCGGCGCCGTGATTCCGGGCGCCAAGGTCACCGTGTCCAACGCCGCGGGCCCGGTAAAATCGGGAACCGCGGGCGACGATGGCAACTATTCGATCACCGGTCTCGCGCCCGGCCAATATAGCGTCCAGGCCGTTTCGCCTGGGCTGCAACAAATAAAGCCTTTCGCCGTCGATCTGGCGGCATCGCCCACCGCGACCGCCAATTTGCAATTGCAGGTAGCCGCCGAAAAGCAGGAAGTGACGGTGCAGGAAAACCCCGGACCCCAAATCAGTGTCGATCCTACGCAAAATGCAGGCGCGCTCATATTGCGTGGAGCCGACTTGGAGGCGTTGTCGGACGATCCTGATGATTTACAGGCCGATTTGCAAGCTCTGGCCGGACCCTCCGCAGGACCCAGCGGCGGTCAAATCTACATCGATGGATTTACCGGCGGCGAGCTGCCGAGCAAGGACGCCATTCGCGAGATCCGCATCAATCAGAATCCGTTTTCGCCCGAATACGACAAGCTGGGCTACGGACGCATCGAGATCCTTACCAAGCCCGGCACCGACAAATTGCACGGCAACGTCTTCGGTGATTTCGGCGACGCCATCTTCGATTCCCGGAACCCCTACGCCGCCAAGAAAGCGCCCTTCCTGCAGCGCAACTTCGGCGGATCCGTGAGCGGCGCGCTGGGCAAGAAGGCTTCTTTCTTTCTGGACGTTCAGGATCGCGACATCGACAACGGAAACATCATCAACGGCTACAACGTGGGTCCCGCGCCCACCTTCACGGCTACGCCGTTCAACAGCGTCTTCTCGGCGCCGCAAAATCGTTTTCGAATCAGCCCGCGCATCGACTATCAGTTGAGCACCAACAACACGCTAACGGTCCGCTATGGCTACACTCGCAACAATCTTCTGGATCAGGGCGCGGGAAATCTCAGTCTTCTATCCACCGGCGCTCATAATCTGGATACCGACTACCAGTTACAACTCATTGAAACGGCCGTCCTCAGCAGCAAGGTGATTAACGAGACCCATTTCCAGCTCTATCATACGCAAAACAATCAGATGGCCAATAGCACGTCGCCAGGTCTTATCGTGGCCGGAGCGTTCAATGGCGGTGGTGCTCAGGTGGGCCTCACCACCGACACCGAGAATCACTACGAGCTGCAGAACTACACTACCGTTTCCGGCGGCGCTCATACCTGGAAATTTGGCGTTCGAGTTCGCGCGGTCACCATCAACAACTTCTCGCCCACGAATTTCGGCGGAACGTACCTCTTTAGCGGCGGCGGCTACGGCGGCTTGCAATGCGACGTCTCGACCCTCGAGGATTGTTCGCAACTAACGTCCATCCAGCTTTACAGCGACACGCTGGTCCTTCAGCAGCAGTTGGCACAGCAGTATACCCAGGGGACCCCAGCCGAAATCGCGTCCGAAATCGCGGCCGCCCTCCAGCAGCATGGTCTTGGACCGTCGCAGTTCAGCATCACCCGAGGATTTTCCTTGGCGAACGTCAATCAAGTGGACGTCGGCGCGTTCGTAGGCGACGACTGGCGCCTCAAACCCAACTTCACGCTGAGCCTGGGCTTGCGCTTCGAGACCCAGACCAACATTCACGACTGGCACGATTGGGCGCCCCGCGTCGGATTCGCCTGGGCTCCCGGCCAGAGCAAGAATAACCCGCGCCCCAAGACCGTCTTTCGAGGCGGCTTTGGCATTTTCTACGACCGCGTCAGCGAACAAGACACCGAGACCGCGGAGCGCTATGGCTATTTGCAGCAGCAATACGTGATCCCGCAGAGCGCCTTGAATCCAATCCCGTTCATGCCCAACCCCACCACGGGGGTTCCGAGCCCGGGGCTTCCTCCCGGCTTGCAATTATTGGCCCCGCACACCCTCGAAATTCTCGATTCGGACTTGCATGCGCCCTACATTTTGCAGGAAGCGATCACCGTCGAACGGCAGTTGCCCAAGAACACCACGCTTTCTGAGTCGTATGTGAACTCGCACGGCTTGCATGAACTTGCATCGAACGATATCAACGCGCCGTTGCCCGGTAGCGAACCAAATCCTGCCACTGGCTTATATCCTCTGTCCGCCTATCCGCTCTATTCGCAATACCAGACCAATCCCGTGCTGCTCATGGAATCCTCGGGACTGTTTAATCAGTGGCAGTTAATTACCAACGTCCGCTCCCAGCTGAACAAGCGCGTCTCGCTGAACGGGTTCTATATGTATGGCCGCGCCTATAGCAACACCGACGGCGTTACCACGCTGCCCGCAAATCCTTACAGCATGGCAGGTGAATATGGACCTTCCTCGCTCGACGTTCGCAACCGCGTGTTCATCGGAGGAACCATCACCGCCCCCTGGAATGTCTTGCTTGCGCCCTTCTTCACCGCGAATTCCGGCGCGCCGTATAACATCATCACTGGCACCGACCCCTACGGCACGGATCTGAATGCGACGCTCTTCACCGCGCGGCCTACCATCGCCCCAGAATCGGACGCCGGCATGACCGGCGTCGTTTGCAAGAAGGGTCTTCCCTGTTTGGACACCGTTCCACAGCCGGGCGAACCGGTTTTGCCGCGCAACTTCGGCCGGAGCCCCGGCAGCGTTAACCTCAACTTCCGCATTGCAAAGACATTCGGTTTCGGTGGGTCGCGTGAGAGCTCCAGAAACAACAACCAGAACGGCGGCGGACCTCCCGGCGGCGGACCTCCTCCCGGCGGTGGGGGACGTGGTGGACCTCCGGGCGGAGGCTTCCAGGGCGGAGGCCCGGGCGGTGGTCCCGGCGGCTTTTTCCGTGGGATGAACGGCGGTTCCACCGGACAAAAGTACAACTTGACGATATCCGTCCAAGCACGCAATATCCTCAATTACGTCAACCCAGGGCCCATCAACGGGATCATCACTTCGCCGCTGTTTGGCGAATCCAATAACCTGGCGGGCGGCGTGGGCGCCTTCGCGCAAAGCGGTCTGAACCGCCGGATCGATTTGCAGGCTCGATTCACGTTCTAACCCTGTTAAACTGAATCGAGCTCATGGCAATCAGCAAGGATTTGCTCGACATTCTGGTCTGTCCGCAGTGCAAAGCGGAGTTGGAGATGAAGCCCGACCAAAGCGGCTTGAAATGCGTGCAGTGCAAGCGCGTTTACCCGATTCGCGACGACATTCCCGTCATGCTGATCGACGAGGCCAAGGTCGAAGAGTAAGCTGGCCTTTCCAAATGACTACGGTGCTTGACCGCTTGCCCGAAGGCGCCCGGGTGGCTGTGATTCGCTTGCGCTCGCTGGGCGATTGCGTGCTGACCACGCCCGCGCTCGCTCTCGCGAAGCAATTCCGCCCCGATTTGAAGCTCAGCGTGGTGGTGGAGGACAGATTTGCAGCGGTCTTTACGGGTAATCCCGATGTCCATCAAATCCTGGGGCCCAATGCCGCCAGCCTGGCCCTTTTGCGGCCGCATCTGGCGCTTAATTTGCACGGCGGCGCCACCAGCGTCCGCATGATGTTGGCGGCGGCGTCCGGCCTGCGCGCCGGCTTCAGCCACTTTCGCTATCAGCCCATGTACAACATCCGGATTCCGCGCGCGCAGGATATTCTGGGCCCGGAGATTTTGAAAATGGATCGCACGGTTCATACCGCCGAACATCTGGCGTCCGCCATGTTCCATCTGGGGGTTCCGCAGACTGAGATCCCGCGCGCGCGATTATTTGCCGCGCCCTGTTCCCGCAGCGGTCCTTACGCCGTACTGCATCCGTTCGCCTCTTCGCCCGGCAAGACCTGGCCGCGCGAACACTTCCTCGCCGTTGCCAAGCACCTTCGCGACCTCGGGACCGAGCCGCTGTTTGTCGCGGGCGTGGACGAAGATCTGTCTGCCTTCCGCGTGCATTCCTGCTTTCAAGGCGCGCCGCTCGAAGAAGTAAAGTCGTTGCTGGCTGGGGCTGCGCTATTCATTGGGAATGACAGCGGTCCGGCTCATATCGCCGCGGCGTTCGGCCGGCCCGTCATTGTACTGTTCGGATCGTCCGACATCGAGAACTGGCGTCCCTGGCGCACCGAAAACGCGGTCCTGGCCAGCCAGGGAGGAATCGATTCAATCGAGGTATCCCAGGTCCTGGAGGCCGTGGAACATCTTTCCACCTCCCGTCTCCCACAACCCAGATGACCGAACTCCGCCGTCTTCTCCACTACGTCCGGCCCTACATCGCACCGTTGCTGTTTTCGGTGATCTTGATGGTCTTGGTGGGAGCCGCGCAGGGCTTCACGGCGGTCCTGATCGCCCCGGTTTTCGACCGCGTGCTCAATCCCGCATCGGCCGATACGCTGGTCCCGCTATTCACCATCCCGCTGTTTCGGCATACCGTCTATCTGCAGGATTTTTTGCCCGCCGCCATTCACAACGTCTGGACCATGGTAGCCGTGGCCATCGTCGCCACGTTCCTCATCAAGGGCGCGTGCGATTACTTCGGAAACTATTTCATCAACTATGTGGGCATCTCGGCCGTAACCGACCTGCGGCAGACCGTCTTCGATAAAGTGCTGCGGCAAGACGCCCATTTCTACGAATCCAACTCCACCGGCCGCGTGATGTCGTCCATCATGAACGATATCGAAAAGATCCAGGTCGCTATCTCGCACATGCTGGCGGATTGGATGCGCCAGACCTTCACGGTGCTGTTCCTGCTATGCGTTGTAATACAAAAAGACTGGCGCTTGGCGCTGGTAAGCCTCACCGTTCTCCCGTTCGTTCTGGTGCCGACCCTGCGTATCGGGCGGCGCATCCGCAGGACAACGCGCAAGGCGCAGGACGAAGCGGCGGATCTCAATCAGATCCTGCAAGAGACCATCAGCGGCCATCAAGTGGTGAAATCGTTCGGAGCGGAGGACGTGGAATCCAACCGCTTCGCACTGGCAGCCGCGCAATTCAAATCCAGCAACCTGCGCTACATCGCCCAGCAGGCCATCTCTTCGCCGCTCATCGAATGCTTCGGCGCCCTCACCATCGTCGCCCTGCTCAGCTACGCGCGCATTCAGATCAAGAGCGGGATGTTAACGGCCGGCGAATTCACCAGCTTCGTCTTCGCGCTCCTGATGCTGTATGAACCCGTGAAGCGCCTCACCGGCATTCACAACATCTTCCAGCAGGCGCTGGGCGCTTCGCAAAAGGTCTTTGAATATCTCGATCGCGATCAGCAGATCGTTGAAAAAGCCAATGCGGCTAAGCTGGGCAAATTCCAGCACGCCATCGTGCTCGATAACGTCGATTTCCACTACCAGAACGCTCCCGACGGATTCACGCTGAGCGGCGTTCAACTGGAAGTCCGCGCCGGCGAAGTGGTGGCGTTGGTTGGCCCAAGCGGCGGCGGAAAAACCACCATCGCCAATCTGGTTCCTCGCTTTTACGACGTCACCCGCGGCGCCATTCGCATCGACGGCAAGGATGTGCGCGATCTCCAGCTCGCCTCGCTGCGCAGCCAGATCGGCATCGTGGCGCAAGAGACATTTCTGTTCAACGATACCGTCGCCAATAACATCCGCTATGGCCGTCCCAGGGCCAAGGACGACGAGATTCGCGCAGCCGCGCGCAACGCGTTGGCCGAAGAGTTCATCGAGCGCATGACCGCCGGTTACGATACGGTCATCGGGGAGCGCGGAACCAAGCTGAGCGGCGGCCAGCGGCAACGTCTCGCCATCGCGCGCGCATTGCTGAAGAACGCGCCGATCCTGATTCTGGACGAAGCTACTTCGCACCTGGACACCGAATCGGAGATCCTGGTGCAGCGCGCCTTGCAGACCCTGATGACCAATCGGACAGTAATCGTCATCGCCCACCGTCTCTCCACCATCCGGCGCGCCGACAAGATCGTGGTGGTGGATCGAGGGCGGATTTCCGAGGTTGGCACGCACCAGGAATTGATCAGCCACGGCGGCATCTACCAACGTTTACATGAACTGCAGTTCTTGCCGGCCGATCCATTACTCAACTCATGACCAACCCTATCCGCAGCATGACCGGTTTTGCCCGTGTCCAGAAGAGCATCGACCACGGTGACATCGTAGTCAGCCTCAAAAGCGTCAATCATCGCGGCCTGGATCTGCATTTCCACCTGGGTCCTGAATTGGACCCCCTGGAGACCGCCATGCGCGCCGTCATCAAGCGATCGGTGCTGCGCGGCCACATCGATGTACGCTGTTCGGCGCTGCGCACCGGCAACGGTGTTTCGAACGGTCTCAACCTGCCGCTGCTGCGCTCTTATCTCGCGGCTTTCCGCAAGGTAGCCTCCGAGGAAGGCATCCACAATGCTCAGCCGGATTTGAACCAGATCCTGTTGTTGCCGGGAATATTTGGTGCGCCCACCGAAGGCGACCCCGACGCATCGTCGGAGAGCGCGATCCTCGCGGCGCTCGAGGACGCGGCCGAAAAGCTCAACCAGTTTCGTACGCGTGAGGGCGCGGAGCTGGTCACGTTTATCCGTGAACAGAACGCCGCCATTCGCCAAACCGCCGCGGAAATGGCGCAGATCCGCGACCGGGCGATACCGTTATTCCACAAGCGTCTGGCGGAAAAGCTGCAAGAACTGCTCGGCGGTTCCACTCTGGATCCGCAGCGCCTGGCGCAAGAGGCCGCGCTGCTGGCCGACCGCGGCGACATCGGGGAAGAGATTTCGCGACTCCAGATCCACTCCCGCCAATTGGACGAAATCCTGAATTCGGGCGGCGAAGTCGGCAAGCGCCTCGACTTCCTGTTACAGGAATTGAACCGCGAAACCAACACCATTCTTTCGAAGACCAGCGGCATCGGCGATCTGGGCCTGCGCATCACCGAACTGGCTCTGGCTTCCAAGGCCTCGATCGAAAAGATCCGCGAGCAAGCTTTGAACCTGGAATGACGATTCTGGAATGACCACGGTCTTCATCATTTCGGCGCCGTCCGGTTCCGGCAAGTCGACGCTGGTCCACCGGCTCCTAAAATCGGTCCCCGACCTGGCCTTTTCCATCTCCTACACCACGCGCCCGCCGCGTCCCACCGAAACCCCGGGGGTGGACTATATCTTCATCAGCCGCAAGGACTTCGAGGATCGTTTGGCGCGCGGCGAGTTCCTGGAATATGCCGAGGTTTTCGGCAATTACTACGGGACCAACCGCGAGAGTTTCGAGTCGGCCACCCATCACGGCAAGGACCTGGTACTCGACATCGATGTCCAGGGTGCGAGACAATTGAAAGTAGCGATCCCGCAGGCCATCAGCATTTTTGTGCTGCCGCCGTAGCGCGACGTTCTGGAGCAGCGGCTTCGTTCGCGGTCCGAGGACAGTGAAGAAGTGATTCAGCGCCGGTTGCGGGGAGCCGCGGAGGAAGTTCAGAACTACACGCAGTACGATTTTGTTCTGATTAACCGGGATATCGAGGAAGCGTCGGCTCGCCTCGCCACCATCGTGAAAGCCGAGCGGTTGCGCAAGGCCCGCATGGAAGAGGAAGTCCGGCCGATTTTGGAAAGTTTCGAAAAGATCAAGTGAGGTAACCCGTATGGCTGAAAGAATGAGAAACAACGCAATGTACGCGATTCCCGACGACGACGAGAACAGCACGTATCGCTTCATCATCGTCGCCGCCAAGCGCGCCCGGCAGTTGCAGAATGGCGCGCGTCCGTTTCTCCCCACCACGTCGAAGAAGCCGACCGTGACTTCGATGGAGGAAGTCCGCCGCGGGCTGGTGAAGTACACCGACCTGATGCGCGTCACGGCCGAGGAACTTACGATACCTGAGTAAGCATGAACGTAGTGTTAGGCGTGGGCGGCGGAATCGCCGCTTACAAATCCGCGGAGTTGGCTCGGGCCTTGATGGAGCGCGGCATGCGCGTCCAGGTAGTTATGACCGAAGCGGCCAGCGAGTTCATTACGCCTCTAACGTTTGCAAGCCTGACCGGGCGCAAGGTGATCACGGGTCTGTTTTCTTCCGCCAGCGCCGAAGAAACTCTGTCGAGCGCGATCGAGCACATCGCCGTCGCTCAAGACCACGAAATCCTGGTGATCGCACCCGCCACTGCCGATCTTCTGGCGCGTTTAGCCCACGGGCTGGCCGATGACTTCTTAACCACTATGTATCTCGCGTTCACCGGACGCGTGGTTCTCGCCCCGGCCATGAACAGCAATATGTGGGCACATCCAGCGACCCAGGAAAACGTGGCTGTATTGCGCGAGCGTGGCCACGTCATAGTGGAGCCTGAAGAAGGGTTGCTGGCTTGCGGGACCACGGGCCCAGGTAGATTAGCCGAGCCGGACAAAATCGCCAATGCCGTTGCCGGTTTGGGCGCCGGCTTGAGTTTTCACGCGCGCGACCTGGAAGGCGAAACCGTTCTCATCACCGCGGGCCCCACGCAGGAGCCGCTCGATCCGGTTCGTTACATTTCCAATCGCTCCAGCGGCAAGATGGGCTATGCGCTGGCGGAAGCAGCCGCCGGGCGGGGCGCTCGCGTCGTTCTAGTTTCCGGACCGGTGCAATTGCGGGAACCGCGGGACGTGCGAGTAGTGCATGTGCGAACCGCTCGCGAAATGCACGACGCCGTGATGGAGCATCTGTCCGAGGCCAGCATCATCGTGAAGGCTGCCGCGGTGGCTGATTATCACTTGTCGCAAGTACCGCGCAACAAGATCAAGAAAACGGCCATGCGAATGTCGCTGGATCTGGATCCCACGCTAGATATCCTCGCGGAGCTGGGCAAGAAAAAGGGCGATCGCCTGTTGATCGGATTCGCCGCTGAAACCGAGGATCTGGTCGAGAGCGCCCGCCAGAAACTCCAATCGAAAAATTGCGACATGGTGGTTGCCAATCTGGTGAATCAGGAAGCCACCGGCTTTGAATCGGATGAAAACGAAGTGGTGCTGGTGCTGAGCACCGGCGAAACCATTCCGCTGTCGCGCGCCCCCAAGCGCGAGATCGCCGATCGCATCTTCGACCAGGTGCTCAAGCTTCGTTTGGCTCTGCACGCCGCGCAATGACGAAGGACGAGATCCGCCGGCGCCTGGAATTCTACCAGGATCTCGGTATTAAAACGGTCTACCGCCGATCCGCTACCAGCCGCCAGCCACCAGTCACCGTCTCCGTGTCGTTACCCACCTTCGAACCAGCGCAGGATTCCCTGTTAACGATCCTTCAGGACATCGGCGATTGCAAACGCTGCCGCTTGCATGAGGCACGCAACAAGATTGTTTTCGGATCGGGCAACGACCAATCCAGACTCGTGTTTGTCGGCGAGGGGCCCGGCGCGGATGAAGATCAGCAAGGTCTGCCGTTCGTCGGCCGCGCGGGGCAGTTGCTCACGCAGATGATCGAAGGTACGGCGGCGAAGGAGGGTATCCCGATCAAGCGCTCCGACGTCTACATTTGCAATGTGGTGAAGTGCCGGCCGCCCGAGAATCGCACGCCCCAGCCGGACGAAATGGAGATCTGCGGGCAGTTTCTGTATCGACAGTTGCAAGCCATCCGTCCCAAAGCGATTTGCGCCCTGGGTTCCACCGCGGCCAAAGCAGTGCTCGGAACCAAGGATGGCGTGACGCGGTTGCGTGGGAAATGGCATAACTGGCGCGACATTCAAGTGATGGTCACCTATCATCCGTCGTATTTGCTGCGGCCCTACAATCAAAACGCGAAGAAAGAAGCATGGGAGGATCTGAAGAAGGTCCTGCACTATGTTTACGACTAGCCGACAGCGCGGCGTTTTCGTCACCTTCGAGGGACCGGACGGCAGCGGTAAGAGCACCCAAGCTCGCATGCTCGCGGAGCGTCTGCGAAGCGAAGGACGACCAGTGGTCGAGAGCGTGGAACCGGGCGGCACGCCGATCGGCCAGCAGATCCGGCGCATTCTTCTCGATCCCGCCAACCGGGAACTCACACCCGTTGCCGAACTGCTGCTGATGTTCGCCGCGCGCGCCCAAAATGTCGAGCAATGGATTCTGCCGGCGTTGGCGGAAGGCAAGATCGTGATCTCGGATCGCTTCACCGATTCGTCGATCGCCTATCAAGGCGCGGGCCGTGGACTGGGCTGGGAGACCGTACTAGCGATTGATCGCATCGCGTGCCATGGCCTGATTCCCGATCTGACGATTTGTGTCGACATTGACACCGAAACCGGATTGTCGCGTGCGCTGGCGCGTGGAGGCGCGGAAACAAGGCTCGAAGAGCAGGCCATCGAATTTCATCGCAGGGCCCGCGAAGCGTATCATGAGCTGGCGCGGCGAGAACCGCAACGTTTCCGCTTGATCGATGGACGCGGCACACCGGAAGCCATCGCGGCAAAAGTTTGGGAACAGGTGCAGCCGCTGTTCGCGTCCTGAATTACATAAACTCAATCCGCTGGTTCCGCGCCGAGAACTCCATCAGCTTCTCCAGCCGCTTGACGCGAGTCTCTTCCTTCTTCGCGCTGGCAACCCATCCGGCCGTCATCCGCCGGTAACCTGGCGGAAACTTCTCGTAGTTCGCCCACGCCGCGCGCTGCTTGCGAAAGAGCTCTTTCAGATCTTTCGGCAATTCGGTGGGCATCGGCGGAACTTCACGACGGTCCCCGGAATTGTAAGCCTTCAGTCCCACCGGCATCATCTTTCCTTCGGCGATCAGCCGCTCTATGCGCTGCAGGTTCGATTTCGACCACTGGCTCTTGAGTTTCCTGGGCGTAAAACGGAACGCGTAGCATTCTTCGTCCAGCTTCTTTTTCATGCCGTCCACCCAACCAAAACAGAGCGCTTCTTCCACCGCATGATCGTAGGAGACAGTTTGCTTGTCGATAGCTTTCTTGTAAAAGACCAGCCAAATCTCCTCGTAGCGCGCGAAGTTTTTCGCGAGCCAGCGCCGCCATTCGGCGCGATCCTTGGCAGTTACGGTCTCCATCGCGATCAGCTGATGAGTTTCATTTCGTCGATTCGGTTCACGTCTACCACCAGGTCGCCCTTGGAATCCACTCTGAAAGCGGGAATGAATTTTGCGCCCCAGATCATATCGTCATGCCGGTAGGAATATCGCGAATGAACCACCTGGCTGAACGTATCGTCGAAGCCCTGAAGCAGAATCAGGAATTCCGCCGATACCTTGGCCAGATCCGCGCGCGTCTTGCCGAATAACGGACTGCTGGAGTCAATCGGATGCACGATGGTCCAGGTCAACGCGAAGAAATATACGCCCTGTCGCTCCAGCGGCAGATCGATGAAACTGCGCCTCAGGTCCCCGTTGTTGGCGTCCACCGTCATCAGCAGGACGCGGGCTTCCATATTCATGAGCACATTGCGGCGGGCATTGGTCACGCGGAACTGCAAACTGGTTCCGTCCTGGTAGGGAGCGATGATCGCACTCTTGCTGTAAACAATGCGCGCCGAGGGCCTGGAAAAACGCCCATAGAGGAGTCCGGTGGCGATCGCGAACACCATCAACCCAGTGGCGGCTTCCAGCGACGACACGACATTGGCCCAAGTGCCTTCCGGATAAACGTTGCCGTACCCGACCGTGGTCAGAGTATGGACGCTGAAAAAGAACGCATTCGCAAATGCGCCCATATCGGATTCCAGTCCCCGGAGACTGTGAATGCCGATCATGAGGTAGAGACACGCGAAGATCATGTTCACCACCAGAAATCCCGCCACCACAACCAGCAGGAAACGCGGCCAGGTGGTATCGATCAGCATGAGATAGGGATTGGCGTCGCGCCACTTCAAACCCTCGCGCCGGACATTGAAGGAGCCATCCGGGTTGATGGTCCGGCGCACCTCGCCGCTGAACTGAGTTGTTAAGCCTGGATCGAAAGATTCCTTCTTCATAGGCGCTTCTTCATGGGAATGACTCAGAATAACCCAGCGTGAAAGTTCTCGCGTGCCCGCGGCATTGTCACTATGAGACCTGAACCGCTAACCCTCGCGATGGGTCTCAAGGAGAACCGTCATGAAACTGTGTACTACCGGTGTGCTTGCGTTCGCAGCGTCGCTGACGTTGCCGGCGCAAACCAACACCTACAAGATCAGCGGACCGTTTACCCACGACAATCTGACCGTGTTCTTGATCCACGGTCCGAACAAAACCGACCAGAGATTTTTGACCTTGGAAGAAGCGCTCGACCAGCGCAAAGTAATCGTGTATGAGACGCGCGACGTCAATGAGCTGGCGATCGAGAATGTCTCGGACGAAGACGTTTTCATTGAATCCGGCGACATCGTTAAAGGGGGCGCGCAGGACCGCACGTTGAAGGACGACCTGATCTTGCCGGCGAAATCCGGCAAGCTAAGCATCAGCTCGTTTTGCGTGGAGCACGGCCGCTGGACGCAGCGCGGGCGCGAGTCCGTTCAGACCTTCGATTCGGCGAATCAGGCGCTGGCCACCAAGCAACTCAAGCTGGCCGTGAAGCTGCGGGCCAATCAGCAGGAAGTTTGGAACGGCGTGGCCGCCGTGCAGGCCAGCCTGGCCAGCGCGATGAACCTCAGCGCGCACTCGGCAGCGTCGCCCACCAGCTTACCGATGACCATGGAAGTTCCGGCCGTGCGAAGGTCGATCGATGGCTATATCCAGGATTTGGCAGGCGTCCCGAATCGCCAGGATGACGTGATTGGCTACGCGTTTGCGATCGACGGCAAAGTGAACAGCGCCGATATCTACGGATCGCACCAATTGTTCGCCGGACTTTGGATGAAGCTGCTGCGCGCGAGCGCCGTGGAAGCGGTGTCGGAACATCAGCCAAGCAAGCAGTTCGCGCCCGGAACGCTGGCGGACGTGCGCGCCATGTTTGCCGATGCCGATTCAGCGAAACCATCCGTACGGGATGTGACCGCGCGCACGGAGGTGGTCACCAAAGAAACCAGGCAAAGCGTGATGTTCGAAACACGCGACCGCGCGCAGAACGGAGCGTGGATTCACGCGAACTACATCGCCCGTTAGCGCAGCAGGCCCATCTTGTCCAGCGGCCAGTAAATGAAGACGGCTTTGCCGTAGATGTAGCGGCGCGGGACCATGCCCCACGCGCGGCTATCGTTGGACGAACTGCGGTGATCGCCGAGCACGAAATACTCGTCCTCGGGAACCATGCGCGCCGGCATCGAGCTCTGATCGCGAAATGCGGGCGGGACATAGCTTTCCACCAGCGCCTGGCCATTCACGATCACCTTGCCATCGTCCACTTCCACGCGATCTCCCGGCATTCCAATCACCCGCTTGATGTACGACTTGGTGGGATCGCCCGGAAACCAGAAGACCACCGTATCGCCACGATCGATTTTGCCGAAGTGAAAGCGGTAAACGAATTTGTTGATGAAGATGCGCTCCTGGTCGTCGAGAGTGGGCATCATGCTGGTGCCCTCCACTTTCACCGGCTGATAGATGAACAGGATTACGAAGACCGCGAGGATAACCGAGATCATCAGATCCCGGACCCAATGCCCGAGCGCACCAAGCACCGAGCGCTTAGCCGAGCCACCGGCGTTTTCGGGAGCCGTATTCACTGCGGAAGGCGTGTCTTGCTGGTCCATTTCTTATATAATTTCGAAGTGGATTGCCAACACCATTCTCACACCGGCTGGGTTACGAAGCAAGCGTTTGGCGTATGGGGCCTCGCTCTAATCGCGTTTGCTACCCCCCTATCCGCCGCCGACGCGAGCGCTCTGCCCGGGGGCACATGGGCTTCAATCCAGAAACTGCCCGACATGAACGGCGTTTGGGAGATGACCTTTGGCCGCGGAGGATTTGCTCCAGCACAGCAATTTTCGTTCACTCCCAAGTATGCCGCCATCCTCAAGGCTTTCCAGGAGGCGCCCAAGGACTCGCCCATGGCGAACTGCGTTCCAGCCGGAATGCCTGGCACCATGAGCCAGCCGTACCCCATTGAAATCCTGTTTACGCCCGGCATGGTCACCGTCATCGCGGAGGCGTTCATGCAGGTGCGGCATATCTACACCGATGGCCGGGGACATCCCGCGGATCCCGATCTGACTTTCAACGGCCATTCCATTGGGCACTGGGACGGTGACACTCTGGTGGCGGATTCAGTTGGGTTCACCCCCGACACATCGCTGGGAATGAACATGGGGATGCGGCACAGCGACAAGATGCACATCGTCGAACGCTTCCATCTGAAAGATCCCAAGACTCTGGAAATAGTCACCACCATCGACGATCCGGAGGCCTTGGCCAAGCCCTGGACCAGAACGATCAGCTACGCGCGTCATAGCGATTGGACGCTGGCCGAGTACATCTGCCAGCAGAACAACCGCAACTTCGTGGATGCCGATGGGAAGCCCGGGATTAACCTGAAACATTGAAGCGAGATTATGGAATGAGAACGAAAATCATCACCGGTGGCCTTACCGCCTTCGTCTTGGCCATCCTATTCGGCGTTCAGCCGGTCATGGCGCATCATTCGTTTGAGATGTTCGACATGGCGAAGGTCACGACGATAACCGGAACTATCAAAGACTTTCAGTGGACCAATCCGCATACATTTACATTCATCGATGTTCCTAACGATAAAGGCGGCGTGGACACCTGGGCCATTGAAGGCATGAGCCCGAATTTTCTGGGCCGGCGCGGCTGGTCCAAACGCACCTTGAACCCCGGCGACAAAGTAACCATCACGATTGCCCCCCTCAAGGATGGACGGCAGGGCGGGACGTTTCTGCGTTGCACGCTGCCGGACGGCAAAGAGATGGTGATGTTCGACCTGCCGCGTCCGCAGCCAACAGCAAAGTAAAGGAGCTGAATATGGAAATCGATCGCAGAGCATTTTTTGCGGGCCTGGGCGGCGTTTCGGCCGTGGCACTGATGAGTTCGGAAGCGAAAGCGGATGCCTTGGAACACTATATGGCGTTCCAACTCAACGCGGCCGTAGCCAAGAAGTTTCCTACGGCGGCCGAGGTCGCGGAAAAGATCGACACGCGGCCCACGCGGCGCGGAGTCGGCAACCTTTTCGCTTCGTCCACCGGCAACGTGAAGAGGCTTCCGCCCATGCCGGAGAAGCCGACGTTGGTCGATTATTTCAGTCTGCGCTTCAACGCAACCTCCAACCACGTCCTCCAGAGCGCCAATCGCGCGATGACAAATGGGATGTCGGAGGAAATCATACTGGCTTGCCTGCTGCATGACGTGGTGCAGGAATTAATCAAGGTGGATCATGGCTGGTGGGGCGCGCAGATGTTTGAGCCCTACGTCTCGGAGAAGACCTCATTCGCCATCCGGTATCATCAGGCGCTGCGCTTCTATGCCGATCATGAAAATGGTTATGAGTATCCGGATCTTTACCGCAACATGTTCGGGGAGGATTATAAACCGGAGCCCTATATCGAAGCGACCTACAAAATGGTGCGGAACCACAAATGGTATTTGGAGCCGCGCATGGTCACCGTGAACGATCTGTACGCTTTCGATCCCAACGTGAACCCCAGGATCGATCAGTTCATCGACATCATCGGGCGCAATTTCAAGCAACCCAAAGAGGGACTTGGCTTCGACAACAGCCCATCGGCGCACATGTGGCGCTCGATCTCGATGCCCGATCACCCGCTCTGAGATTTCGCCGCGTTTCTCGCTAAGAGCACCGATCCCAGGCCCAAAATAGCGAACGCCATTCCGAGAATCCAGTACAGACTTTCGTAGATGCGCGGCTTCACTTCCTGAACCTGAGGCTGGCCATTATCGTCGGAAGAGGCGTCCGGCTGCTGCAGCGAGCCGATTCCATCCACTTCCACTTTGAAGTTCGCGTTCTTGATTCGATAGATGCTGGCTTGCGTTTTCGGCTCCTGGCCGGCGAGTTCCAGATCGTCGCTCTTCGCCGTTACGCCGCTCGGGACCACCAGGTTCGACGCAGCTTCGGGATGGATTTCCTTATCGTTGAACATCATGGGACTGGTGGTTGGCACGGTGTAGTTGATGTCAAAACGAGTTTCGCCGGGCCGGACGGGATAATCCACCTTATAGACGTTCGGTTCCTTGGTCTTCAAAGCCGGCCTCTGGATGGGCATTCCGCCGGCCGGATTGACGGTGACGCTGGCGAGTCCCTTCGCCTCGGCCGGGATATAAAAGCGCACTGAACCGTTGACCGGGTCGTAATACGTGACGTTAGGATCGCCGACGTAAAGCAGTCCCTCACTGACGGTCATTTCCTTTTCGCCCGGCTGCAGCACGATGAAGTGCTGCGTCACTTTGGCGGTACCCGCTTTGTTAGTGGAGGCAAACACCGGAATCTGAAGGCCGGTGGACGGCATGCCTGGCGGCACCATTTTGTTGTATTGCACACCTTGGAAAACCGCTTGAATCAGGCGCGGACCTTGATCGTCGTTGTTGTCGAAACTGAATTTGCCCTGGGCGTCGGTCTTCGTTGTACCGAGCGTCTGCATGCCGGCCTGCGTAGGTTGGATCAGCATAACGACGGTGTTTGGCTGAGGCTGGCCGGTAGTCCCGTTCACGATTACGCCATCGACGGCCGCGAAGGCGGGGGTGATCGCAAGCACGAGGAGCGCAACGAGTTTCATGCCATGGCCTTTCCACATTCGCCGCAGAATTTCATAGGCTGGTCGAATTTGGCGTTGCAGTGCGGACAGGTTTTGCCATCCGGCTTGGCTTTAGGAGCGGCTTTTTGGGGCGCCGGAACCGCGGGCTGCACGGCATCAATCTCAGCCAGCACTTTCGCCAACTCGCGCTGCAGATCCAATTTGGTCTTCTGATAATCTTCGTCGGAGAGTTTGCCTAGGCGAAATTCGAATTGAAGATCGCGCAGGTTCTCGTAGATTTGCGCCTTGCGTTCCTCCAGGTGCGCCGTTGGCGAGACAGGCGGCGCTTCGGGAACATCTTGTGAACGTACGAACAGCGTAAACAGAATGGTCCCCATGGCCAGGACAACGGCTGCCGAAAGAACCATCAATCGAGCTTATCCAATTCCCTTTCGATCCGTTCCTTTTCGATCTGCTCGTGATAGCGATCTAAGAGAGGATCGTGCGGCGCTCCGCCGGCGGCAACCGGGGCCCCCTTGCGGCTTAGTTTGCGGATCACGAACACAACCAAAATCAGACCCAGGGCAGCGGCGGTATAAAACGAAAGCGAACCCAGGATGCCCGGGGGCACAACGACCGTATTCGGGCCCATTTCACTAGCGAACGTGGCCAGAATGGCTTGGTCCGACATTCCATCCTGCTCCATCTTGAGGATCTTTTTCTTGTTATCCCAGCAAGTGCGGCAAGGATAGGGATCCATGCGGCAAGCCATGTTGGTTTTACATCCGCACGGGCAGTTCAACCGCGTGGCGATGCGATTCACTGCCGGGCTTTCCAACTCTTCGGCCGATTGGGCGAATGCAACGCCCGCGAACAACGCGACTAGCAGAAAACTATTTATTACCTTACTTTTGAACCGGCGCATGTTTCTGTGCAACTCCAATCACTTGCGTCCGGGCGTAAGACAGACGTACTTTATTCGGGATCAGGCACACAATGGTGCCGAACGCGAGCACCCAAAACCCGATCCAAATCCAGGAAACCAGCGGGAACACATAAGCCTGGATGACGGCGCGCTTGTTGTCCGCCGAGAGGCCGGCGAAGTTGACATAGAGATCCTCGTTTAACCTTCTACGAATAGACACTTCAGACGTCGGCTGCTGGCTGGCCTTGTATAGACGCCGTTCCGGGAAGAGCTGTCCTAATGGGCTCCCGTTGCGAGAGGCTTCGACAGCCAGCCTCTGCCACGCGTAGGTGTCGTTCTCGCCCGACTCGATGTTCACCACGTGAATGTCATAGTGCCCCAACGCGAAGCTGCCGCCGGGCGCGACCTCCTTGGTGACATCCAGATCGAAGGCCGCGCCGGTGTAGCCGATGAACATGAACACGATGCCCATGTGGACCAAGTATCCGCCGTAACGTCGGGTATTGCGGTGGGTCAGCGCGATGGCCGCCGGGATGAGACCGACGCCGTCCTTGGCGCGAATGGCCGAAGCGCCCTTCCAGAATTCCGTAAAGATGGTGGCCGTCACGAACATGCAGAGGCCGAACGAAACCAGCGCGTAGGGGTGCTCATAGACGCCCAGGAAGGCAAGCCCGATCATCAGCACACAGGCGGCGATGGTGGGGACAAAGAACGCGCGCCGCAAACTTTCGAGCGAACTTCTGCGCCAGGCGATCAACGGGCCAATGCCGGTGAGCAGCATAAGCGCCAGACCAATGGGGATGTTGATGCGATTGAAAAACGGCGCGTCGACGCTGATCTTTTCGCCGGTGACCGCTTCGGAAATCACCGGGAACAGCGTGCCCCACAGCACCGCGAAGCAACTGGCCACCAGGATCAGGTTGTTGAACATGAAGCTGGATTCGCGCGATACCACGCTCTCGAGGCGCGCTTCCGACTTCAGATACTTCAGCCGTTCAAGAATTAAAATCACGGTGGCCGCGATGCCCACGGCGAGGAAAATGACGAAATACTTGCCGATGGGCGACTGCGCAAAGGCGTGCACCGAACTGACGACACCAGACCGCGTCAGGAACGTTCCGAAGATGCAGAGGAAGAAAGTCCCGGAAATCAGGACCATGTTCCACACCTTCATCATGCCCTTCTTTTCCTGCATCATTACCGAGTGCAGGAACGCGGTGGCGGTGATCCAGGGCAGCAGCGATGCATTTTCCACCGGGTCCCAGGCCCAATAGCCGCCCCAGCCGAGCACTGCGTACGCCCAACCCTGGCCCAGCAGGATACCGGCGCTTTGGAACAGCCAGGTGACGATGGTCCAGCGCCGGGTGGTGTGAATCCAGGCATCGCCCGGCTGTTTGGTGATCAGCGAGCCCATCGCAAAAGCGAACGGCACCGTGAATCCGACGTAGCCGAGATAGAGCATCGGCGGATGAATCACCATGGTCCAATACTGGAGCAGCGGATTCAGGCCTTGACCCACGCCCTCGACGATGTTGCCACGGCCGGCTTCCAGAATTCCGAAGGGGCTTAGCACGAAGCTGATCAACATCAGGAAAAACGCCTCGGTGGTCATGAGCACGGATGTGACCCACGGCATCATGTCGCGGAACTTGCGCCGGTTCATGAACACCACGACCGCCGAATAGCTGGCCAGCAGCCACGACCACAGCAGCAGCGAGCCTTCCTGCCCGCCCCACCAGGCAGTGAACTTGTAGATCTTCGACATGGACGAATCGGTGTGCGCGGCGACGTAGGCCAGGCGGAAATCGCCGGTGAGAAGGGAATAAATCAAGAGGCCGGCCGCGACCGAAACAAGAAACCATACGGAGTAGACCGCGCGTTCAGCGCTGACAGTGAGAAAGGAGTTCTTCTTGAGCTTGCCCACCACCGACGCGATCACCGCATACACGGTGAGGCAGAAGGCGAGCAGGATTGAGAGAGCGCCGATATTTTCCATTCGAGCTTATTGGTCCTCGAACGAACGCGAGACGAACTAGCTTCTAGCCTGATTGATGGCTGGGGTCGCGCCCGTTTTCATTTGTGGCTTGGCTTCGTACTTGGACGCGCATTTCGCCTGCACTTTGCTGGCATGAAAAACGCCGTCCTGACCTAACTTCCCGTCAGCGAGGGCCTGCGCGTTGTCCTTGAACGTGTCGGGCAGCGGATCGATGCCGTTGTACACAACCGCGAGCCGGACCGGATCCTGGTGTAGGACGCCCGGAGTTTGGTGCAGGGTGAAGCTGACTTTGGAGCCGTCGCGAACAATGGAGCCCTGCTCCACGTAACCGTTCACGCGCAAGCGCTGGCCTTGGGCGCGGTCGCCCAACTGTTTGACTTCCTTAATTTCCTTGTAGTACGTCTTGCTTTCGGTGACTCCGCCCATGGCGAGCCATGCCAGCACGCCAATGATTACCGCGACGATGGCGCCGAACTTCCAATACGTATTCATTATGCGCTCCTGAAACTACTAGTATAGCTCCGTGCGGCTGCTTCGGGCATTTGTAGGACGAACAGGAGGCGAGGTTTCGTCCGGGTTTTTAGGGGGGTGGTGGTTGTTGGTGGCTGGCGGTATCGGGTGGCGCATCAGGCCTATTTTTGTGTTTGGCCGCGTATTTTTGCGGGTTGGCGTCGGAGGCGGCTGGAAAGCGACGGGTCAACATGCTGATGAAAGATTAGCGCGTGAGAAAGCTGCCGGTGCGGGTGATCCGTGTAAAGCGCTGAGCCGGAACAGATGAGAGATGAAGAAGGGAAGTGAACGTCGGTACACTGAACTAACAGCCGTGAGCGGATATGCGACAACTGTCGGCAACCTGGTCTACCGATTTGACGATCTGAAGACGCTGCTCGCGAAAGCCACGCCGGCGCGCTCGGGAGACCACTTAGCCGGGCTCTCGGCCGCGAGCGCAGAGGAGCGCGTGGCGGCGCAGATGGCCCTGAGCGAATTGCCGCTCAAGACTTTCCTCGCCGAGCAGGTTGTCCCTTATGAAGCGGACGAAGTCACACGGCTCATTTTGGACGGGCATGATGCCAGCGCGTTTGCACCGGTAGCTCACCTTACTATCGGCGATCTCCGGGATTGGCTCCTGAGCGAGCAGGCTACTGGCGAGGTTTTGGCGGCGTTAGCACCGGGCATGACGCCAGAGATGGCCGCAGCGGTATCGAAGATAATGCGGCTGCAGGATCTGGTGACTGTGGCGGCTAAGATCCGGGTGGTCACGCACTTCCGCAATACTATTGGCCTGCCGGGGCGGCTTTCGACGCGATTGCAGCCCAATCATCCCACCGACGATCCCAAGGCGATCGCCGCGAGCATCATCGATGGCTTGTCGTACGGCAGCGGCGACGCGGTGATCGGCATTAATCCGGTGTCGGACAATCTGGAGCGCGTCGAAACGCTGCTGCGGCTGCTGGATCATGTGCGCGGCTGCTATCGAATCCCTACGCAGAGCTGCGTGTTGGCGCATGTTACGACCACGATGGAGGCGATGCAGCGCGGTGCTCCGGTGGATCTGGTGTTCCAATCCATCGCGGGGACGGAGGCTGCGAATGCTTCGTTCGGCGTCAATATCGGGATGCTCCGGGAGGCGCGCAATCAGGCGCTGGAGCTGCGGCGCGGGACTCTCGGAAACAACGTAATGTATTTCGAGACCGGCCAGGGCAGCGCGTTATCGGCGAACGCGCACCACGGCCTGGATCAGCAAACATGCGAGGCGCGGGCCTACGGGCTGGCGCGACATTTTCAGCCGTTGCTTGTGAATACGGTGGTCGGCTTCATCGGCCCGGAGTACCTGTACGACGGCAAGCAGATCCTGCGCGCGGGCCTGGAGGATCATTTCTGCGGCAAGTTGTTGGGGCTTCCGATGGGCTGCGACATCTGTTACACGAATCATGCCGAAGCCGATCAGGACGACATGGACGCGCTCGCGACCATGCTGGGCGCGGCCGGCGTGAATTACATCATGGGCGTGCCAGGGGCCGACGACGTGATGCTCAATTACCAGAGCACGTCGTTTCATGACGCGCTGTATCTGCGCAGCGTGTTCGGACTGCGGGCGGCGCCGGAGTTCGAAGCGTGGTTCGAGCAGGTGCGGGCGGAGCTGCCTCGAATGGCTGGGATGTTGCTCGAGGCTCGATGAAAGAGGGCAGCATGAGGCGGCTCGGGGACTACACAATGGCTCGCGTAGACCTGGGCCGCGCTGGGCACAGCGTTCCTACGCGTGCGCTGCTCGAGTTTCAGTTGGCGCATGCCAGGGCGCGCGATGCAGTCCATTTGCCGCTGGCGGTGAATTCGCTGGTGCTGGAGCTGAAACAAAAGAATATCGCTTCGATTCCCCTTACCAGCGCAGCGCGCGATCGCGATGAGTATTTGAAGCGTCCAGACCTGGGGCGATGCTTGAGTTCGGAATCTCGAGAGCGATTAACCGCAATTCGCGCCGAATACGATGCGGCATTCGCGATCGCCGATGGACTTTCGGCGCTGGCCGTGCATCGGCATGCCGTGCCGTTGCTGGAGCTTCTGTTACGGGGCCTGGATTGGCGGATCGCTCCGGTCGCGATTGTCGAACAGGGCCGCGTCGCGATTGGTGACGAAATCGGCGAGACGCTGGGAGCGCGAATGGTGGTGGTTCTGATCGGCGAACGTCCCGGCCTCAGTTCTCCCGACAGCCTGGGCGCCTATCTTACGTGGCAACCGCGCTCTGGCCGCACGGATGCGGAGCGCAACTGTATATCAAATATTCGGCCGGAAGGCTTGAGCTATGCGGCCGCTGCGCATAAGCTGCGGTTTCTGATGAACGAATCGCGGCGGCTGAGGCTATCGGGCGTTCAGTTGAAGGAAGATGCCGCGCCAAGCCTAGGCGGCAACCCGGTGACTCACTCCGAGCTCTTCGGCGATCGCTAATAAACGCGGGTCGGCCGTCCACAGCTCCAATCCATCTACGATGGCCGAAGCCAACAGATGAGCGTCGATCCAACCCGCGCCACGCCCATGCAGATGCCGTCGTTCGACGAAAGTAACAACCTCCGCGTGGGGCACGGTCGCGGCTTGAACCATCAGTTTGTACTCAGCAAGCAGCTTCTTGCGGCCGCCGCGGTCCCCGATCAGCAATTCGCCGTAGATCAAATCGTGCCCGGCGACTTGATCGAGACCAAGCAGCCGACCCAGCTCCTCCACAAACGGCGAGCGGTTCGAGAGGGCCCGGATCCATACCGAGGTGTCCACCAAGACCATTACGCTACTTGGTGCTTCACCGCCGGCTTTTCTCGCCGCCTAGGAACGTCTTCTGCGTCAGGCTCTGTTCCGAGCAGCGCGCGGATGCGCTGATAAGCCGCGTGCCGGACGAGCGATTCCAAGCCCAACCGCACCGTTTCCGTGTCGCTGGTGGCCCCGCAAGCGGCCTTAGCCTGCTCGAAGAGCTGTTGATCGATGTTGAGCGTCTTTTTCATATGTACGATTGTGCCATATGAGTATGGCTGATGTCAATGGTAGCTAAGGGAGGGTTGACCCCGTAGCCCGTCCCGACCCTCGAAGATGTTGATAATAAGCCAAGTCCTTGCCTGTCAATAGCTTGGTCAAAAGAATGACCTGCCCGGTGTGCTGCGAAAAATGTTCGACAACGTGCGCGATTGCTTCCAGCACCGTAACGTCGTGGCCCTGCGGCGTGATGCGTTCCGTAAGGCGGACAACGGGCACAGCGCGGATGATAGCTGCGGCGTCGGCGATCCGAGTTTTCAGAAGCTCGGCCAGTTCCAGGGGCGCCATGCCGCCGCGCGCATCAAACTCCGCGTCGCGCTGGCGATTATCCGGCAATCCAGCGACGCCGGAACCAATCCATTGACGGACGTTGCCGGAAAGATGCAGCACCAGATTGCCGACGGCATTTTCGTTGTCGGAATTGCGCGTCCAGATCTGCTCGGGAGTCAGGCGCCCGAGACAATCCTGGATGCGGCCGTGCAACTGTTCCAGCTTGTCGGCCGAGAACTTTAGAAAAATCTCGTCAGAGGTCACAGCACGGGACCTCAGAGCACCTCTTCGGACCAGTTTTCGAGAATCGACTTAACCTTGCCAGTGAACTGATCGGCAAGCGCGCCATCGATCAAGCGGTGATCGAAGGTGAGGGCGAGATAGGCCACGGAGCGGATCGCGATTGCGTCGTCAATGACCACCGGAGTTTTCTCCACGGCGCCGACGCCCAGGATCGCCACCTGTGGCTGGTTGATAACGGGCGTCGCGAAAACGCTCCCGAAGCTGCCGAAATTGGTGATGGAGAACGTGCCGCCTTGCACCTCATCCGGCTTGAGCTGGCGGGAGCGGGCGCGCGTGGAGAGATCCACGATCGAGCGCTGGAGCCCGACCACATTCTTCTCGTCGGCATTGCGAATTACAGGCACAATCAGGCCGTTTTCAAGAGCCACGGCGATCCCCAAATTGATTTCGTTGTGATAGATGATGTTGGTGCCTTCGATGGACGCGTTCAAGATTGGATAGTGGCGAATGGCCTCCGCGGCCGCCTTGGCCACGAACGGCAGAAACGTGAGCGAATAGCCGTAGCGCTGGTGAAATTCCGCTTTGTTGCGCTCGCGCATCTTCGCGATCTTGGTCATGTCGGTCTTATGGACGGTGGTGACGTGCGCCGAGGTGCGCTTGCTCATCACCATATGTTCGGCGATGCGCTGCCGCATCACGCTCATCGGTTCTACACGGGCGCGCGGAGCTTCGGCGCGCGGCATGATTGCGGGTGTCGTGGCAGGCGGCTGCACGGCGGGAATCGCCGGCGTGTACACGGTGGGGGTGGTGGAAGCGGCGGGAGCGGGAGCGGTGGATTGCGCCATGGTACGGGCGCCTTGCGCCGACATGTACGCTTCCAGATCCTGCTTGGTGATACGGCCACCGCCGCCGGTGCCCTTCACCTGGCGAAGATCGATGCCATACTCGCGAGCCATCTTGCGCACCAGCGGCGACAGCGGGCCCGCGGGCGATTCAGCATCTGGCGATTCAGCTTGTATCGTGGGCGCCGGTTCTTCCATGGGAATCGGATAAGGACCAGCGGAATGGGCCACGGGTTCCGGAAGAGGCTTGGAGTCTCCATCTGGCTGCGCGGACTGTTTCGGCGGAGGAGCCGTCGGCTTTGGCGCGGCGGGAGGCGCAGCGGCTTGTTTCGCGGCTGTGGGTGCTGGAGCGGATGCCCCATTCCCCGCGCCTTCTTCGATCCGTCCAACCACTGTGCTGATGGCGACAGTTTTGCCTTCCTCCACCAGCACTTCCTTCAACACGCCGGCAGTGGGCGACGGGATCTCGGTGTCCACTTTGTCGGTGGATATTTCGAAGAGCGGCTCGTCGCGATCGACGTGGTCGCCCGGCTTCTTGAGCCATTTCGTAAGGGTGCCTTCCACGATACTTTCGCCCATCTGAGGCATTACTACGTCAGTCATGAATATGTCTCCGTATATGAAAAGGCCGCTCCCTCACGGTCGCGGTTCAGTTGTTGGCGGTTCAGTCCGAAGTGCTTCGTAAAGCTGGTGGACAACGCGGCGAGGACTTCCTCGCGGCTCGCGCCCGATCCCATTTCTCGCATGGAAGTGACCGGCTTGGTAAGTCCACAAGGGACGATGTACTGAAAATAGCGCAAATCGGTAGTGTGATTCAAAGCGAAACCATGCGAGGTAACCCAGCGGCTGATATGAATGCCGATCGAGGCCACTTTCCTGCCATCCACCCACACGCCGGTGCAGCCCGTGATGCGCCCGGCCATAATCTGAAATTCCGCAAGCGCATCGATGATGACCTGTTCGATTGCGCGGACGTAGGCGCCTACGTCGCGCTTCCATTCTCGCAAATCCAGGATGGGATAGCCGACAATCTGGCCCGGGCCGTGATAGGTGATGTCACCGCCGCGGTCGGTGGCGTGATAGTCGATCCCCGCGCTGCGGAGCGCAGACTCACTGGCCAGGAGGTTCTCGGCGCGGCCGTTGCGGCCCTGCGTAATGACGTGCGGATGCTCGACGAACAAGAGCTGATCGGGGATGCGGCCCTGTTTGCGCTGTTCGACCAAATCCTGTTGGATGGCCAGCGCGTCGGCGTAGCGCATTCGCCCCAGGTCACGAATGGCTAATCCGGAACCGGGCATGCTGCCCTCAAGCATTGATGGTGAGTCCGTAGACGTTGTTGAACGCCTCGCCCATGGCTTCGTAGAGCGTGGGATGCGCGTGGATGGTGCCCATCAGCGTTTCCACCGTGGCCTCTGCTTCCATTGCGAGCACGGCTTCCGCCACCAGTTCGTAAGCTTCCGGCCCAATGATATGGACGCCCAGGATCTCGCCGTATTTTTCCTCGGCCACTACCTTTACGAAGCCATCGTGACTTCCCAGAATGGTCGCCTTGCTGTTGGCGACGAACGGAAACTTCCCGATCTTGACCGCGAACCCTTGCGCGCGCGCTTGCGCTTCGGTGAGACCGACACTGCCGATGCCGGGCTCGGTGTAAGTGCAGCCTGGGATGCGATTGCGATTGATCGGCTTGGTGGGCTTACCCGCCATGTGAGCTACGGCGATCATGCCTTCCATGGTGGCGACGTGCGCCAATTGCGGCGTTCCCGCGACCACATCGCCGATGGCATATACGCCCGGCTCAGCAGTGAGCTGGTTTCCGTCGACCTTAACGAAACCCCGGTCAAGTTGGACTTTGAGCTTGTCCAGGCCGATGTTCTCGGTGTTTGGCTTGCGGCCCACCGCAACGAGCAACGTTTCGGCTTCCAGATCTTCACGCTTGCCGTTCGCAAGCGCGGCGCACAGCCGGACGCCGTTCTCGGTGCGCGTAATGTTCTCCGCTTTAGCGCCTGTTTCGCAGCGGATGCCGGTTTTCTTGAAGTAGCGCTCCAGTTCCTTCGAAATTTCTTCGTCTTCCACCGGCACCAAACGCGGCAACATCTCAAGTACCGTAACCTTGGTCCCGAAGCGATTGAAGATGGACGCGAACTCCACGCCCACCGCACCGGCGCCGATGATCAGCATGGTCTTGGGAATGACGGGGAGATCCAGGATCTCGATGTTGGTGAGGATCGCTTTGGCGTCGGGCTCGAGGCCAGGAAGCATGCGCGCTTCCGATCCGGTGGCGATGATGACGTTCTTGGTCTCGAGTGTTTGGGCGCCCGTTTCCGACTTCACTTCCACTTGCAGCGGGGCGTTTCCGGAGCGCGGCAGGATGGTGGCGTAGCCTTTAACCCAATCGATCTTGTTCTTCTTCATCAGGAACTCGACGCCTTTGGCATGCTTGGATACAATCTTGTTCTTGCGGTCGAGCACTTTGGCGTAATCCAGCCGCGGGTTTTCGCACTGGATGCCCTCGTCGGAGGGATTGACGAAGTGCTCCCAAAGATCGGCGGTGTGGAGCAACGCTTTGGTGGGGATGCAGCCTACGTGCAAGCAGGTGCCCCCCAGCTTGGGATCTTTTTCGACGATGGCGGTCTTCAGGCCGTACTGGCCGGCGCGCACCGCGGCGGAGTAGCCACCAGGGCCGCTCCCAATCACAATCAGATCATAAGTCATTTTATTTTCAGGATAACATCCGGTCTCGCTGAACCGATTTCGCGCGCCAGCGGCGGGCGAGCGCTGGGATGACGGCGCCCCCGATATTGGCAAGATTGGCGTCCGGCAGGGGTGCGCGCTCAGCGCGGGGATTAACGGAGCGGATTAGCGTGCCCATGAAACGCGCCAATGCATGCAGCTTTTCACCAAACGAGTAGTTCAGCTTGCGGCCGTTGGCGCGGATCACCAACACCGTGACGTCGTCCTCGGCCAGGCCGCCAGGATAGCGAGCCTCGATTTCAGCCAGCAACTTTTCGGTTAGCTGATCGGGCGGCACATCGCCGAGCGCTCGCACGATACCAAGAACACCATCTTCACGCAGCATCTCGCCGTCGCCAACGCGTGCTTCAATGAGCGCATCGGTGTAGCTGACCAGGCAATCGCCCGACTCAAGTTCGACGTCGAACTGCTCGTACTCGGCGGCCTCAAACAGGCCGAGAGGGATGTTGCTGGGTGCGGCGCGAGGTACGGCGGTGTTGGTTCCAAGAAAATCCCACTGACGCTCGGCGGCGCGATAAAGAAGCGGCCGCGGGTGACCGGCGTTGCAGACCGTGAGGCGGCGGCTGGGCTCGAAAAATGTGGTCACAATCGCGGTGGCGAATGCGCCGGTGCGTGGCAAAACCGAGAACTGCTGATTGAGCAGGCGCACGAACTCGGTTTGATCCAGGCGATTGACGAAGCGGCGCATCAACGTGCGCAAATCGCCGGCGGTAGCGGCTACCGCGTTGCCGTGCCCGGCCACGTCGGCCAGTAACAAGCGGCTGATTCTGCCGGTAGCGCAGCTCGACGCGTAGTAGACGTCGCCGCCGGCGTGCGCTTTCCCAAACGGCTTGCTATAGACCCAGGCGTCCAATCCGCCGAATTCCACGCCCTGAGCCGTGAGCTGGCTGCCGCCCCACACTTCCATGCACTGCATTTGCTGTTGCCGATCACTCATAGCCGCCGACGACGATTTTGACATATAATCGCCCCGATGCTTTCGAAGATTAGTTTGGCGGGCTGGATGGTCTTGTGCGCGGCGCTCTCGCCTTTGCCGGCGCAATGGTTGAAACTTCCCGATACGTCTATTCCACGCACCAAGGACGGCAAAGTGAATCTGACGGCGCCCGCGCCACGCAAAGCAGACGGCAAGGCGGACCTGTCGGGAATTTGGATCGTGCCCGGCCCGAAGTATTTGCAGAATCTGGCGGCCGACCTCAAGCCCGGCGATGTGCCCATGCAGCCTTGGGCAGCGGCGCTAACGAAAGAACGCCAGTCGGGTTTGCACGCGTCCGAGGAGTCGGATGCGAATTGCCTGCCGCAGGGCGTTCCCAAGATCAACGTGACACCGGTGCCGTTCAAGATTGTTCAAAATCCGGACGAGGTCATCATTCTTTACGAGGCTTTCGGACTTTACAGGCAGATTTTCATGGACGGCCGTCCGCTTCCGAAGGATCCGAATCCAACCTGGATGGGTTACTCGGTGGGTAAGTGGGATGGAGATGCGTTAGTGGTCGATACTTCAGGCTTCAATGGCAAGACCTGGTTGGATCAGGCGGGCCATCCGGCGACTGAGGCGCTGCACGTGACGGAGCGTTTTCGGCGGCCTGATTTCGGCCACCTGACGGTGGAAGTTACGATCAACGACCCGAAGGCTTACACCCGGCCGTGGACGGTGACAGAGACCATGCAGTTCCTGCCTGACACCGACTTACTCGAATTTGTATGTAACGAGAACAACCGGGATCTTCCGCACTTAGTAACTCACTAACAGCGAGCCCAGAGACGAGTGGAGGCGATGTCAGCGCCTTGGCGGAGCGCCTTGAGTTTTAGCCAGACCACGGGTTCGATGACGTACTCGCGATTGGTGAAGGTGCCGAAGCCGCAGTCGGCGCTGGCAATGACGCGCTCGCGGTCGCCAACCACGGCAACGGCTTCCACCAAGCGTCTCGCGACCACCTCCGGGTGCTCGACGATGTTGCTGTTACTCTCGACCACGCCAGGCAAAAGCAGCATGTGATCGGGCAGTTTATTACGCCCGATCGCTCCAAGTTCGTGCTGATGGCGCGGATTGCCAAACTCGATACTGAGGGCGCCGACGTTGGCCTGATACAGCACGGGCAGGATGAGATCGAGCGCGACATCGTGGAGATGCGGGCCATTCCAGTTGCCCCAGCAGCAGTGCAGGCGGACGCGATCGCGCGGGATGCCGTCGAGAGCTTGATTCATGGCGGCCACATGCATCTCGGCGGCTTTTACGAATTCCCGATCGGACAAGTCGCGATAGAACATGGAGCGGTCCATGGCGAGATCGGGTGAATCGATCTGCAGCAACAGACCGGCGCGATGGATAGCAAGATATTCGTTGCGCATCTCGCGCGCGAGCGCGGCCAAGTACGATCGCTGCGAATCGTAATAGGCGTTCAGCATGGTGGTAGAGATGATGCCAGGCGAAGGCGCGGTCATAAAGGACTCCGCAAAAGCACCCGCGACTTTCGCGTTTTGCTGAAAGCGGGCGATCTCCTGCGCGATCGCCGACGAGTCGAGATAATGCAGCTCGTCCTGCGCTTCGGGAGCATTCTGCATCCGGCTGCGCTTGGGGAAGCGGCGCATCAAATCTTCGACCAGGGCGGGAAACTCCTCGAAGTCGCGCCCGCGCCGGCGTTTTGATTCACCCGCGAAACCGGACATGCGCCGGGGCACGTAGGTTTGAAAACCGACGCGCTGTTGTTCGCCGTCGTTGCCGACGTCGATGCCGGCCTCGGCTTGCTTGGCGATGACTTGGCGCACGGCGCGATCCATTTCGCCGGCGAGCTGTTGCTCGTCGAGAGGTTTACCCTCCTCGCGGTCAATCAGCATTTCCGACAGCGCTTCGCTACGCGGAAGGCTTCCGACGTGGGTGACCAGGATACGGTCGCGACTGAGGATCATACGAGTGTTTGCCTGCTATAGCTGAGCGATCGAGAGCGCTTCCGCAACATCCTTGAGGAAGGCGGCGGCTTGCGCGCCATCCACGACGCGGTGATCGCTGGATAGCGTCATGGTCAGCATGGGGCGAATCGCGGGCTGACCGTTCACCGGCACGACACGATCGGCGATGCGTCCGACCGCGAGCACGGCAGCTTGCGGGGGCGTGATGATCGCGCTAAAGGCAT
>Ga0302324_100002590_pt1 | contig 41485 bp, 27 predicted proteins | sample Palsa_T0_1_FD_201949 | JGI IMG/M metagenome (GOLD analysis project Ga0302324, IMG submission 201949) | Peat permafrost microbial communities from Stordalen Mire near Abisko, Sweden - Palsa_T0_1 | ecosystem: Environmental > Terrestrial > Soil > Palsa > Peat permafrost | place: Sweden: Abisko...
CGCAGCGTGTCATCGATCAGGATCCAGGGCGGCGCGTGCAGTACCACGCGCGCAAAGGCAAGGTCGAGCTGTTCGTCGCCGCTCAGTTCCCGATCCCAGCGTTGCGTGGTATCGAGCGCCGGCACCAGGCGGTCGAGGCCAAGGCGGGCGAGGGCCTGCGCGAACGCGTCGTGCTGGAAATTCTCGACCTCCATCGGGTAGGCGAGTACCTCGCGCAGGCTGGCGCGCGGCAGATAGGGAGTGCCGCGCGGGATATAGGCGATCGCTTCGCCTTTCGGTCGCTCGATACGCCCGCCACCCCACGGCCACAGACCCGTCAGCGCGCGGAACAGCTGCGTCTTGTTGGTGCCGGGTTCGCCGACAATCAGGACGCGCTCGCCGGCGTTGACGATGACAGTGCTTTCCTTGAGCGTGTCGCAGCCGGTCGAGGAGGCGACTTCGAGTTTCTCGATGACGAGCCTGCCCGGCTCGCCATCGGCGTAGACGATGCGGCTTTCGACATGCGGCACGACGTCGGCGGTGATCAGGGCGCGACGAAAGCTGGCGACGCGCAGCAGCGTTGCGCGCCAATCGGCAATGACGCTGAAGTTGTCCACGAACCAGCGCAGCGCCGACTGTGCCTGCGTGAAGGCGGCGGCCGCCATGATCAGGCCGCCAAATGACAGCCTGCCGGCGAAGTACAGCGGCGCCGCCACCAGTATCGGAGCCACCAGCGTCACCCAGCCGAAGCCCGCTGTCACCCAGGTGAGATTGGTGAGTCCGGTGACCAGCCGACGCGTCGCCGCCAGCACCGCCACCAGATGCAGCTCCACCCGCCGGCTTTCATCGGCTTCGCCGGCGGCAAGTGAAATGCCGTCGACGTGTTCATTGACGCGTACCAGGGCAAAGCGCAGGTCAGCCTCGCGCGCATAGCGTTCGGCGTTGCGATTGATGAGTGATGCGCCGATCCAGTAGCTCATCAGCGAGCCGGCCGCGGCATACACGACGGCGGCCCACACCATGAAGCCGGGTATCGCGAATATGTGACCGGCGACATGGAAGGAGAAGTCGCTCGACAGCACCCACAGCACCCCGCTGAAGGCGATCAGCAGGATCAATGCCTGCAGCAGACCGATGCCGAGGTCCGCTGACAGTTCGCACAGATGGCGCGCATCCTCATGCATGCGCTGATCCGGATTGGCGCCGATCGGCCCGGCGTTGGCGAGCCAGAAGGCGCGCTGCGGCTGCATCCAATGCCCGATCAGATCGCCAACCAGCCCCTCGCGCAGCCTGAGCTTGAGCGTCTCGCCCAGCCAGCGCTGCGCCACATTGAGCACCAGCAGGATTCCCGCAATGAACAGGAACACCGCCAGCTGATAGAGGAAGTCCCTGAGATCGCGCCTCGACAGTGCGTCATAGAACGGCTTGTTCCAGCGGTTCAGCTGAATCTGGCCGTAGGTTGTGGCCACCACGACCAGCAATATCCCCGCGAGCAGCCAGCCGATGATCCTGCCCACCGGCGATGCCTGCAGCGCCCCGGCAATCATGCCCAGCTGGGGAAATAGGCCCGCATGGAAGGCGTCTTCGGCATCGGACGCGGCGGCGCTGGCGGCGGCTTGGTCCTTCGCGTTGGCGCTCGTGCCTGTCACTCCCTGAAGACCGTGCGGATCCGTCATCGGGCAACACCGATCGGGGCTACCATGATGGCACGCCGCGCGGCGACGCAGGAAATAAACGCGGCATAGCTCCAGGCGAGGTGGCGCGCGGAGGTCTGAACCCCGGTGTGCTGGTCGAACTGTTCCGACAGGCCGCCGTCCGGCGGCGTGAAGCGGCGCACCGTCTGCAGGAATGCATCGCCGCGCGCAAGCAGCTCGCGCGTGGCGGCGGAGCCGGCGGCGTCGGCGGCCGCGCGAGCGGCCGCGCGAAAGCAGAACTCGGCGGCGCCCAGCGTGGAAAAATAGTAGGCGCCGCCCGAATAATAGACGTCGCCGGCGTAGCGTCCCATCGCCGGGGCGTGCGACGGCGGGCGCTGGCGATTGATCGGGTAGGCGGCATCGAACAGTGCTTCCAGGCGGGCCAGCGTGGCATGCATGCGCGCATCATCCACCGAATGAGCGCCGTCGCCGCCGCCGCCGTGCAGCGCCGCAAAGATGACCGCGATGTCGAGTTCCTTGGCCGAGCGCTGCCCGGACTCCAGCACGCGCGATCGATAGTAGCCTTGATGCTCGAGCCAGTAGCCGTCGAGCAGCCGATGAATCGCCGCCGCTTGTGCGCCGGCGGTCTGTGCCTGCGCGTCGCTGCCGTGCCGGAGCAACCAGTCGGCGCCGCCGTGCAGCGCCGCAGCGCTTACGCTGAGCGTGTAATAGTGCAGCCCCTTTTCCTCCTCCCAGATGTCGAAGCAATGCTCGCTCCAGTGCTTCAGGGTATAGGCGAGATCGGCGCGCAACAACGCCGCTACCGCGGCGTCCAGATCGGCGTCGAAGCGCGCACTTTGACTCCATCGCATGAGCGTCAGTGCGCGCATCGCCGGGCCGTCATTTTGCGGCCGCGGCCAACTGGAAATATCGAGCGTGCCGTCCGGATTGACGCGCGTCTCGGCGGCGATTGCCTCGCCATGGGCTGCACCCAGGTCGGCGTCGCTGCGCAGGAACTTCACGAAGTCCGGCGCCACCCGGCCGCGCCAGGCCGGCGCCGCGACCAGTGCACGGCCGTCCAGCTGCTGCAGCGCCAGGCTGAAGTGCACGAAGTCGGAGAACTGCGCGAGCGCATCCGGCGCGCCGCTGCCATCCCGGTACAGCAGCCGCAATGCATCGATCACCACCGCGGAATCGCGAAACCAATGAAAGAAATAGTCGGGATCCGGGTCGTAGGCGGCAGGAACTGGCGATGCGACGATCGAACCCCTGCCCGCGATCATCGTCTGGCCGAATCCCGGCCGCGTCTTGACCACGGTGAGCGCCGATATGCTCGCCTGCATCGCGATCGCGGCATGTCGATACTGCCGATCGAGCCAATGCTCGAGTGGCTCCATCAGCCTGCGGCCCGCCGCTTGAGATACGGGCTGGCAAATCCCAGGGCGCGCAGTCCGCTCTGCACCTCCGGCACCCCCATGAACAGCTTCCACAACAGCCCGGTGCGATAGTTTTCGATCATCAGGATGATCGGTCCCTGGTCGATGGCCAGGAACGTCTCGGCATACCAGTTGCTGGTCTCGCTGAAAGCGTCGACCAGGCCATAGCGTCCCCAGAGCCTGCCGCCGTAGCCACGCAGGAAGTGGCGCAGCGCCCGCATCGCCGCGCGCGGCGCATACGGGATGCTTGCGAGCGCCGCGGTGGGCGCGATGGTGCCGTTGTCATTGGCCGGATCGTGCATCGAATAGCCGCCCTTGTCGTCGCTGGCGGTGAGACCCCAGCAATCCGCGCCATAGCCCCTGAAGCGATGCGGATTGGCGACACAGTGGGCGTAGTTGATGCGTACATGGTTGAGATTCTGCTGCCAATAGTTCGCGTAGCGGTCCGTCAGGCCGCGCGGATCGAGCCCGCTGAACGAATAGTGGGCAAAGAACAGCGGCCCACCGTAGGGCATGCCCAGCGGCAGCTCGATGCCGTAATAGGATTTGCCATTCAGATAGCTGCGACCGGACGCATAGCCTGCGTGATAGACGCTCGGGTCGATGCGATAGCGTGGGGCCGAGGCCGCCAGCACATAGGTGAGCAGGCATTCGTCCCAACCGCGAATCGCGTGATTCATCGACCAGCCGTTGTTGGGACTCCAATGCCAGTAGAGTTCGCCGCAGCCGTCGCGCGTGTACCAGCTCCATTCGACGCCTTGCCACAGATCCGTGATATAGGCCCGCAGCTTCTTTTCCGCGCTGGCGTTGCGATTGAAGTACTGCCGCGCGCACAGCAGTCCCATGCACAGATACGAGGTCTCCACCAGATCCCCGCCGTCGTCCTTGCGCGTGAGCGGGATGGTGGCGCCGGTGCGTGCATTGATGAAATGCGGCAGTGCGCCGTGGTAGCAGGGCGTGCTGAAAACGAAGTCCAGCATGCGCTGCAGGCGTTCCAGTGCCGCAGCGCGCGCAATCCAGCCGCGCTCGACGGCGACAATCATGGCCATGACGCCGAAGCCGGAACCCGCCATGGTCACCTTGTCGTCGACGTCAGCGTCGCTGGTGCTGCGCCGATCGGCCGCAAGGCCGGTGATCGGGTCGGCGCCCTCCCAGAAAAAGCGGAAGGTGTGCCGCTGGACCGCCTCCAGCAACGCATCTTCGGGCAGCCGCGCCAGGACTGCGGGCTTTGACGCTGCATCGCTCATAATCGCTCACGTTATCCGAAAGCTGCGCGGCCTTGCCACGGCCACGCACTGCAGGGTATAGAAAAAGCGCCACGCGCTCTAATGTTGTGTCGGGAAGCGGAAGATGGATCACATGGACCGGATCGAGACACTGATTGCCGACATGACGCTGGCCGAGAAGCTCGGTCAGCTCACGATGGCGGCGGCCGGCTATGCGGTGACCGGGCCGGTGATCGCCGGGGATTCGAGCGACGCGATCCGGGCCGGCACCATCGGCAGCCTGCTCAACCTTTTCGACGCCGGCCAGGTGTTGCAATTGCAGCGACTCGCCATCGAGGAATCGCGCCTCGGCATTCCGCTGCTGATGGGTTTCGATGTCATTCACGGCCATCGCACGTTGTTTCCGGTGCCGCTGGCCGAAGCGGCGCTGTTCGATCCGGAGGCCTGGGCGCTCACCGCGCGGGAAGCGTCCATGGAAGCTGCCGCCGACGGCATCGCGCTGGCTTTCGCGCCGATGCTGGACGTCTCACGCGACCCGCGCTGGGGACGCAGCGCCGAGGGGCCGGGCGAAGACCCCTGGCTCGGGGCGCAGATCGCCCGGGCCAAGGTGCGCGGCATCCAGGGGGCGGAGCTTCGCGCCGCGGATTCGCTGGCAGCGGTCGCCAAGCACTACTGCGCCTACGGACCAGTGACGGCGGGACGCGACTACGCCTCGGTCGATGTCTCCGAGCGCAGCGTGCTGGAAGTGCATATGCCGCCGTTCGCAGCGGCGGTGGCCGCCGGCGTGGCGGCGATCATGCCGGCGTTTACCGATCTTGCCGGCGTACCGATGACCGCGCATGTCGGGCTGCTGCGCGACCTGCTGCGCGGGCAGTACCGGTTTGACGGCGTCATTATCAGCGACTACAACGCCATCGCGGAGCTGATGCGCCACGGCGTTGCCGCCAACCTGACCGAGGCGGCGACGCTGGCGCTGAAGGCCGGTGTCGACATCGACATGATGGCCAATGCCTATCGGCTCGGGCTGCCGCCGGCGCTGGCGAGTGGCGCGGTGACCATGCCCGAGATCGATCAGGCGGTGCGCCGCGTGCTGACGCTCAAGCAGCGCCTCGGCCTGTTCGAGCATCCCTATCGGCGCGGCGCCACGGCGCAGAGCGGCGCGGCCCGCGCCGGCCGCCGGCAGCTGGCGCGCGCCATCGGTGCACGCGCCATCGTGATGCTCAAGAACGAGTATGCGGCGCTGCCGCTGGCGGGGTCGGTCGGCCGGCTCGCCGTCGTCGGCCCGCTGGCGGACGCGGCTTCCGAAATGGGTGGCCCGTGGTCGCTCGCCGGCACGCCCGAGACGCATGTGAGCGTGATAGCGGGCTTGCGCGCCGCGTTACCCGCGGCGCAGCTGCTGCACGCAGCCGGCGTCGACATCCAGTCGCACGAGATCGGCGGTATCCAGCAGGCGCTGGATCAGTGCAGCGCCGCGGATGCCGTGATCCTGTGCCTGGGTGAGGCGGCGAACATGAGCGGCGAGGCCGCCAGCCGCGCGCACCTGGACCTGCCCGGGCAGCAGCGCGCGTTCGCGCAAGCCGTCATCGACCGAGCCAGGCAACTGCGCACGCCGGTGGTCGCGCTATTGTTCTCGGGCCGGCCGCTGGTCGTGCCGTGGCTGGTCGAGCAGGCCGACGCCGTGCTGGCGGCCTGGTTTCTGGGCAGCGAGGCGGGTAACGCCATTGCCGACGTGCTGTGCGGGCGCGTGTCCCCGAGCGGCCGCACGCCAATGACCTGGCCGCGGGCGACCGGGCAGATCCCGATATTCTTTGGCCAGCGCCCGGGCGGGCGGCCACTGGCCGCGAACGATCACTACACCAGCCGCTATCTCGATGCGCCGAATGAGCCGCTGTTCCCGTTTGGCCACGGACTCACCTATGGACGCTTCACGCTGTCGAACCTTCGGGTCACACCACAGCGTGCGCGACTGGCCGATACCATCGAGGTTTGCGTCGACGTTGCCAATGTGGGGGCAAGGGCGGCGCAGGAGACGGTGTTTCTGTTCACCCACGATTGCCTCGCGAGCGTCGCGCGCCCGTTGCTGGAGCTCAAGGGCGTCGGCAGGATCGAGTTGCGGCCCGGCGAATCCGCGACCGTGACGCAGTATTTGCCGGCCTCGGAACTGTGCTTTCTCGGCCTGGATCTGCGGCCGGTGTTTGAACCGGGCGAGGTCGAGATCCTGGTGGGACCGCGCGCCGACCGCGCGCAACTGCTGGCCCGGAGCATTCAACTGTGCGCTGACTAGCGCGCGGCCAGGATGTCATCGAGCCGCGCCGGTGTGGCCGCATCGCGTTCCAGGTGCGGATAGCGCAGTCCATCGTGATAGTCCAGATGCGCCACCATGTACCGATCGCCGGTCTTGACGATCAGCTCGATCGGCACAAGCGTGCCCTGGGCCGCGCGGATCGCATCCTGTAGAACATCGGCGCCATAGGCGATGCCGTTGATGGCGAGGATCTGCGCGCTTTCTGTGAGCTTCGCCTTGAAGGCGGCACTGTCCCATACCACATGATCGATGCTGCCCTGGCGGTCGCTGTCATCGATGTCGATACCGATGGAGTACAGCAGGTCGACGTGCTTGCGCTGCTCGTCGCTCGCCTTCTGATAGTCGCTCGCCGTGTCACTGAACTGCAGCGAGTAGCCGCCGCGCCGCAATCCGTCCAGCGGTGCCGGCCTGCCGACCGAGTCGAGTCGCTGGCGCAGAAACGCGGCCCAGTCGTAAGGCTCTATCGCATTCAGCGCCTTGACGACGTCGTCGAATGTATAGGTGACCGTGGTAAAACTGCCGTCGTTGATGCCGAAGAACGCCCGGGCGAAATCGTCCAGTGAGCGCTTGCCCGCGGATCGCTCGCGTATCAGCGTGTCTACATCCAGCCAGATCAGCGCCCCCTCGCTGTAGTAGTCCTCGAAGCGCTGCCAGTCGCGCCACGACTGCGGCCGGCGCGGATTGATGATTTCATCGTTGGTCGTGTCCTCGAGCGACCGCCACTGCCGACCCGGCTGCATCTGATGGTAGGCGGCAGTCAACGCCAGCTGATCGAGCGCCTGCTGCCGCGTACGCAGACCCGAGCGCGCGGCCAGCACCTCGCCCCAGTACTGGGTCTGGCCCTCGTACACCCACAACAGGCTGTCCTGCATCGGCACGTTGTAATTCGGAGTCCAAAGGTCCGCCGGGCGGCGGAACTTGCCGTTCCACGAATGCGTGAACTCGTGCGCCAGCAGATCCCTGGCGTATGCGGTCTTGTCCCATTCGGTGAAGGTCTGCGGATCGGCGCCGTTCTCGCTCGACTGGTGGTGCTCGAGCCCATTTTGCTGGATCTGGTCGCTGAGCGTGTAGAGGAAGTCGTAGTGATCGTAGTGATGCGAACCAAACAGCCGGTAGGCCTGCTGGACCAGCGTCCGATGCGCCTCGAGCTGTTCCGGTTTCACGGCCAGAAATTCAGGCCGATCGGCAAAAAGGTCCAGGTGCACCGGCACCGCGCTGCCGGGGTCCAGGTCGAGCCGCGATGAATAGCGGCCGGCGTCCAGCGGGCTGTCGACGAAAGTCTCGAGGCTGACGGGCTTGAACTCGGTGCGCGCCCCATCGGTTGCCGCCGATTCCAGCGCCGAGGCGAACTTCCAGTCTGCCGGCAGCGTGATGCTCGCCTGCACCGGAATGCGCCGTGCAAAATAACCGGCCGGGTACAGCAGCAGCTCATTCCATTCGATCTGCATCAGTTCGCGGCTGATTTCCAGATCGCCGACCTGGGAGCTGGTGGGCGAGAGGTAATCGAAATCGATGTCGATCGACCTTAAGGCCGCCGGCCCGTGCAACCGGAACGCAAATACATCGACCGGATCGCGGCTCCAGGATACCGGTGTACCGCCGGCCGCGATCCTCAGGCCGGCGAGTCGATCGATCGTGCCTTGCGGCGCATGCGTACCGGGCAGCCACTGCGGATACAGCAGCACGCTGTCGGGACCAATGCCGCTGACGCTCTCGTGCACGTGAACGATGCGCCGGCTGACATCGGAGGCATCGACGCGCAGCTGGATCGCACCCGGGTAGGGGCGATCCAGCGGCGCGGCGATCGGCACGAACGTCGCGGTAGCTGCGGGCCCGGAACTGCCGGCCGCAATCGCCACGCCGATGGTGGGAAAACACGCGCTGAGCGCCACGATCGCTGCTTTCATGGATTACCTTTTACGCGAGCGGCAGATGATGCGGCCGCACCAACATATGCCAGTCCTGGTGCTCCTCCAGAATCAGCGCGATCGCCGCTTCGACTGAGGACTTGAGAGATTCCAGCCGCATCTGTTCAATCGGCTGTGAGCGTGCCGCACGTATCTGGTCGATGGCTCCCTGCAACTCCGCCACCAGGCGTTCGGAGGTGGCGCCCAGGCGGTAGGCTTCCGACTGCGCCAGCGCGCCGTGCAGCGACGCGGCCAGCGCCGGAAAGAACGTCGTGACCAGCGACAGCCACAGCGTGTGAATCAGCAGGTGGGTGAGCGCGCCGAGCGCGGTCAGCCCGAACAGGCCGCTGGTGACGCGATGCACCCGGTGCAGCAGCGCGTGCTGCCGCAGCGCGATGCGCGCATGGTAGTGCTTCTGCCCCTCCAGCACATCGATGGTCCACTGGGCGTAGGCGGCGATGAAGTCCGGGTCCCACCAGGCCTGAGCGAGCAGTTCGCGCGCCAGCGGCTCGTTGCGTTCACACAGTGCCGCGACATCGTCCGCGGCACCGAGCTGCTGGCCCGGATCCAGTACCCGCAGATACCAGTTTGGCTGCGACTGGGGTGCGGAGAAGTCCAGCAGCGGCGCGATCAGCGGCAGGTACCAGGTAAGTTCTGCGGTGGTGCGTGCGTTCAGCCACTCCCCTTGCCAGTCGCCGCGATGTCCGAGCCAGTAGATTGCGCTCACCGTGCCGATGACGATGACCTCCGCTATGGCCCAAAGCCCCGAATAAGGATGCATCGCGTGGCTCCTGCTGTCCCATCCGAGCGCGAGTGGCATCACCGCACACAGCACGGCCACGGCGCTGAGCAGGTATATCGACCAGAAGCCGCTGCGATAGCGGTGGCCGAAATGGATGGCCCGCTGGTCGAAACTGCGGTGCGCCGCGGCCAGCGATTCGATCAGCGGCAGCAGCTTTCTCGGCGGTTGCGGCGGCGGCGGTGCCGGCGGCGCCCGTATCTTTACGCCGATCAGAAGCAGGCGCTGAATGACCTGGTGCAGTGCCATGCAGTGTCAGTCGACGATTTCGTAGGTAGTGGCGAAAATGGCCTGCGAGACGATACCAAGACTGCCGTCGCCGTAGTCCACCAGCCAGTCGCTGGCGCGGCCAGTCAGCGTCGACTGGCCATCGGCCAGCTGCACTTCGAACGGCTCGCTCATCTGCAACGCGAGGATGCGATTGCGCAGGCTCAGGTAGGTCCCGGCATCGCCGGACCGAGTCGGCGGCTTGGGCCGATATTTTTCGGCGAAGTGCGCCCGCGACACGCGCCAGTGCTCGCCGGCAATGCCGGTGAGGATGGCATCGCCCGGTTGCGCCTGCACGGCGCCTTCCGGTGTCTGCACCCTGCAGGCTTCGGTTGTAAATCGGACCTGGACCTCGCGCTCGAGCTTGCGCGCCTTGACACGACGCGGATCATCGCTGAGTGCGCTCGAGAAGCCGCGCTGCCCGCTGGAGCGAAACTGCCGCATGGTGCCGGAACTCAACCTGGCTCTCGTGCGAACGCCGCAGCGTCGCGCGCCGCGGCAACGCCATGCAGCGCTTCACCTACCCGCACGCGCCACAGTTGCACGCTGCGCAGCGCCTGCACTTGTGCGGGCACCGAATCCAGCAGCGATGCGGCTTCGCGCAGCAGGGCGGCACGGTTTGCCGGCTCGATGATCGCCTGGGCATACAGGGTGCGCGCCAGCTCGACGTGCTGCTGCTGGTCGCCGTGGTTGTGCGCCGCGAGTGCCCGATGGAACTTGACAATCGGGTCGATGAGACTGCGCGCCTCGTCGCTGCGGTGCTGGCCGACCAGTGCCAGGGCCAGCACCGTGTTCGCCTCGGCCACGTCGCGCCGGTCATTGTCGTTGCTGACCGGCCAGGGTTTACGCGCCTCAAGCGCTTCCTTGAGGGATTTCTCCGCGGCGGAGTAGTCGCCCATAAGGTACTCCGCCTCGCCCTTGAAGCGGTCGGGGTAGAAAATGCAGGCGCCCTTGTAGTATTCCTGAAAGCCGCCTTGCGGCTTGATGTCCTGGATGATCGCCACGATCTCCGCGCCGAGGCGCCGGCTGTCGGCGAAATCCCCTCGCCACAGCGCCCCGGCCTGCTGGCCGATATGCAGGTTGCACTCGCCGAACAGCGGCAGCGGGCTGCCGGCCGCTTCGCTGGCGTGTAGTGCGGTGACGAATTTCGCGGCGCTGGCCAGCGCGGTTTCGGCCGCTGCCGTATCGCCCAAGTCCGCCTGGCGCCCCGCCATGATCGACAGCGGAAACAACTGGTTGAGCACGAACTCGGCACCGGCGCTTGCCGCATGTCCCATGTCTGAGATGGCCTTGCGGTAGTACTCGAGCGACTCGCGCGGCTGTCCCAACGCCCAGCTGGCCTCGCCCAGATCCTTGCGCACGGCCGCGAGGTTGTTGTAGGAAATGGTGTTCTTTGGATCGAGCGTCACCAGTGTCTGGGCGGTCGCCTCGGCCTGCTTGCCGAGCGTGAGCGCCGCCCCCGGGCGCAACTCCCTCAGCGCCAGCTCGGTCAGCGACGACTGCGTGACTTCCAGTGCATGCAAGGCGATGCGATGGCCAGGACGCAACACCAGCACCTGCTGCGCGATCGGAACGGACTCGGCGGCGACCTGCAAGGCTTCCGCGCTGCGGTCCATTCTGATCAGCGCGTCGATGCGCCAGGTGGCGGACTCGGCATACGCGGCCGCCATATTGATGTCTGAGAAATTTCGGCCACCGAGCTGCGCCGCAAGCTCCATGGACTGCTGCAGCGTGGCGGCGGCCTTTTCATTCATGGTCTGGTCCTGCACCTGCAGGTATCCCAGGAAGAACACCACTTCCATGTAGGCGCGCCGCGCCGCCAGCGATGCGTTCGGCGCCGTCGCGACAGGCTTGAGCATGTCGACCGCTTGCTGGCCCGTGGGCAGCGCATCGGGACTGCCCTGGTTCGCCAATATGCGCGCCCGAATCTGCGTGCCGCGTGCCAGTGCGATGGTCGTGGCTTCCGAATTGTCCCCGGTCTGCCGCAGCTGTCCCAGCAGCGTCAACGCTTCGTTATCTGCGGCAGTGGCGGCACCCAAGTTGCCCAGCGTGCGCTCGGCCTTGGCATACTGCAGCATGGCCAGTGCGCCGTTGCGCACCGTGTCCGACCCCTTCAGTCCGGCGGGTAGCGCGTGGAAGTAGTCGATCTCGCGCTTCGCCAGTTCCGCGGCGACGTCGAGTCGACCGGAACTCTCCAGCTCGCGCGCAAAATCATCCGTAAGGTAGCCCAGTAGCTGCTCTGCCTGGCCGCGCGCCTGCTCGGCGTTGAGGCGCGTCTGTTCCGCCAGGCGCGGACCGCGATCGGTGGCCACCTGCAGCAGTTCCGGCCCGACGATCGGGATCACACGGCGCTCTTCGATGAAGCTCAGCAGATCATCCCAGGCGTCGTCATCCAGCGCGCTCATCTGCAGCGCTGCCATCGCGCCGGCATTCATCGGCAGCTGCCCATGTCGGACCGGTTGATCGTCGTGGCTGGTTGCATCAATGCGTGCTCACCGAGGTAGCTTATAACTTATTAATAGTTAAGCGAAAGCTGCGCCAGAAGCAGCCGTTGAAAACAAGCGGATACGGGACCGGTGCGCTCGCTTCGGTTGGTTCACAGCCCCGCGTGCCAAGTTTGCCGCAGTGCAGCGAGGGTGGCAACCCCCTGGCGACTTCGCCGGCGCGCACGCCGCGCGCGGATTTCGCCGCACGCATGGGTGGGATGCTAGGCTCATGCGCCAATGCTCAAGCCTGCCGATCCATCCACAGCCCCGCAGCATGCAGCGGGCTACCAGCTGCTGGCCGAGGACGAACCGCCGGCGTTCATCGAAATCGGGCGGCAGCGGCGGTCGAATTTTTTGATCGTTGTCGATCATGCGAGTCAACGCATCCCGCGCCGGCTGGGCGATCTGGGTCTGCCCGCGACCGAGTTGCAGCGTCACATTGCGTGGGACATCGGCAGCCTGGCGGTGGCGCGCCAGGTCGCTGACGAGCTGGATGCGACGCTGGTGGCGCAGAACTATTCGCGCCTGGTGATCGATTGCAACCGCGATCCAAAGGTGTCCACATCGATCCCCACGGTGGGCGAATCGATCCCGATTCCGGGCAACATCGGCCTGAGCGCCGAGCAAGTCGCCGCTCGCCGGCGCGAGATTTTCGATCCGTACCATGATCATCTGCGCGCGTTGCTCGACCAGAGGCTGGCCGCCGGCCGGCCGACGATCCTCGTCTCCCAGCACAGCATGACCCACATCTTTCGGGGCGTGCGGCGCGAGATGCACGCCGCGGTGCTGTACAACCGTGACCGGCGCTTCGCCGGGCTGGTGCTGGACATGCTGCGCCGCGAAGCGCAGCTGCACATCGCCGACAATGAGCCGTACTTTGTCAGCGACGAAACCGATTACACGATTCCACGCCATGCCGAGGCGCGCGGCTTGCCGCATGTCGAGATCGAGATTCGCCAGGACCTGCTGCTTGACGACGCCGGCCAGAAGCAATGGGCAGCGCGTATCGGCAATGCGTTGCGCGCGGCCGAGCACGCCTTCATGGGAGACTGCGGTGCGCTGGTTCCGGGAGAATTCTAGGGCGCAGCCGCTGCTGTCGAATGCGGCAGCTGCGCCACCTGGCTGGCGCTGACGCGGTCCTTGTAGGCGTTGCCGAAATGGCTGCGCACGTAATTGACCACGTCGGCGACCTGGGCATCGCTCAGGTGCACGGTCGGACCGTCCCACACCAGCTTCGCCGGCGCGCCGAATGCCGGCATCCCGTTGCGCCCGCCCAATACCGTCAGCGCCACATACTGCCAGGAGGCGAGCGTGACGTTGCTGGCCAGTTTCGGATAGTGCCCGGCACCGACTGCGCCCTCGCCATGCGGCATATGGCAACCCTGGCAGATGCGGCTGTAGATTTCCTCGCCGTTGGCGTTACTGACGGTCGCGACTGCCGCGAACGAGGCGTCATCGGCGCTGGCGAGCGCCGCCGCCGCGCAGCCCAGCAGCAGCGTGACAAACTGGCCCAGCCCGCGACGGTTGCGCTGTGCGCAACGGCTGAATAGCGCGCGACGCTTGAGTAGCGCGCGTCGGGTGGATGGTCGCGTCATGCCGTGGGCCCGTGCGCGACCACACGCGAATGCAGCCGTCCGATCGCATCGAGCGCCGACGTCACCGCACCTTCCTGCCAGCCGCCGATAAAGGACGCATGTTCGCCCGCGAGCAGTATGCGCTGGTCGATCTGGCACAGATCGTCGTAATGCCTGGCGCGGCTGTCGGAGTTCCAGACGCCATAGCAGCCCATCGTGAACGGCGAACGATGCCAGGCGACGGCAATGCCGTTGTCGAATTCCTGGCGGTATTGCGGATGGATCTGGCTGCCGTACTCGACCGCCTTCTGCACCCGTTGTTCCGGTGTCATCGATGTGAACTCCATGGCATTGAGGCCCCAGATGTAAGCGCCCAGCAGTACGCCCTTGCCGGCGCTGTAATAGCCGGTATTCGGATAGCCGATATTGGTAATCGGCAGATCCGTGTAAGTAATGCCGCCGTAGATCTGCTCGTCTTCTTCCCAGAAGCGGCGCTTGAACTGCAGGCCGATCTTGATCGCGGCGGCATAAGGCACGGCGGCGATGGCAGCGGCCATGGCCGCACCGACATTCATCGGGATCTGGGCCAGTATCGGCAGCGGAATGGTACACAGGCACCACTGCGCCCGGGCGGTCAGCTGTGAGCCGGGCTTGCCGGTATCCTGGTAGATTGCGGTGACGCCCTGGGCGTCCTGATGAATGTCGATGACGCGGGCGTTGTAGCGGATCAGCGCGCCGAGCTCGCGGCCGAATGCCTCGCCAATGCGGCCCATGCCACCGACCGGCTGGAACAGCGCGGTCTGCATGTCGTAAGCGTCGCCGCTCGCAATATTGAGCCACAGCCGCGAATCCAGCAGTTCGCCCAGGTCCACGGGCTCGGAAGCAATGGGGCGAGCGGTCAGGCCGCCACCGGGTTGCTTGGCGTAACCTCGTCGATCACTGACGCTATTGCTGCTGCGGTAGGCAAAACTCCTGTCCAGCGCGCCCCACTCGCGCAGCGACTCGAGCAGTTTTTCCTGATCCTGCCTGCTCACCGAGGCATCGAGTGCGTTCTGGCGCGTAGCCTTGGCCAGCAGTTCGGCCACATGTCCCTGGTAATCGGCCTTGATCTCGCGATAGCGCCGCGGCTTGCCACCGAAGGCCTGGCTGTTGTGCAGATAGGCGTTGTAGTTCACCTGGACAAAGGCTTCCAGAGGCACGCCCAGCCGCTTGCAGTAGCTGAGTATGCCGCGATGGTGATACGGCAGCCGCCACGGCCCTGGGTTGATGTACAGGTCCTGGTCGAACTGGCAGTGCTGTGTGAAACCGCCGAGCTCGGTATACGTGTCGCCGCCGCGCAGGCTCCAGTTGCGGCCGCCGGCCCGGCCATTGAACTCAAGCACCTGCACCTGGTAGCCGGCATTGCGCAGTTCATAGGCGGCAGTCATGCCGGCGATACCCGCTCCCAGAATCAGCACCGAGGCCCCCGGTGGCGCACCCTGCAGGTCGATCGGACCGCGATACGGCGACTCGGCGGCAAATCCCAGGCTGCTCATCGCCTGGTACATCGCGGCACTGCCGGCGGTCACCCCGATCATGCCGAGCAGCTGGCGGCGGCTCAGCGACGAAGAACCGTCATCGTTAGCCATCATGGTCCTGTCACGTACCTAAGTGTTGCTCAAGGATACGTGAAAGCGGCGTGGCCTATCCGGCTTCTTCCGCGCGCAGCGTCGCGCTGAGAGCCTCGTTGGCGACTAGAACCGGTCGCGACTTTCCAGATTGGCCTCGACCTGCGCGCGCGTCCTCCAGGCATCGCGCAGCTCGCCGCGCGCAACAGGCGCGGTAATGGATCGCGGCATGCAAGCCAGTATAGGACCTGGCGCCACTCAGCCAAAGGCTCTGTGGCATGATCGGGCGCTGTTCGGTCACGGCGCGGCACGATGGAAAAGCTCGACCTGCTGGTCGTCATCGCCTACATGGCGGGGATCCTGGCCGCCGGATTCTGGGCCCGCCGCAAGGCCACGACGCAGGACCAGTTTTTGGTCGCCGGTCGCTCAGTGGGACCGTGGCTGTATTCGGGCACGCTCGCCGCCATTGTGCTGGGTGGAGCGTCCACGATTGGAGGCGTCAAGCTCGGCTATCAGTACGGCGTCTCGGGCATGTGGTTCGTCTTCATGCTCGGCCTCGGGATCATCGTGCTGAGCGCGCTGTTCGTCGGGCGCATCCTCGGGCTCAACCTGTATACCGTTCCTGAATTGCTGCAGCGGCGCTACAGCCCCTCGGCGCGCGTGGTCGGGGGCGTTGTGATGCTGGTGTACGATCTGATGGTCAGCGTGACTGCGACCATCGCGGTCGGCTCGGTGATGGAAGTCATTGTCGGGATTCCACGGACAACGGCAATTTTCATCAGCAGCGGCGTGATGGTGGCCTATTCGGTGCTCGGCGGCATGTGGTCGCTGACGCTGACGGACATCATTCAGTTCGTCATCAAGACCGTCGGTATCCTGTTCATTCTGCTGCCGGGCGCGATCCGGCACGCCGGCGGGCTGGCGGCGATGCACGCCCGGCTGCCGGTGGAATGGTTTTCGCTGACGCACATAGGCGCGGGGAGGATTGTCTCGTTCTTCGTGCTCTACTTCTTCGGCATCATCATCGGCCAGGACGTCTGGCAGCGCGTGTTCACCGCACGCAACGTCACCGTGGCGCGCAACGGCGGCATCGCCGTCGGCGTCTATTGCCTGTGCTACGCGATCGCCGGTGCGCTCATCGGAACCGCAGGCCGGGTGTTTCTGCCGCCGCTCGCCAACCCCGACTCGGCGTTCGCGCAGATCGTGGACGCGGTGCTGCCGGTCGGCCTGCGCGGGCTGGTGCTCGCGGCAGCGCTGGCCGCCATCATGTCGACCGCCAGCGCCTGCCTGCTGGCCGCCTCCACCGTGCTGCTCGAGGACGTCTACCTGCGGCTGCGCGGCGCGCTCAATGCCGGCTCGATCGCCCAGAGCCGCATGGTGACGCTGGGCCTGGGCGTGATCATGACGCTGTTGGCGTGCCTGATGCACGACGTGATCGCCGCGTTGACCGTGGCCTACGATTTCCTGGTCGGCGGCCTGCTGGTGCCGGTGATCGGCGCGATGCTGTGGCGGCGCGGAACCACGCCGGCGGCGCTGGCGTCGATGGCGGTGGGGGGCAGCCTGGTCGCCGTGCTACTGCTCGCCCTGGGCATCGATTCGGATCTGCCGATCTACGCCGGCCTGGGCGCCAGCCTGATCGTGTATCTGGCCGTGAGCCTGGTGCCTGCGCGCGCCGCCGGCAGCCTGCGATAGAATGCCGGCATGAACGACAGCTATAGCAAGCCCGATCCGGTGGGCGGCGGCGCCTATAACCCGATGCGCGAACCGCGCTATACCGAGATCGCAAGCTTCATGCGCGCACCGCTGGCGACCACGCTGGATCAGGTCGACATCGGCCTGATCGGTGTGCCGACCGATCTTGGTGTCACCAACCGGCCGGGCGCGCGCCACGGACCGCGCGAGATCCGCAACGCATCGAGCCTGATGCGCTCATTCAACCTGGGACTTGGCGTCAACCCGTACGACCTGTGCCGGATCGCCGACATCGGCGACGTGCGCCTGTCGCAGCGCTACGACCTGGAACAGCAGGTGGAGCAGATCGAGGCGTTTTATCGCGCGGTGCACGCTGCCGGCGTGCTGCCGATCAGCGCCGGCGGCGACCATTCGATCACGTACCCGATCTTTCGGGCGCTGGGGGCGGAATCGCCGGTCGGTATGGTGCACATCGACGCACACTGCGATACCTGGGGTGAGTTCTACGGTTCCAAGTTCACCCACGGCGCGCCATTTCGCCTGGCGGTGGAGGCCGGCGTGCTGGATCCAAAGCGCACCATCCAGATCGGCATTCGAGGCGGGCAGAACTTCATGGACGGCATCGAGTTCTCGAAGTCGCACGGCATGCGCGTGGTGTTCATCGAGGAGTTCGCCGATCTCGGGGTGGAAAAGGTGATCGAGGAGGCGCGGCGCGTGGTCGGCGATGGCCGCACCTACATCTCCTTCGATGTAGACGGGCTCGACCCGGTGTATGCGCCCGGCACCGGTACACCTGAGGTCGGCGGCATCACCACGCTGGAAGCGCAGCGGCTGCTGCGCGGATTGCGCGGCCTGAACCTGATCGGCGGCGACGTGGTCGAAGTCGCTCCGCCCTACGATCAGACCGGCAACACCGCGCTGGTGGGCGCCACCATCATGTTCGAGATCCTGTGCCTGGTCGCTGACAGCAACTTTCCCCGCGAACGCTGACGCCGGCGCAGCGCCGCGGCCGGCGCTTCGCAGCGCTCTGCAGCGAGCGCCTCAGCGCTGGTTCTCCAGCTGGTGCTCGACATTGTCCTGCACCAGTGTGTAGGCAATGTAGTACTTGTAGATGTTGGCGACGTATTGCACCGTCTCGCGCCCGATGCGGTAGGCGGCGACCCGCTCGACATTGTCGAACCACACGTTGGGATCCAGGCCGAGCGACTGCGCCTCGGCGCGCAGCGCCCGGATCCTGGCCGGACCGGCATTGTAGGAGGCGAACGCGAACAGCACCTTGTTGAGCGCGTCCATCGGATCGTCCTTGTAGTACTCATCGACGATGAAGCGAATGTACTTGACGCCCGCGTGGATGTTCGGCTCCAGCTGCGTGATATCCCCGACCTGCAATTTCTCCGCGGTCGCCGGCATCACCTGCATGACCCCGATGGCACCTGCCGCGCTGTGCCGGTTCTGGTCGAGCTGCGATTCCTGGTAGCCCTGTGCTGCCATCAGCAGCCAGTCGACGTCGTATTGCCTGCCGTATTTCTGGAACAGGCTCACCAGCGTATTGAATTTCTGCAGCTGCTGCGCGGACGTGGCGTTTTCCACCCAACGCGTCTGCCCCAGGTACTTCCGCAGCTCGACGTTGCCGAATTGCGTGCCCTGGCCGTGGCTGCGGGTGAAGGCGTCGAGCTGCCCCTTGAGCTGCGGACTGTGCTTGCGAATGGCGAAGGCGATGTCGCCGTTCTGATGCACCACCAGGTCCTCGCGCAGCGTGATGTGGGGATACACCTGGCGCCACAGCCTGCCGATATAGCCGTCGGCCACCGCGATGTTCACCAGGCCAGCGTTGAGCATCTCCAGGATGTCTTCGGTCTCGAAGTTGCCCGGCGCCTCGCGCAGCCGCATCGGCGCCAGTCCTCGCGCTCTGAAGCGCTGGTTGAGCGTCACCAGGCTGTCGTAATAGCTGGTTGCCCGACTGACGTAGATCTCCTTGCCGGCCAGATCATCGAGCGTCGCCAGCGGCGGGGCGCCCGGTCCGGTCACGATCAGCTCCTTGACGTCGCGGGCGGCAGGGCTGGCAAAATCGACCACCTGCAGGCGTTGCGGGGTGATCGTCAGGTTGGCGGCGGCCACATCGCCCTGTCCGGCGATCAGCAGCGGCAGTAGCTGGGCGCGTGATACCGGGATGAACACGACGTGCACGCGCAGGTTGCCAAGCCCGAGCCTGCTGTTCAGATCGTCCTCGAAGGCGCGCATGAAGTCATAACTCAGGCCGCGTTGCGTGCCGCCGAGGTCGACGAAGTACAAGGTGCGGTTGTAGGGCACCAGTACCCGGATGACGCGCCGCGCGATCATGCCGGGCAGATCGCCGGTCCAGGGCTGCTGTTCGAGCTTTATCGACAGCTGGTCGTCGGACGCAGCGGCCGCGAGTGTCTGGACAGGGCCCGCCAGCAGCAACGCCAGCGGCAGCCAACGCCAGAATCCCGGGGAGTGCAGCTTGGTCAAGGCCCGCCGCCGGCCATTACGCCGGTGCCGGTTGCTGTGATACCGGCTGCTGTGATGCTGTCTGCTGCGCTGCCGGCTGCTGCGCTGCCTCGGAGAATTCGCGCAGCGCGCGATGCACGAACTGCACGCAGCTGGAGCCTTCACCGACCGCGGCGGCAACGCGCTTGACGCTGCCGCAACGCACGTCCCCGGCCGCGAATACCCCCGGCAGACTGGTCTCGAGCAGGTAGGGCTGGCGCGCCAGCGGCCAGCGCGCCGCCGCCAGGTCCTCCGGCCGCAGGTCCAGTCCGGTGCGGACAAAGCCGGGATCGTCGACTGCGATACAGCCGCCCAGCCACCGGGTATTCGGTCGCGCGCCGGTCATCAGAAACAGGTGCGCGATCTCGTGCTGCTGCTCGCTCCCATCAGCAGCGCGCCGCCAGGTGATGCGCTGCAGTTCGTGCTCGCCTTCCAGCGCGACCACCTGGGTGTGGGTGTGGACGGTGATGTTCGCGCTGCCCTCGATGCGGCGGATCAGGTAGCTCGACATGCTCTCGGCCAGTCCGTCCGAGCGCACCAGGATATGGACGTGTTGGCACGAACCGGCCAGGAAAACCGCGGCCTGGCCGGCTGAGTTGCCACCTCCGACTATGGCGATCTGCTCGCCACGGCACAGATTGGCTTCCAGCGCGGTGGCGGCGTAATACACGCCGGCGCCAAGGAAACGCTGCAGGTTGTCGATGTTCAGCGCGCGATACTGTGCGCCGCTGGCGATCAGCACGATGCTGGCCCGCACCGATCCGCCTTCCGTCAGCTCCACCAGGTAGGGCCGGCGATCGCAGCGCAGACCGATCGCCTGCGAGGCGACGCTCAGGCTGGCGCCGAATTTCTGCGCCTGCGACAGTGCGCGACCGGCCAGCGCGAGGCCCGAAATGCCGGTCGGGAATCCCAGGTAGTTTTCGATCCTGGAACTGGTGCCGGCCTGTCCTCCTGGTGCGGTCACCTCCACCAGCCGTACGTCCAGTCCCTCGGAGGCAGCGTATACCGCGGCCGCAAGCCCCGCGGGGCCTGCGCCCACGATCAGCAGGTCGTGCACGTGCGTCTCATCGATCTGCGGGTTGATGCGCAGGCAGGTTGCCAGTTCGAAGTTGCTCGGATTCTTCAGCACACTCTCGCCGTGACAGATGACCACCGGCACGTCTTCGGCCGGCACATGGAAGCGCTCCAGCACGGCCTGCGCGTCGGCGTCGGTATTGACGTCGAGTGTGGCGAACGGGACGGTATTGCGGGTCAGGAATTCGCTCAGTCGCAGCGTGTCGGCGGAATGACCCGAGCCGACCAGCACCACATCGCAGCTGCGTTCGGATATCAGCCCCATGCGCCGCAGGATGAAGGCGCGCATCAACAGCTCGCTCAACTCCGCATCGGTCTGCACGATGGTGCGCAGCCGTTCGACATCGATCGCGATCACGCTGCCGTCCTGGCCGACGCACGCCCGCACCATGCCGGCGCTGCCGCGCAGCGCGTTCATCTCGCCGCTGAAATCGCCCTGTGTCAACGTGTAGAACAGCTCGTAGCCGCTGGCGCGAGCGATCAGCAGTTCAATGGTGCCGGAGATGACGACAAAAAATTTGCGTGGCCGGTCGCCGGCATCGAACAGTAATTCGCCGGCGCGAATCAGCGCATGATCGCCGTGGCGCTCGAGGCGCGTGAACTGCGCCGCGGTGAGTTTTGGAAACATCTGGCTGCGGCGCGTCTGCAGCAGCTCATTGCCGACCGCAGCTGCCGGGGTCACTTCAACTCCATGACCAGCTCATCGATGTAGCACCAGCTCCAGCTCTCACCCGGCTCGATCGATGTGATGATCGGATGTTGAGTCGCGTGAAAATGCGCGGTCGCGTGCTTGTTCTTCGAGTCGTCGCAGCAGCCGACATGGCCGCAGGTGCGGCACAGCCGCAGGTGTACCCAGGTGTCGCCCATCTTGAGGCATTCTTCACAGCCGCGGCTGTGAGCGCGATCGATCCTGACGAAATCCAGGTGATGGCAGCGTCTGGTCATGGCGGTACCCCCAGGACCGATAGTATAGGAGGGTGGCTATTTTTCCAGCACGACATTCGACATCGGGCGGCTGCAGCACACCAGGATGTCGCCCATGTCGATCTGGCGCTGGCGGATGCCGCCGGCGTGCCGCATGTCGACCTGGCCGGAGAGCATTCTTGTTCGGCAGGTGCCGCAGCGGCCTTCGCGGCAGGAAAACGGTAGCGGCAGGCCGGCGCTTTCTGCCGCCGCCAGGATCGTCTGATCCGCGCGGCACGGCACGGTGTGGCCGGATTGGCGGAAGCTAATTGAAAACAGCTGTGCGTCCGTTGCCGCGGCCGCCGCCGCGGCGGCCACTGTGGCTGTCGCTGTCGGCGTGGCATGAGCGGCCAGCGCAGTCGCAGCGGCCGGCGTCGCCGTGACGCGCGCCGACCGATCGGACCTGGCTGTGCCCGCGGTGCCGGCAAGGGCCAGCCCGGCGCCGAGTCGGTCCAGATACCAGTTGCAGAATTTGTCGACCAGCCCCTCAGTGTATGGAGAGTAGGGGCCCGGCTCGTAGGCACGGCTGATGATGCCCTGGTGGGCATTGGCGACCAGCGCGCTGTCCTGGTCGTTGGTCGCGTCCCACACTTCCGTCAGCCGCTTGAGGTCGTAGTCGACTCCCTCCTGGGCATCCTTGTGTACCAGCCATCGGGTACGCAACAGCGCCTGGTGCGCGGACAGCGGCAGCACCGAGAAGCTGACGATGTGGTCGCTCATGAAGTGGTGCCAGGAGTTGGGCTGGGTCCAGAACGACAGGCCGCCCAGATCGAGTTGTTCGAAATCCGCTAGCGGTTTGCGCGACGCGACCTTGGTGTCGAGCGTCTGCGATTCCCCGGCGCGCACCATGGGCAGGCGAACGGTGCGAAAGCCGGTCACGTGCTCCAGCCGGTCGATTTCAACGGACGGCAGGCCGCAGGCCTCCCAGCGCTGGTGCTGGTGCGCCAGCAGATCCTCAAAGCCCTTGACCTGTTCCACATTTTCCATCGATGGCTGGTAGCCGAAACCGTACTCGAGCAGCGATACCGTGAGCTCGGGATGGTTCGCCGAGCAGTGATAGCACTCGCGATTGTTCTCCATGGTCAGCTTCCAGTTGCCGTGTTCGATGATGTCCTTCTGGAACGCGATCTTGGTGTTGGCGATGTGATGCGGCGCGATGTAGTGCTCGATCGCCGCGCGCATCTCGTCAAAGCCCTGCGCCGGAGTTTCCGCCAGGCATATGAACAACAGACCCGCGAGGTTCTCGATGTGCACCGGCTTGAGGCCGAAGTTGCAGCGCTCGAAGTCCTCGCCCATGTGCTGGTTGTGCACCAGTTCGCCGCGCAGGTTATAGGTCCATTGATGATAGGGGCACACCAGGTTGCCGACCATGCCGCGCCCTGCCGGACGCAGCCGCGCACCGCGGTGGCGGCAGACGTTGTGAAACGCGCGCACCGCCAGGTCATCGTCGCGCAGGATGATGATCGAGTCGCTGCCGATGTCGACCGTGAACAGGTCGCCGGCCTCGGGAATCTCGGGCTCGACGCCGACGAATATCCAGTGACGGCCGAAGATCAGGCTCAGATCGCGCTGGTAGATTTCCGGACTCAGATAGAACGGCGCCGGCAGGCTGTACCCTGGCTTGCGGCTGGCGATCAGTCGGGGGAGGTCGATCGGATCGGTCATGGCAAAGCCGCTCAGGCCTTCAACTCCTTGTTGTCCGGGTCGTACGGCGACTCGACCAGCACCGTTGCCCGGCGCCGCAGCCCGAGGATCTCCATCTCAAGTTCGGTACCGACCGCCGCATAGGCGGGCTGTAGGTAGCCGATCGCGAGGCTCTTCTGCAGCGTGTGTCCGAAATACCCGGAGGTGGCTCGGCCGACGATTTCTCCGCCGGGCGCGAACATCGGTTCATTGCCGAGCGGATCGGCGTCGCTGACTTCGTGCACCTCGAGCGTCACGAAGCGGTTCGGCACGCCGGCCGCGAGCTGGCGCTCAAGCGCTTCACGGCCGATGAAGGCGCCCTTGTTCAGGCGCACGAAACGCTCCAGGCCGGCCTCGAACGGCGTGTAGTCGCGCGTCATGTCACTGCCCCACATGCGGTACGACTTCTCCATGCGCAGCGACTCCATGGCCCGCATGCCGACCATGCCGACCCCGTATTCCCTGCCGGCGGCGAACACCGCGTCGAACAGGTGGTGCGCGTGCTCGATCGGAAAGTGCAGTTCCCAGCCCAAAGCGCCGACAAAGTTGACGCGCAGCGCGTAGACGTCGCTGGCGTAGCCGACCTCGATCACCTGGCCGGTCAGCCACGGAAATGCTGCGTTGTCGAGCCGCGTGTCGACGATCTTGGCAAGCAGCTCGCGCGAGCGCGGTCCGGCGATCACGAAGCAGCCGCGGCTGCTGGTGATATTTCGCAGGCCGACTGAGCCATCCTGCGGCAGCATGCGCTGCAGGTAGTCGGAATCGTAGCGCTCGGCGGCGCCGGCGCTGACGACGTAGTAATGCTGCTCGCCCACCTTGGTGATGGTGAACTCGGAGCGGATGCCACCGCGCTTGGTGAGCGCGTGGCTGAGCGCCATGCGGCCCAGTTTGACCGGTACCTTGTTGGCGACCAGGCCATCGAGCCAGCCTTCCGCGCCCGGGCCGGTCACCTGATGCTTGGTGAACGGCGTCAGATCGATGACGCCGACCCGCTCGCGCATCAGTCGGCATTCGTTGCCGACGTGCTGGAAGTAGTTGCTGCGACGGAAGCTCCACAGGTCGCGGCGTTCGACGCCGGCAGGAGCAAACCAGTTGGCGCGCTCCCAACCGTAGCGCTGACCCCAGACCGCGCCCAGTCGGTCGATCCTGTCGTATACCGGGCTGGTCTTGCTTGGGCGCCCATCCGGACGCTCCTCGTCGGGAAAGTGGATCGTGAAAACGCTGCGATAGGTCTCCTCGTTCTTCGTGACCAGATAGCGCCTGGTGCAGTAATCGCCGAAGCGTCGCGGGTCCACCGCCAGCAGGTCGATTCCCGGTTCGCCCTCCACGATCCACTCCGCGAGCTGCCAGCCCGCCCCGCCAGCGGCGGTGATGCCGAAGCTGTGGCCTTCGTTGAGCCACAGGTTGCGCGCGCCGCCCGCGGGTCCGATCATCGGGCTGCCGTCGGGCGTGTACGAGATCGGGCCATTGACGATGTCCTTGATGCCGCAGTTCTCGAGCACCGGCACGCGGCGCTGCGCGGCCTCGACGTGCGGCAGCAACCGGTCGAGGTCGCCTTCGAACAGTGTCTTGCCGAACCATTCGGGCACCCCATCGGCGAAGCGCGCCGGTGCGCCGGCCTCGTAAGGACCCAGAATCCACCCCAGGCGCTCCTCGCGCAGGTAATAGGACGCATCGGATTCGCGCAGCACCGCAAGTTCGCGACCGCCGGCAGCGCGGTAGGCCGCAAGTTCCGGCGACTCGCTGTAGACGATGTACTGGTGCTCGACCGGGATCGCCGGCACTTTGATGCCGAACATCCGTCCGGTCTGGCGCGCGTAATTGCCGGTTGCGCACACGACGTGCTCGCAGCTGATCTCGCCCTGGGTGGTGGTCAGCTTCCACTCGCCGGAACGCGTGCGCGTCGCGGCCGTGACTTCGCAGTTTTCGTGGATCTCGGCGCCGCCGCTGCGCGCGCCCTTGCGCAGCGCCATGGTCAGATCCGCCGGGGCGATGTGCCCGTCGTCGGGATGGTAGAGCGCGCCGACGATCCGCGGCGTGTCCACGCCGTCGCCAAGATTCACCAGCGGCCACAGCGCCTTGACCTGATCGGGGCCGATCACCTGGTACGGCACGCCGATCGTGTTCGCGGTGCCGCAGTACTTCTGGTACTCGTCCATGCGCGCGGCATTGGTCGCGAGCCTGAGGTTGCCGTTGACGTGGAAGCTGACATCCTGGCCGGTCTCCGCCGGCAGCCGCTTGTATAGGTCGACCGAGTACTTGTGCAGCTGGCCGACGGTGTAGCTCATGTTGAACAGCGGCAGCAGTCCGGCGGCATGCCAGGTGGATCCGGCGGTCAGTTCCGTGCGCTCGAGCAGCACGACGTCGTTCCAGCCTTTTTTCGTCAGGTGATAGAGCGTGCTGACACCGACCACGCCGCCGCCGATGACGACCACTCGTGCATGGCTTTTCATAATGTGTCTCCGGCTCGCAACTGTTTCGAGGCGCGCTTGATGCCCGCGGCATCATGACAAACTAATGCGTCATGCAGCAGCCAAAAAACGACGTGCAGTTGTTCAGGGCGGCATGGTGTCGCGGCCGGCGCGGCACACGGCTGCGGCTTAGGCTAATGGCGCGTCAGAGGGCGCGGTGCGGCGCGGTTTGGCTGCAGCCGCTGGCGACTGGGTGAATGGCCGAACACCGCGCGATAGGACTTGCTGAAATGCGCCGGAGAGCGAAAACCGCAGGCAACCGTGATGCTCATGATCGGCATGTCGGTCTGCAGCAGCAGTTCACGCGCGCGCCGCAATCTCAGGTTCAGGTAATACTGCGCCGGGGTGACGCCCAGGCTGCGGCGAAACAGCCGCTGCAGCTGGCGCTGCGAGACTTCGGTCATGCGCGCCAGTTCATCCAGCGACAGCGGCTCCTCGATATTGGCTTCCATCAGGGCGGCGGCCTGGGCCAACGAGCGGTGGTAGGCGCCCAGGCGGTTGGCGAGCGGAATACGCTGCGGGTCTTCGGCGTGGCGCACACGCTCGAGAATGAACTGGTCGGAGATACCGGCGGCGAGCGCCTTGCCGATACGCGGGGTGATCAGGTGCAGCATCAGGTCGAGCGGCGCGATGCCGCCGGTGCAGGTGCAGCGGTCGCGGTCGACGACGAACAGATCCGGTGTGAACACGGTCCGGGGAAAGCGCTCGCGCAGCGCCGACAGATTCTCCCAGTGGATCGCGCAGCGGTAACCGTCGAGCAATCCGGCCTGCGCCAGCGCATAGGCGCCAGTGCACAGCGCCCCGAGCACGATGCGCTTGCGCGCCAGTCGGCGCAGCGCCTGCAGCAGCACATCGTCCACAGCCAGCTGCACGTCGACGCCGCCGCAGACGAACAGGATGTCGGGCAACGCGGACTCGTCGATCGGTCCGGTCTGCGCCACCGTCAGGCCATTGCTGGCCGCAACCGGCGCCCCGTCGAGCGTGTGCACCGACCAGCGATAGATCGTCTCCTCCGCCAGGTAGTTCGCCATGCGCAGCGGTTCGATCGCGTTGGTGAATGCGATCATGGAGAACTGGCGCAGTGTCAGGAAGCCAAAGTGCCGCGGCGGCGTGCTGGGTGGCGCATGCATGGCGCCAAGCGTACGTCCCCCGGAGCGCCAACGCTACGGCTCAGTCTGGTAGCGCCAATTCACGCGCCGCCTCGGCTATGACTGCCGATACATAGGCCGCGAACGAGCGCCAAACTTCCAGATGAAAACCGTCGTCGGCAATGCGCCAGAGTACAATTTCGGCTTTCGCGAGCACCGTGCGGGTGCACATCCCGACCGGAAAGGCCTGCGGGTCGAGGTCGAGCGGGCAGCCGGCGGCGAGCACCACCGAGGCGTGCGCGCCGGCGAGCGTGAGCCCCAGCTGGCGATGGCTGACATCGACCAGTGCATGCGGCTGCCCGGCCAGGGCCTGCGCCAGCCGGCTGCTGGTGTCGGCCGCCGAGGCGTCGTCGCCCAGCAGCAGGCGCTCGTCCGGCCCAAGCCAGAGCGCCGCCCGGCTGCCGTGGACCGACGCGCGGCACAGCGGCATCGACAGCGATAGTTCCAGCGCCTCGCCGGCGGCCAGCAGCGCCTCGGGTGCAGCGCGCAGCACGTGGCGCGCACTGGGCGGCGCCATGCGCAGCAGCGGGCTGGCGCTAATCAATGGCGGCCGGCGTGCACCGGACAGTTCAGCCATTCAGGCGCTCCCCCTTTGGATCGAAGAACACCGACGAGCTGACCGTGACCGGCACGTCGGCGGCGCTGCCCGGCACCGACAGCGTCTGGCCGATGCGCGCCCGGCCATCTGCGATCAGCGCCAGTGCTATCGAGCGCTCGAGCGCCGGGCTGTAATAGGAAGACGTCACATGGCCAATCGGTCGCGGGCGCGTGGACGCGACTGGCTGCCGCTGTTCCGGCGCTATCACCTGCGAGCCTTCCTCGAGCAGCTCGCGCGGGTCGGCGGTCAACAGGCCGACCAGTTGCTTGCGACCGGCGGCGCTCATCGCCGGCCGCGCCAGTGAGCGCTTGCCGACAAAGTCCGGCTTGTTCCTGCCGATCGCCCAGCCGAGCCCGACATCGTCCGGGGTCACGGTGCCGTCGGTCTCCTGGCCGATGATGATGTAGCCTTTCTCGGCACGCAGCACGTGCATCGCTTCGGTGCCATAGGGTGTGATGCCGTACGCGGCTCCGGCCTGGCAGATCGCCTCCCAGACCTCGAGTGCAAAGTCCGCCGGCACATTGACCTCGAATCCCAGCTCGCCGGTGAAGCTGACGCGAAACAGCAGCATCGGCAGCCCACAGATCCGGCCGCGCGCCACGCTCATGTGCGGCAGCGCCGCCGCCGACAGGTCGATGTCCTGGACCAGGCCCTGCAGCACGCGGCGCGACAAAGGTCCTTGCAGTGCGATCACCGCCCACTGCTCCGTGGTCGAGGTCAGCCACACCCGCAGCTCGCGCCATTCGGTCTGCAGGTAATCCTCCATCATCGCCAGCACGCGCGCCGCGCCGCCGGTCGTGGTGGTGACGTGCAGGCGCTCCTCTGCGGTGCGCGCGACCACGCCATCATCGAGCAGGAAGCCATCCTCGCGCAGCAGCACGCCATAGCGACAGCGGCCGACGGCCAGGCTGTTCCAGGCGTTGGCGTACAGGCGGTTCATGAAGCTCACCGCATCCGGGCCGACCACCTCGATCTTGCCCAGCGTCGAGGCATCGAACAGGCCGCAGGCCGCGCGCACCGCTCGACACTCGCGCGCCACCGCGGCGTGCATATCCTCGCCGGCCTCAGGGAAGTAGCGAGCGCGTTTCCACAGGCCGACGTCCTCGAATACCGCGCCGTGGCGGGCGGCCCAGTCGTGGATCGGCGTGGTGCGCACCGGATCGAATAGCTCGCCGCGGGCGAAGCCGGCGAAGCTGCCGAAGCTCACCGGCGTGTAGGGCATGCGAAAGGTGGTAAGCCCCACCTCGGCAATGGCCTTGTCGAGGCGCTGCGCGACGAAGCCGAGCGCATTGAGGTTGGAGGTCTTGCCCTGATCGGTCGCCATGCCGGTGGTGGTGTAGCGCTTGATATGCTCCACCGAGACAAACCCTTCGCGCGTCGCCAGCGCCAGATCGCGCGTGGTGACGTCGTTCTGCCAGTCGACAAACGCCTTGGCGCCGGGTCGCGCGTGCGGCTGGGGCAAAGCGCCGGCGAAACCCGCCATCGCCGGATCGCGCGCCGGGGTTGCGACCTGCGGCGCCGGCCCGGGGGCGGTTGAGCCCAGGTCGCGGGCGGCCGCGTCACGCGCCGCCGCGCCGCCCGCCGCGGCACCGTCCTCGAGCACTGCCGCCGGCGCAAACACGCCGCGGCAGGCGCCGGCCGATCGGGTGCGCTCGGCCGGCTGCGCCGGAATGTAGCCCTGCACAATGTCGTCCCAGGCGAGCTTGCCGCGCGACTGCGAGTGCAGGTGCACGCTGGGCGTGAAGCCACCCGACATCAGCAGCAGGTCGCAGGCGTGGGTGTGCTCGCGGCCGAGCAGGCGCCGATCGGCATCCAGGCGCGCCAGGCGCACCGCGCTCACGCGCAGCCGGCCGCGCGTGCCGAGCACCGTGCATTGCGTCTGCAGCGGCAGGCCGGCGCTGCGCGCGGCCTCGGCCCAGGGACCGTCGGCACGTGCGCGCAGATCGCCGATCAGCGCGATCGCAACGCCCGCCTGGTGCAACTCGAGCGCGGTCCGATAGGCCTCATCGCAGGCCGTGATCAGCAGCGCGCGCCTGCCGGGAATGACCGCGTAGCGATTGAGCAGGCTGCGCGCGGCCGACGCCAGCATGATGCCCGGCCGATCATTGCCTGGAAACACCAGCGGCCGCTCGATCGCGCCGGTGGCCAGCACCACCTCGCGCGCGCGCACCTGCCAGCAGCGCTCGCGCGGCTGCTCGCTTGCCGGATGCGCCAGATGCTCGGTGACGCGCTGGTTGATGGCGACCAGGTTGTGCGGGAAGTAGCCGAACGCGGTCGACCGCGGCAGCAGCGTGACCCGCGCATTGGCGCGCAGCGACTCAAGAGTGCGCGCCAGCCACGCGGCGCCGGCCGCAGTGGTGGCACTGGCCGCAGTGGTGGCGCTGTTCGCATCCGCCAGCAGCGAGCCGCCGAACTGCGCCTGCTCGTCGCACAGGATCACGCGGGCGCCGCCGGCCGCCGCCGCCTGGGCTGCGGACACGCCGGCCGGTCCACCTCCGACGACCAGCACGTCGCAATGCGCGTAGCGGTTGGCATAGCGGTCCGGATCGGCGTGCGCGGGGGCGCGGCCGAGTCCGGCCGCGGCGCGGATGGTGGGTTCGTACAGCCACTTCCATGCGCGCCGCGGCCACATGAAGGTCTTGTAGTAAAAGCCCGCCGGAAACAGCGGCGACAGCAGGTCGTTGACCGCGCCGACGTCGAATCCGAGGCTCGGCCAGCGGTTCTGGCTGTGAGCCGTCAGTCCATCGTAGAGTTCGACCTGGGTCGCGCGCAGGTTCGGTGTCAGTCGCGTCTGGTCGCGCAGCACCGTGACCAGGGCGTTCGGCTCCTCGGCGCCGGCCGCCAGCAGGCCGCGCGGCCGATGGTATTTGAATGAGCGTCCCATCAGGTGCACGCCGTTGGCGAGCAGTCCCGAGGCGAGGGTGTCGCCGGCAAGACCGGTGTAGCTGATGCCGTCGAAGCTGAATCGCAGCGGCCGCGAGCGATCGATACGGCCGCCGGTGGCGGTCCTGAACGGCTCGCTCACGGCGCTACCTTGGTATCGTCAGCGGGCACTTGCGGCGCATCGTCGCCGCTGCGGTAGGTGGCGATGAAGCGATCGCTGGTGGTGTCGCGCAGCGCGTTGAAGAAGCGGCCGCAGCCGTGGGTGTGGCGCCAGCGCTCCGCGTGCACGCCGCGCACATTGTCGCGCATGTAGAGGAAATCCGCCCACGGCTGCGCCTCGACCGCAGCCGGATCCGGCGGGCGCGCGACATGTGCCTGGCCGCCATAGGCGAATTCAAGCTCCGGGCGCGTTCCGCAATAGGGACAGTTGATGAGCAGCATGCGGCAGAGTCAGTGCGCGACCACGTCAGTGCGCGACCACGTCAATGTGCGACCGCCGCGGCGGCGGCCTCGTCGATCAGCTGGCCATCGCGGAAGCGCTCGATGGTAAAAGGCGCGTTGATCGGATGCGGCTCATCGCGGGCGATGGTCCAGGCGAATAGGTGGGCGGAGCCGGGGGTCGCCTTGAAACCGCCGGTGCCCCAGCCGCAGTTGACGTACAGGCCTGGCACCGGCGTCCTGGCGATGATCGGCGAGCGGTCTGGCGTCAGGTCGACGATGCCGCCCCAGTTGCGCAGCATGCGCAGCCGGCGAAAGATCGGAAACAGCTCGCACACCGCCTCGAGCGCGTGTGCACTGATGTGCAGGCCGCCGCGCTGCGTGTACGAGGTATAGGCGTCGGTGCCGGCGCCGATCACCAGTTCACCCTTGTCGGACTGGCTGATGTAGGCGTGCATGGTGTTCGACATCACCACGCACGGGAACACCGGCTTGACCGGTTCCGAGACCAGCGCCTGCAGCGGATAGCTCTCGAGCGGCAGCCGCACGCCTGCCATCTTCATGATGACGCTGGTATGGCCGGCCGCCGCAACGCCGATCCGGGGGGTGCGGATCACCCCGCGCGTGGTCTGGAGCGCTTCGACCGCGCCCTGGGTATCGCGCTGGATGCCGGTGACCTCGCAGTTCTCGATGATGTCCACGCCGAGCGCATCGGCGGCGCGCGCATAGCCCCAGGCCACTGCATCGTGGCGGGCGGTGCCGCCGCGACGCTGCAGCGCTGCGCCCAGCACCGGGTAGCGTATGTCGGCTATGTTCAGTGGCGGGCAGAATTGCTGCGCCTCGCCGGGGCTGAGCCACTCGTTGTCCACGCCATTGGCGCGGTTGGCATGCACGTGGCGCTTGATGACCTGTACGTCGTGCACCGTATGCGCCAGCATCATGACACCGCGCTGCGACAGCATGACGTTGTAGTTGAGCACCTGCGACAGGTGTTCCCACAGCTTGAGGGAGTGATCGTAGAGCGCGGCACTCTCATCGAACAGGTAGTTGGAGCGGATGATGGTGGTGTTGCGGCCGGTGTTGCCGCCACCAACCCAGCCTTTCTCCAGCACCGCGACCTTGCCGAGGCGGTGCTCGCTGGCGAGGTAATACGCCGTGCCCAGGCCGTGGCCGCCGCCGCCGATGATCACCGCGTCGTAAGCCGCCATGGGGCTGGCCCGACGCCACTGCGGCCGCCAGCCGCGATGTCCGGTCAGTGCGTGGCCGAGGAGCGACAGGGCGGAGAAGCGTTGCATCGTCATCCGCCATGATGCCGTCGGGCCGGCCGCCCGACGAGCATATGGCCGCCGACCGGCTTGAATAATCGCGACACCACCTGGCAGGGACGCCAGCCTGGCTGGCAGGCACGCCAGAGGTGCGCAGCGCGGCGGGCGCGGCGTGCCGTGAGCGGCTAGGGCGCGGGCGGCGTGTCGCCCTTGAGCACGGTGCGCGCGTTCACGTGGCGGACGAATTCTGCGACGTAGTCATCAGCCGGTCGCTGCACGATATCCTGCGCGCTGCCAGTCTGCACGATGCGGCCTCCCTCGAGGATCGATATCTGATCGCCCAGCTTGAGTGCCTCATCGAGGTCGTGGCTGACGAACAGTATGGTTCGCTGCACGCGCGCCTGCAGCGCCAGCAGTTCGTCCTGCAGCTTGCGCCGGATCAGCGGGTCGAGCGCCGAGAACGGCTCGTCCATCAGCAGGATGTCGGCGTCGGTGGCGAATGCGCGCGCCAGGCCGACACGCTGCTGCATGCCGCCAGACAGCTCGTGGCAATAGCGCTCGCCCCAGGCGGCAAGGCCGACCAGCTCGAGCTGCTCATCGACGATCCGGCGGCGCCTGTCGGCCGCCTCGCCGCGCAGTTCCAGGCCAAAGCCGACGTTGTCGCGTACCGTGCGCCACGGCAGCAAAGCGAACTGCTGAAACACCATCGCGATGCGCAGACGACGCACCCGCCGCAGCGCCGCGGCGTCGCAGCCGGCGATATCGATCACCGCATCGCCATCGCCGACCAGCACCTGGCCGCGCGTGACCGGCGTGATGCCGTTGGCCGCACGCAGCAGCGTCGACTTGCCCGAGCCCGACAGTCCCATCAGCACGCAGATCTGGCCGCGCTGCACCGCGAGGCTGGCATTGGCGACCCCGATGATGACCCCGGTGCGCTCGCTGATCTCGGCGCGGGTGGCGCCGGCGTCGAGTGCCGCGAGCGCCTGAGTCATCGCGGCAGCGCCGCGGCGCCCGCCCGGGGCGCCGAAAAGAATGTCCACATGGCGAAACTCGAGCGCCGCGTTCATCATTTGCCCGCCTTGGCGGCCGGCCGGCTGATGCGGTCGAGAATGATCGCCAGCAGCACGATCACGAAGCCGGCCTCGAAACCCATGCCCACCTGCACCGTGTTCAGGGCACGCACCACCGGTACGCCCAGCCCGCCGGCACCCACCAGTGCCGCGATCACCACCATCGACAGGCTGAGCATGATGCACTGGGTGACGCCGGCCGCGATGGTCGGCGCCGCGCACGGCAGTTCGATCTTCCACAGCATCTGCAGGCGCGTGGCGCCGAACGCCCGGCCGGCTTCCAGCAGTGATTCGGGCACCGAGCTGATGCCGAGCTGGGTCATGCGTATCGGGGCCGGCAGCGCGAAGATCACCGTGGAGATCAGTCCGGGCACAACACCCAGGCCGAACAGCACCAGCGTTGGAATCAGGTACACAAACGTCGGCAGCGTCTGCATCAGGTCGAGCACCGGGCGCAGTGCGGCATAGAAGCGCGGCCGATGCGCCGCGGCGATGCCGAGCGGCACGCCGATCGCGGTGGATACCAGTGCGGCGACGATCACCAGCGACAGCGTCTCGAGCGTCGGCAGCCAGTAACCCTGGTTCATGATGAACAGCAGCGCCGCGGCGACAAACGCCGCCAGCCCGAGCGAGCGCCGCAGCAGCCAGCTCAATGCGGCTATCCCCAGGATCAACAGCGGCGCGGGCACCAGCCGCAACAGCGCTGTCAGTCCGTCGACGCTGCCGCGAATCAGCGTTGACACGCCGTCGAACACCACCCTGCCGTGCGTCTTGATGGTGTCGATCAGCACCGCAACGCTGTCGCCGACCGGAATCTTGTGTGCGCTCACCCAGCGCTGGAAGCTCCAGGCGCCGGCATCCGCGCGCTTGCCGGCCAGAGCGTCGAGCGCCGGCCGGCCGTCGAAGCTGTAGACGCCTTCCAGCCAGGCGCTGACGATCGCCGGATTAGCGGTGAGCCACGCCGCCGCCGCGGCCTCGGGCGGCTGATGCTCATCGAGAATCGATGCCATCAGCTGGCTTTCGCCCTTGGGCGTGAAATGCAGGTTGCGCAGCAGGCGGCCGATGTTGGGGCACTGCAGCGGGTAGCCGGCGCGCACATTGGTGTAGACCGAGGCGCCGCCGAAGTTCGGTCCGAACACGCTGTCGCCGCCCGACAGATACCTCAGGTCGAAGCGCATGTTCATCGGGTGCGGATCCCAGCCAAGGAACACGATCGGCGCGCGCTGCCGATAGGCGCGTTCGACCTCGGCGAGCATGCCCTGCTCGCTGGATTCGACCAGTTTGAATCCGCCCAGTCCAAACAGGTCCTGCTTGAGCATCGACAGGATCAGCCGGTTGCCGTCATTGCCGGCCTCGATGCCGTAGATCGAATTGTGCAGCTGCGGTGCGAAGCGCTGGATATCGGCGAACGATTTCAGCCCGGCGTCGTAGGTATAGGCGGGCACCGCCAGGGTGTACTTGGCGCCGGTCAGGTTGGCGCCGATCACCTCGACCGAGCCATCGGCGACATAGGCCTTGCGATCGCCCTCCTGCGAGGGCATCCAGTTGCCCAGAAACACGTCGATGTCCTTGTTCTTCATCGACGCGTAGGTGACCGGCAGCGACAGCACGGTGACTTCGGGGCGGTAGCCCAGCCGTGTCAGCAGCACGCTGAACAGGGCGGTGGTCGAGGTGACATCGGTCCAGCCGATATCCGACAGCCGCACCGTGCGACAGGCATCGGCGTCGAGTTCGGTAGGGGAAGCGGCCGTGCAGATCGAAGCGCAGCCCAGCAGCGCGGCGGCGAGCAGTATGCCGGCGAGCAGCGCGGGTCGATCTGATTGCAAGATGGACTTGACCTTCGGCGGGCCTCGACCGGATGATCTGCGCCGCGCCTTGAATAGCGGTTTAACGGATCCTCTGTCAAGCCTACACGAGTTCAAGCAAGTGCCTGAAGAATCATGGGGTATCCGCCCAGAGCCACAGGATCCGCCCGACCTGGAATCCGGGCCGCGGGAGCGCGTCCCGGAGCATTGCATTGAATAGCCAATCAACGCCTGTCACACCGGCCCGCGATGAGCTGGAGGAAAGCCGTCGGCGGCAGCTGATCGAGGTCACGATCGACAGTCTGGCCGATGTCGGCTACGTCGGCAGCACGCTGGCGCAGATCGCCAGCCGCGCCGGGGTGTCCCCAGGGCTGGTGGCGCATTACTTCTCCGACAAGGATGGGTTGCTGGCCGCCAGCTTTCGTACGCTGGCCCAGCGCGTGGGTCAGCGTGTGCGCTCGCGCCTGGCGCAGGCCCACACCCCGCGCGGTCGCATCCAGGCGGTGATCGACGCCAACCTGGCACCCGAGGAGTTTGACCGGCGTACCGGAACCGCGTGGCTCGCCTTCTGGGGCCAGGTGCTGCATGCGGAAGGCCTGAAACGTGTTCAGAAGGTCTATCAGGTGCGCACTCTATCCAATCTTCGCCATGCCTTGAAGCGTCTGGTGCCGGCGCACGAAGCGCACAGCCTGGCAGCCATGATAGCGGCGATGATCGATGGCGTGTGGCTGCGTGCGGCGCTGTCCAACTGGCGGGAGGCTGACAGCGAAGGCGCGCGCGCGTTGCTGACGGCGTTCGTCGATGGGCGTCTCAGGGAGTACGTGCGATCGGAACCCGCCAGCGCCGAGCCGGCGTCAAGCTCGCGCGGTCGCGCGCCTGCCGCGACCATCACCAGTATCAATCCGGCCACCGGCGAGCACCTGGCGCAGATTCCGGTGGACGGCCCGGTGCAGGTGGACGCTGCGGTCGGCCGCGCGCTCGAGGCGCAGCGGCTGTGGGCGGCGATGCCCGGCGCTGCGCGCGCGCGCGTGTTGCGCCAGGCGGCCGACCTGCTGCGGGCGCGCAACCGGGAACTGGCCGAACTCGAGACGCGCGACACCGGCAAGCCGATCCAGGAAACCATCGCGGTCGATGTCGCCTCCGGCGCCGATTGCCTGGAGTACTTTGCCGGGCTGGCGGCCAGTCTTGCCGGCGAGCATCTGGATCTGGGGCCTGACGCGTTCGGCTACACGCGACGCGAGCCGCTGGGCGTGGTGGCCGGTATCGGCGCCTGGAATTACCCGTTGCAGATCGCCTGCTGGAAAGCTGCGCCGGCACTGGCCTGCGGCAATGCGATGCTGTTCAAGCCGGCGGAACTTACGCCGCTGTCCGCCATCGCGCTCAGCGAGGTGTTGCGCCAGGCCGGGCTGCCCGACGGCGTGTTCCAGGTGGTGCAGGGTTACGCTGACACCGGTCGGCTGCTGACGGGCCACCCGCAGATCCGTAAGGTGTCATTGACCGGCGAGGTCGGCACCGGCAAAGCGGTGATGGCCGCCGCGGCCGCATCGCTCAAGCATGTGACCCTTGAGCTGGGTGGCAAATCGCCGCTGATCGTGTTCGACGATGCCACGCTCGACAACGCGGTGGGCGGCGCGCTGCTGGCCAATTTCTACTCCGCCGGCGAAGTCTGCTCCAACGGTACGCGCGTGTTCGTCCAGCGCCGCATCAAGGCCGCCTTCCTGGAGCGCCTGAAGACGCGCGTCGCTGCGATGCGGGTCGGCGATCCGATGGATCCGACCACCCAGGTGGGGGCGCTGATCTCGGAGGCGCACATGGAGAAAGTGCTCGGCTACATCGCCCGCGGACGGGCCGAGGGCGCGCAGTTGCTGGCGGGCGGCTATCGCGTGACCACCGGCGACCTGGCCAACGGCTTTTTCGTGGCGCCCACGGTATTCGACGGCTGCCAGGACGACATGGCGATTGCGCGCGAGGAGATCTTCGGGCCGGTCATGACGCTGCTGACGTTCGATGACGAGGAGGAAGTGATCGCGCGCGCCAACGCCACCGAGTTCGGCCTTGCGGCCGGTGTATTCACCAACGATTTCACGCGCGCGCATCGTGTGATCGCGCGGCTGCAGGCCGGTACCTGCTGGATCAATCACTACAATGTGACGCCGGTGGAGCTGCCGTTCGGCGGCGTGAAAATGTCCGGCCTCGGACGCGAGAACGGCCGCGCCGCTATCGAGCATTACTCGCAGCTCAAGAGCGTGTACGTCGCGATGGGCGACGTCGCCGCGCCGTACTGACGCGCGGTACTGACCAGGGCAGCCGCCGGTGGAGGAATTGTTTGACTATGTGATCGTCGGCGCAGGCTCGGCCGGCTGCGTGCTGGCTGACCGGCTGTCCGAGGACGGCAGCCACAGCGTACTGCTGCTGGAGTACGGCGGCTCGGATCGTTCAGTGTTCATCCAGATGCCCGCCGCGCTGTCGATTCCGATGAACATGCCGAAATACGACTGGGGTTACCAGAGCGAGCCGGAGCCGCACCTGGGCGGTCGCCGGCTGCACACCCCGCGCGGCAAGGTGCTCGGTGGCTCCTCGTCGATCAATGGGCTGGTGTACGTGCGTGGCAATGCACTTGACTATGAGCACTGGGAATCGCAGGGCGCGGCCGGCTGGGGCTACCGCCAGCTGCTGCCGTATTTCCGGCGCGCCGAGCGGCGGGCCGCCGGCGCCGACGCTTATCGCGGCGGCGACGGCAAGCTGCAGACACGCTACGGCGCGCTGACCAACCCGCTGCACCAGGCCTGGCTGACGGCCGCGCAGCAGGCCGGCTATCGGCTCACGGATGACATCAATGGCTTTCAGCAGGAAGGTTTCGGCCGCCTCGACATGACCGTGGGGGGTGGCCGGCGCTGCAGCGCCGCCAACGCCTACCTGCGGCCGGCGATGCGCCGCGCCAACCTTGCGGTGCGCACGCATGCGCTGGCGACCCGCATCGAGTTCGACGGCCGGCGCGCGAGCGGCGTGCGCTACCGGCGCGGCGGCGCCGATGTGCTGGTGCGCGCTCGGCGCGAGATCATCGTCAGCGGCGGCCCGGTCAACTCGCCGCAGCTGCTCAAGCTCTCGGGCCTGGGCGCGCGCGCGGAACTCGCCCGCCACGGCATCGACGTCGTGCATGAACTGCCGGGGGTGGGTGAGAACCTGCAGGATCACCTGGAATTCTATTTCCAGCAGGCCTGTACCCAGCCGATCACGCTGTACTCGCAGACGTCGCTGTACCGCAGGGGTTTGATCGGCCTGCGCTGGCTGCTGCGCAAGGATGGCCTCGGCGCCAGTAATCAGTTCGAGACCGGCGGCTTCATCCGCGGCCGCGCCGGTGAGCGCTATCCGGACATCCAGTACCATTTCCTGCCGCTGGCGGTGAGCTATGACGGTTCATCGCTGGCGCGCGAGCACGGCTTTCAGGCCCACGTGGGCCCAATGCGTTCCGCCAGCCGCGGCTGGGTACGCCTGGCGTCCGCCGATGCGCTCGATAAGCCGAAGGTATTTTTTGATTACATGTCGCAGCCGGACGACTGGGTACAGATGCGCGCCTGCGTACGCCTGACGCGCGAGATCTTTGCGCAGCGCGCCTTCGATCCGTATCGCGGGCGCGAGATCCAGCCCGGCAGCGGCGTGCAGAGCGACGCGCAGATCGATGATTTCATCCGCCAGCAGGTGCAGAGCGCCTACCATCCCTCGTGCACCTGCCGCATGGGCAGCGTCGATGATCCGATGGCGGTGGTCGATCCGCAGACGCGCGTGATCGGGGTCGAGGCGCTGCGCGTGGTCGACTCCTCGATCATGCCCTCGATCACCAACGGCAACCTCAATGCGCCCACCATCATGCTGGCCGAGAAGGCCGCCGACCACATCCTCGGCAAGCCGTTGCTGCCGCCCGCCGAGGTGCCGTACTTCGTCGCGCCGGACTGGGAACGTGCGCAGCGCTAGCCGGTGTCGCACGACCGCGGCGGGTGCTGTCAGACGTTTCCGGTGTGAATGTAAGTGCCTCGTCAGTGACCGGTGCGCGCGCTCGCATGTCAGGCTGACGCCTTCATCGGGAGGCAGCAGTGGCAGCAAGCAGGGCGAGTCTGATTCGCGAGGGAAGCCCGGCGGCGCAGGGGGCGATCTGGGACGGCAAGGGGACCAACTTCGCGGTGTTCTCCGCGAATGCGACCCGGGTTGAGATCTGCCTGTTCGACCGCCTCGGTGCCACCGAACTCGAACGCATTGCGCTGCCCGAGTACACCGACGAGATCTGGCACGGCTACCTGCCCGGCGTCGGTCCGAGCGACGTCTACGGCCTGCGGGTGCACGGACCCTACGAGCCGAACGCCGGCCATCGCTTCAACCCGCACAAGCTGCTGCTCGATCCGTACGCTCGCGGGCACACCGGAACGCTGACCTGGAATCACGCCTGCTTTGGCTACAGCATCGGAGCGGCGGCCGATGACCTGAGCTTCGACCAGCGCGACAGTGCGCCGTTCGTGCCCAAGTGCGTGGTGGTGGATCCGAACTTTGACTGGCAGGGCCAGCCGCGCTCGCGCGGCGTGCCCTGGGACCAGACCATCCTGTATGAAGCCCACGTGCGCGGCTTTACCAGGCTGCATCCGCAGGTGCCGCAGTCGCGACGCGGCACCTTCGCCGGGCTGGGCACCGCGGAGGTGGTGCGCTACGTCAAGTCCCTGGGCGTCACATCGATCGAACTGCTGCCGGTACATACCTTTATCAATGACAGTCAACTGCTGGAACGCGGGCTGACCAACTATTGGGGCTACAACAGCATCGGCTTCTTTGCGCCCGATCCGCGTTATGCGTCGGAACCCGAACAGTGCCTGCGTGAGTTCAAGGAGATGGTGGCGCGCTTCCATGACGCCGGGCTCGAGGTGATCCTGGATGTGGTCTACAACCATACGGCGGAGGGCAACGAGCGCGGGCCGACGCTGTCGTTCAAGGGCATCGATAACGCGTCGTACTACCGCCTGCTGCCCGATAACAAGCGCTACTACGTCAACGATACCGGCACCGGCAACACCCTCAACCTGTCGCATCCGGCGGTGATCCAGATGGTCACCGACAGCCTGCGCTACTGGGTCAACGAGCTGCACGTGGACGGCTTTCGCTTCGACCTGGGAACCATCCTGGCGCGCGAGCCGGGCGGCTTCGACAACCAGAGCGGGTTCCTCAAGGCCTGCCGCCAGGACCCGACACTGCGCAGCGTAAAACTGATCGCCGAGCCCTGGGACGTCGGACCGGGAGGCTACCAGGTCGGCGGTTTCCCGCCTGGCTGGGCGGAGTGGAACGATCGCTACCGCGATACAGCTCGCGCTTTCTGGAAGGGCGAGGCCGCCGCCGGTGACCTGGCGCAGCGACTGTGCGCCTCGGGAGATATCTTTAACCGGCTTGGCCGGCGGCCCTCGGCCTGCGTGAATTTCGTCACCGCGCACGATGGCTTCACGCTCATGGACGTTGTCAGCTACAACGACAAGCACAACGAGGCCAACGGCGAGCAGAACCACGACGGCAGCAGCGACAATCGATCGTGGAATTGCGGCACCGAAGGCCCGACCGACGATGCGGCGATCGTGGCGCTGCGCCAGCGACAGCTCCGAAACCTGCTGGCGACGCTGCTGCTGTCACAGGGCACGCCGATGCTGCTGGCTGGCGACGAGTTCGGCCGCACCCAGCGCGGCAACAACAACGCCTATTGCCAGGACAACGACATCAGCTGGCTCGACTGGACCCTGCTCGAGACCAACGCCTCGCTGCTGCGCCTCGTGCAGAAACTCACCGCGCTGCGCATGCGCTACCCGATCCTGCGTCGCAACCGCTTCCTGACCGGCGCTTACGACGAGGAACTGGAGGTCAAGGACCTGACCTGGATCAACGCGTCAGGCGATGAGATGCGCGCCGAGGACTGGCAGGATGGGCGCATGCGCTGCTTCGGCATGTTGATGGATGGACGGGCGCGGCCCACCGGACTGCGCCAACGCGGCACCGAGGCGACCATGCTGCTGGTGCTCAACGCGCATCACGACCTGGTGCAATTCACGCTTCCGGCTTGCAGCGGCGGTGACCATTGGGCGCTGGTGCTCGACACCAATATCCCCGACAGCGACGATTCGGCGCGCTTCGCCAGCGGCAGCCCCTACGGGATGACCGGCCGCTCGCTGGTGCTGTTCGCGCTGGTCGCCTGAGCGAACGCTATCGTCACCTGAGGGAACGCTATTGCTGGTCGCTCGAGGTCGCCGCTCCGTCAGAATTTATAGCCGAAGGCCGCGCCGATCACCCGCGGCCGCAGCGGGGTCTGCGCGATGATGAACTGGTCGGTGCTGGTGAAGGTACTGGCGTTGGAGTTGGCGAGGTTCTCACCGTACACGTTCACGTACCAGGCATCCTTGGAGACGCCGATCGACGCCGCATAAGTCGAGTAGGCGGGTTCGTCGAATCGCAGCCGCGAAGTGCTCAGGCCGACCTGCGCGAAGGTCGGGTTGGAACCGGCCTGGGTATACGAATGGCCCTGGTGCGTCGCGCTGACCTGCACGTAGGGCGTGTAGCCGGAGACCGTCCACTCGTAGCGGCCGCGCAGGCTGAACTGGATCGGCGGCGCATCGGCACTAGGGGAGCCGATCAGGCCGTAGGG
>Ga0302324_100002591_pt1 | contig 41478 bp, 27 predicted proteins | sample Palsa_T0_1_FD_201949 | JGI IMG/M metagenome (GOLD analysis project Ga0302324, IMG submission 201949) | Peat permafrost microbial communities from Stordalen Mire near Abisko, Sweden - Palsa_T0_1 | ecosystem: Environmental > Terrestrial > Soil > Palsa > Peat permafrost | place: Sweden: Abisko...
TTGGCAGGCATGTCGCTGTCCGACTATCTGCTCAGCGAGATTCGTCAGGTGGCGGAACGGCCGACGCTTGACGAGTTGCGGACGCGTTTGCTTAGCCGCACTGAAACGGCCCCTTCCGTCGCACCGGCCGAAGCGGTTCGCGCAGAGCGCGATCGCGCGTGATCGTCGTCGATGCCTCGGCTTTGCTTGAAGTCCTTCTCCGCACGCCGGCAGCCAAGACCGTGGAAGATCGGCTGTTCGCGCCTCGTCAAACACTCCATGCACCTCATTTGCTCGATGTCGAAGTCGCCCAGGTGATCCGGCGTTATGCCGCGAATGGGGAAATCGATGGCGAGCGCGGGCGTATGGCACTCGCCGACTTGGCGGACCTGTCCCTGCGGCGATATCCGCACGATTTCCTTCTGCCGCGCATATGGCAGTTACGGAACAATTTGACTGCCTATGACGCCGCCTATGTCGCGCTGGCCGAGACGCTCGACACACCATTGCTGACGCGAGACAGACGTTTGGCCACAGCCGCCGGCCATCACGCGCAGATCGAACTGGTATAACTCCATCGGGCGCCGCAGCTACGCAGCGTGCGCATGAACCGCATGCGGATTGACGTGTGACGCACGGCTTCGAAGGAGGGAAATATCGTAGCGTGGAGCAAACGTTAGGCGCTCGATTAAGACGGCGAGATAAAAGCGACGCCTCCGGTCGCGCTGATTGTGGTTGTGGGAGTTGAGGTTAAGGAGACGTCGCAAGAATCGGCCTGCCATACGTTTTGCGCAAGACCCCGAGCATTTCAACAATCCGAGCGCCATCCGCTCGACTTTGTTCCAAGACCGAGCAAGACCGCTTGGCGTGAAGAGGCCGGACCAGCGCCAGTCCCTCAAGGCTGTCGCGGAGACGCGCCACCGCTTCGCGGCTTGCGGCCTTGACCGACTGCCGCTGCCCCGGCAGGCGCTCGCCGAGCGGTCACGGCTCACGATGAGCGAACCGTTCCTCTCTCGACCGGGCAATCAGCATCGCTTCTCGCGCTGCGAAAAAGATCGGGAGACCTTTGCCCCAAGGCCAGACATGTACCCCTGACCGCGATAGGCTGTTGGTACGGCGGTTGGGAGGCGTGGCGGATAAAGCGCTCTGCTGACCATGGCCGAGCAACTTTTTGTACTGCCGGGTCGATAAGCCGTGGCCTGGCCGGCGCGGCGCGGCGCGGCGAAAAGGAATTCGATTCAGAGAGATTCAAGAATTCACATGAACAACACGCTTCCAAAATCCCTGCCATGATAGATAGTTACGAGAACGCCAAAGAGGCTTGGTCATCCGTTCGCCGGGTTCCATCTGCGGTTGCGGTTCCGAGCACATGAGCAAGGCCATGCCGTCTGTTGTTTCGCAGGCTCGACCAGCCAACGGTCGATGGAGGTTTGCAGTCATTACGGCGGTGTGGCTGTGCGGGCCTGGCGTCGCGCTCGCCGGGAACTTCGTCGAACCGGCTTTTTTCGCGAGCTCGCACGGCGTACTCGATCTTCTGGTGATCGCGAAGCCTTCATCCGTGTCGAGCATTTCCTATACCCCGCCCCGGACGACAACGGTCATTAACCCGACCGGCTGGGTCTATGAAATCTGCCCGCGGTCGAAGGCCGGACCGAACAATGAATGCCCGTCGGGGGCTCCCACGGTTTCCGACTATGGCGGCGTCAGGCTCGCCTTGCAGAAGGGCGATACCCTGAAGATCCGCTTGGTGAACAGACTGCCGCTGCTCAAATCGATCAAGGTCAACCATTCAAAGGATCCGGGCGGGGGCAATCTGCCGCTCAACCTGACCAATCTGCACACGCACGGCCTGATCGTCTCGCCGCGGGCGCCAACTCTCTTTGATCCGACCTTCGGCGATTACGTGTTCGTTGAAATCTACAATTCCGCCAACGGGACCCCGGAGCCGCAGGCGACGCACCAGCACGGTTCGATCGTCAAGGACTATGCCGACTATCGGATCGACATTCCCCGAAATCATCCCTCCGGCGCGTATTGGTTCCACCCGCATTTGCACGGCCTTACGCTCAATCAGGTGTCGAGCGGCATGGCTGGAATCATCTCGGTGGGATCGGTCGGCGACTACGCCTTTGGCGATCGATCCCAACAGCCGTTTCCGGACGCCAATGTCCGCCACCTCATTCTCAAGGACTTGCAGGTTCTGGCCGCCGACCCCGTTCAGCAGTTCGCCAACGGGACTTCGCCCGTCGTCAATGGCGAGGTGCTGAACCAGCAAGACCCGACATTCTGCAATCAGTATCCGCTGACCCCGTCGGAACTGCGCCAGGGCTCGTGTCCGGGCCGGTCGGCCGAAGAGGGCACCTTCTTCAGCGGCGGATTCTACTCCGGCGGAGTGTGGTATTTCACGATCAACGGCCAGCAGTACCCGACGATCCAAGTGACGGAGTCCGACGGCGAAATCTGGCGGCTGACCAATACCTCGGGCAGCGCCACCTACGACCTCCAACTGATCGATAATGCCACCCTGATGCCGATGATGATGCAACTCGTCTCCGTCGACGGCGTCAGCATCGACATACCTCCGTCAACGAGCCCCGACACCGTCGTCCGACTGGGCGGCGCGCGCTTCGACGTCGTCGCCTGTCCGCCCAATCCGGCGGTGGGCTTGAGCACGACCCCGGTCTGTGTCGATCAGTTCGCCATGATGCCGAGTTCGCGGGCCGAAGTGTGGGTCACTTATCGCGACGCCGCCGGCACTATCGTCACACCATCGCCCCCCGGCGCCAGCGCCACCTTCAAGACGACTGGGATCACGACCGGACCGGCCGGCGACTCCTGGCCGGAGATCGATCTCGCCACGGTCGAGTTTGCGCAGACCGGCCCCCGCGTTCAGACCGCATACGCCCTCGACGTTCGCGGCGATGCGCTCGCATCCAACCAGGCGAATGGAATCTTCAGCGCTGCGGTTTCCACTGCCAACGCACGCGTCCTGCCGGCTGGTTGCAAGGCGCTTGCACCCGGTCATCACCGGCGGATTTTCTTCGGGCTGGTGGACCCCATCAACAATCCAGCCGTTTTCGGGCAAGGTTACGAGGAAGTCGACAGCAGCGGCGCGGTGGTCCCCGGGACCGAGCTCCCCGTCACGGCCTTCGACCCCTCGGTAACAACCGTTTGCCTTCCCCTTGGACGCGGGCAGTCGCCGGTCCGCGAGGTCTGGGAAATGGTCAATCTGGCAACCGAGAACCACAACTTCCACATGCACCAGACCAAATTCAGCTACGTGCAGCCCACGGCTCCGCCGGGCTCGCTGTTGGCGGCGCCCCTCGACCCTGCGGTCGGACCCGGGATAATGGAGGACAACGTGCCGCTGCCGATTGCGGTCGCGAACATACCGGACGTGGCGAATATCCAAAACGGCTATTGCACGATCGCGCAATGGCGCGGCGGGCAGTGCACCTCGGTGCCGCTCATCGTCAATATTCCATTCTCGCAGGTCGGCGAATTCGTTTATCACTGCCACATCCTCGCCCATGAGGACGGGGGGATGATGGCGAAGATCCAGGTGGTTGCGTCACCGCTCTAGCGGTGCGATCCAAACCGATGGCTCCCATCTGTCCGGGCAAGTCGCCCATTGCCGCAACAGCTTTGGTAACTTGATTTGTCCAAACAATCGGAAACCAAATTTTGGGGTGGATCGCTGTCCCTCGCCGTCGTCGAAGGCCTGCCGCTCACAAGCATCTCGAGGTGCGCGAATGAACCGGCATAGGGCCCTCACTCTGGCCACTGCAGCGCTGCTGACAGGCGCCGTACTTGCCGTCGCAGGATCGGCGACGGCAGCCGAGGTGACACCGGAGCGGCTTCTCAATCCTGATAAAGAGCCGCAAAACTGGCTGATGAACCACCGCACCTATGACGGCCAACGCTTTTCCCCGCTGGCCCGCATCAACAAGGGCAACGTCAAGGAACTCAGGCTCGCTTATGCGGTTCCCCTCGGCGGTTCGAGCGGAAACGAATGGAACGAGGCGACGCCGCTGGCCGAGAACGGCTTCCTGTACACCACGGATTCCTGGGGCGTGCTCTACAAGATCGACGCGAGCTCGGGCGACGCCGGCCGCATCGTCTGGCGCATGGATCCCAAGCAGGAGAGGCAGGGCACCAATCGAGGCGCTGCGCTTTGGGGCAACCTAGTGATCTCCCCCGCCAACTGGCCGGCGCGCATCATCGCCACCGACAAAGAAACCGGCCGGGTCGCGTGGGAGACCGACATGATGTTCGGCCAGCTCGGACTTCGCATCACCGCAGCGCCGCTTCCCATCAAGGACCGGATCATTGTGGGCGCGTCGGGTGGCGACAGCGGCGTGCGAGACTGGGTCGCCGGTCTCGATGCCGCGACCGGCCGCGTGCTGTGGCGAAAGTTCACCATACCCGCACCCGGCGAGCCGGGCAGTGAAACCTGGAAGAGCCCCAACAACGCGTGGCAAACCGGCGGCGGCGCCGTGTGGGTGACCGGCACCTATGATCCCGACACCAACCAGACCATCTGGGGCACCGGCAACCCGGCGCCGCTGTTCAACCCATTCTACCGGCCGGGCGACAATCTCTACACCGACAGTGCAATTTCCTGGGATCCGGAGTCCGGCAAGATGAACTGGTATTTCCAGTACACGCCGGGCGACATGTGGGACTACGACGAAGTCGGAACCCACATCCTGATCGACGGCGAGCTCGCCGGCCAGCCGCGCAAGCTCGTCGTCCATTCGGCACGCAACGGCCACCTCTACACGATGGATCGCCACAACGGCCAGATCATCAGCGCCAAGCCTTACATGGACAATGTCAACTGGACCAAGGGCATCGACCAGAACACGGGCAAGCCGATCGACTACGATCCGGACAAGGACATCCAGACCTACGCAGGCATCGGCGACCCCAGCCCGAACGAACCACCGACGAAAGTCTGCCCGTCCGTCATGGGCGGCAACAATTACTGGCCGTCTTCCTACAGTCCGAAAACCAAGCTGATCTACATCCCCGCCATGACGGCCTGCATCGCCGTAGCGATCGACCGCATGAAGCACTCCGCGCAACGGGGCTGGACCGGCGGCCGCTTGACAATGGACGAACGCTTCGAAAGCAACTTGACCGCCATGGAGCCGCTGACCGGCGAGGTCAAGAAGAACTTGCATCTGCGCTACCCGAACCACTCGGGCACGCTCGTGACCGGCGGCGGGCTGGTGTTTCTGGGGCTACTGGACGGCACGCTTGCGGCGTTCGACGACACCACGCTCGACGAATTGTGGAAGATCAACGTCGGCTCGGGCTTCGCGGCGCCGCCGATGACATTTGATGTCGATGGCAAGCAATATGTGGCGATCACGTCGGGACCAAGCGTGGTGTCGAAGGCCACACTGAAGAACACGCCGGAGGTCAGGGAGATGCGCAACGCTACGGTGCTCTACGTGTTCGGACTATAAGTGGTGCCGTCGCGCCGGCGAACCAGCGGCCTCGATCGCAACCCTACAAACGTTCTGAGCCACGGCGGCGACAACAGTCCTCGATCTCCTGATTCCAGTCCGGTCCGCGTTCTCGTTCGTGGTCACGCGATTCGAACGCGGCTCCTTGGAGACAAGAGCTGGATGAAATTGCGAGATCGCAAGATATGACTCCATCCTACGCGACGCGGCTTTTTCGGCTCACGCTGGCGCCGGATATTTTGAGCGCAATCCTGAGCGGGCAGCATCCACCCGAACTGACGGCACGCAGGCTCATGGATGACACCAGGTTGCCGCTGGATTGGAACGAGCAACGGCGAAGCCTTGGATTCGCGTGAGGAGTCGCGCACAGCATCTTAGAGAGGTCGAATCTCGTCTCTCTTCCTCATCCTTGTTCTCACCGGAGTTCTTCCACCGGAGCAAGAGACTGCCGCACCACCAAACCCACAGGTGAGACTCGGGACCCGTAATTGGTTCCGATGAGCTTGAAATTCCTCTCTGTGCAAATGTCGCGCTGGGACCGACGCGGGAAAGCCTCGGAATATTGGCGGAAAGTGCCGTAGCGGAAAACAAAAAAGCGTAGCGATATGGGAACCTTAGTTCTTGGCGGAGAGGGAGGGATTCGAACCCCCGATACGGTTGCCCGTATGCCGCATTTCGAGTGCGGTGCTTTCAACCACTCAGCCACCTCTCCAAAGCCCGAACGACGCCATTTCTTCGCGGCGTGCGGAGTTGTAACGAAGCCCGCACGGCGAAACAAGGGCAAGCGGGCACCGTCTGCGCGGTGCGCGATATATGTGATTTTGTGCCGGCGGGTTGTCATGGGATGGGGCGGGTGGCGACCGCCCGGGCTCAAACGGCGTAGGCAGCGGGCGCCGGGCTGGCGCTTGTGGCCTGCCCCAATCGGGCCTATTTGAGGGGCCAAGCTCCGGGCGCGGCGCGGGAATTGCCGCACGCCTGCGATGAAACCAGGGAACCACCAATGAGCGGACGTTTGCCTCGGCTGCTTCTCGTCTTTACGGCCTTCCTGGCCGGGCTCGGCGTGTGTCTCGGCGCCATCATGTATCTGAGCGCGCGCGGTTCCGAATCCGGACCGATCAGCATCCCGACCGCGCAGATCGGCGGGCCGTTCCGGCTGGTGGACCAGAACGGGATGCCGTTCACCGACCAGGACCTCAAAGGCAAGACGTTCCTCGTCTTCTTCGGCTTCACCCATTGTCCGGATGTGTGTCCGACCACCCTCTTCGAAGTGTCGGAGATCCTGCGCAAGCTCGGCAGCGACGCCGACCGCACCGCCGTGCTGTTTATCACGGTCGATCCCGAGCGCGACACGCCGGCGAGCATGAAGGATTACCTCGCGAGCTTCGATCCCCACATCCGCGGCCTCTCCGGCGATGCGGCGGCGCTCGCCGCAGTCGCCAAGGCCTATCGCGTCTACTACAAGAAAGTGCCGCTCGAAGGTGGTGACTACACCATGGACCATACCGCGATCGTCTATCTCATGGGCAAGGACGGGCAGTTCGTCTCCCCCTTCAACATGAAGCGCACCGCCGACGTCGCCGCGGCCGACCTGCGCAAATATCTCTGACATCGATCCGGGCGTCCGAGGGGCCGAGGGGGCTCATGAGCCGGAAACACCGACGGGCCGCCGAACGCTCCGACAAGGACGGTGGGCGCGAGACGCCGGGCGGGGCACAGGGTGCGTTGCAAGGCGGGCCCCCCGGTTCGCCCCTCCTGCAGCTGTTCGCGGCGGCCCGCTCCCATCATCGGGCCGGGCAGTTGCCGCAGGCCGAGGCGCTCTATCGGCGCGTACTCGCGATCGAGCCCCGCCACGACGATGCCTTGCACTGCCTCGGCATCCTCGCCCACCAGATCGGCCGCAGCGATGCAGCGGCCGAGCTGATGGGACGGGCCATCTCCATCAACGGCCGCAACCCTGATTACCATTACAATCTCGGTCTCGTGTTCCAGGCGCTCGGCCGCGCCGATGACGCCGTCACCCGATATCGCCAGGCGATATCGCTCGCGCCGGACCACGGCGACGCCTTTCTCAGCCTTGGCGGCATCCTCATCGGCCAGAACCGGCTCGACCAGGCGGAGACCGCCTGCCGCCGCGCCGTCGATCTTTCTCCGCGGTCCCCGGACGCGCATTTCAATCTCGCCATCGCGTTCGGCCGGCGGCAGCGCTACGACGAGGCCATCGCCCATCTGCACCATGTGCTGCGGCTCAAGCCCGGCTTCGCCCCGGCCCATGGCAGCCTCGGCGCCGCCCTGATGGCCAAGGGCGAGCTGGACCTCGCCGCCCGGCATTGCCGCCGCTCCCTGGAGCTCGATCCCCGCCATCACCAGACCGCGGTGAACCTCGGGATGATCCTTTTCGCCCAGGGCGACGCCGGGCAGGCGCTCGAGGCCGCCTTGCATGCGCTCGCGATCGAGGAAAGCGCACAGGCCAAATATGTGTTCGCCCGCTGCGCCTCATCGGCATTGGCGAGCGAAGACCCGCGGTTTCCCGAATTGCTCCGGCGTGCGCTCGCCGAGGCGTGGGGGCGCCCGTCGCTGTTGGCGCCCGCCGCCCTGAGCCTCATCAAGGCCAACGGGAGCATAGCGGCGGCGACCGGGCGGGCGGCCGCGTATTGGCCGGACCTGCCGGGCATCGAGCAACTGTGCGGCGCCCAGGGACTTTCGGCCATCGCGAACGACCGGCTGCTATGCGAGCTACTGGCGTCCGCACCGGTGTGCGACCGCGACATCGAGCGGATGCTGACGGCGCTTCGGCGCGCGCTGTTCGATCTGGTGGCGCAGGATGCGCCGGCGGCGCCGATCGGCGGCGAAGTGCTGGCGTTTCTATGTGCGCTGGCGCAGCAATGCTTCGTCAACGAGCATGTCTACGTGTCCTCTGCGCAAGAGGACGACCGCGCGCGCAGCCTCGCGGAGCGCCTTTCCGCCGCGCTGCGCAGCGGCGGCGACGTGCCGCCCGCCTGGATCCCAGCGGTCGCGGCCTATCTCCCGCTCGACTCCGTGGACGGGGCCGCCCTGCTTGTGGAGTGCTCCTGGCCGCCGCCGGTCGCGGCGGTGGTGAAACGGCAGGTCGCGGAACGCGGCGCGCAACGCGAATTGGCGGCGGCGCTGCCGCATCTGACCGCGATCGACGACGACGTCTCGATGGCGGTGAAGCGTCAATACGAGGAAAATCCCTATCCGCGGTGGACCGCGGCGGGGATCGCGCCTCCACGGACCACGCTCGATGCGCTGCTGAGCGAGAAATTCCCTCACTCTGGGTTCGAGGCGCTCGGCGGGAACCCTATCGACGTCCTGATCGCCGGCTGCGGCACCGGCCAACATGCCATCGAAATCGCGCAACGCTATGCCGGCGTCGACATGCTCGCGGTCGACCTCAGCGCCGCGAGCCTCGGCTATGCCGGGCACAAGAGCCGCGAGATCGGCTTGGCGAACATCCGATACGCGGTCGCCGACATTCTCGCCGTCGACACGCTGGGCCTGCGTTTCGATTTCATCGGAGTGAGTGGCGTGCTGCACCACCTCGCCGATCCCTTCGCGGCGTGGCGGCGCCTGCTGTCGGTTTTGCGGCCCGGCGGCGTCATGAATGTCGGCCTCTACAGCGAGCGCGGCCGTGCCGACATCGTTCATGCCCGCGCCTTCATCGCCGCGCGCGGTCACGACGCGACCGCGGACGGCATCCGCCGGTGCCGGCAGGAGATGATGGCGCTTCCCGACGATCCGCTTCTCGCACAAGCATGGCAGCGCAGCGATTTCTTCAGCCTGAGCGGGTGCCGCGACCTCATGTTTCATGCCATGGAGCATCGGCTGACATTGCCGCAGATCGCGGCTTTCCTCGATGCCGAAAGCCTCAGGTTCTTGGGCTTCGATGCCGAAGCCGGCCTGCAGCGTCGCTATGCGTCGCGGTTCCCTTCGGACCTCGCCAAGACCGACCTCGCCTCGTGGCATCAATTTGAAATGGAAAATCCCGGCAGCTTTGCGGGAATGTACCAATTCTGGATTCAAAAGCCGTGATGGGCCGGAAAGAACGACGCGCGGCGGCGAGTGCCGGCCGGGGCGGCTTCAAGGCGCCCTCCGCGCCGGCCGGCATCGACGCGCTGTTTTCGACCGCGCTGCACCACCACAAGAGCGGCCACCTGGGGGAGGCCGAACGGCTCTATCGCCAAGTGCTCGCGCTCGAGCCACGTCACGCCCACGCTCTGCATTTCCTCGGCGTCCTGCGCCATCAGGCCGGCGACAGCGGCGCTGCGGTCGACCTGATCGGCCAGGCCATTGCCGTGAACGGCGCGATACCGGACTTTCATTACAATCTCGGCGTGATTTTCGAGGCGCTGGGCCGGCGCGACGAAGCTGCCGCGCGCTACCGTGCGGCGACAGCGCTCAGGCCCGATCATTTCGGCGCCAGCCTCAACCTCGGCAATGTCCTGCTCGGGCTGGGCTTGCTCGAAGAGGCGGAGGCGGCATGCCGCCGCGCCGTCGCTCTCGGCCCGCAGTCCGGCGATGCCCATTTCAATCTCGGCAACGTGCTCGCGCGGCAGCAGCGTTATGGCCATGCGGCGGTCCACTTTACCGATGCTGCCCGCCTCAAGCCGGATTTCGCGGCCGCCCATGCGAGCCTCGGCGCGGTGCTGCAGGCGACGCGCGATTTCGGTGAAGCCGCCCGGCGTCTGCGCCGTGCGCTCGCGCTCGATCCGCGCAATCACCAGGCCGCCGTCAATCTCGGGCATGCCGAGCTCGCGCAAGGCCGTGAGGCCGACGCCCTCGAAGCTGCCCTCGATGCCCTCGACATCGAGGAGAGTCGCGAGGCGAAGTCGCTGTTCGGCCGCGCCGTCCGTCATGCCAGGGCGACCTCCGATGCGCCCCGGTTCCGCGATCTGGTCGGGCGGGCGCTGGCGGAAGGGTGGGACAAGCCCGTCCATCTCGTGGTGCCGGCCGTCAGCCTGATCAAGATGAACCCTGCGGCCAAGGCCGCGATCGATCGCACCGGGGCGAGCGGACCGGCACCGCTTTCGCTCGAACAGCTCATTGGACCGGCGGGGTTGGTGGAACTCGAGGGAGACCGCGTGTTTTGCCGGCTCCTGCGGGCGGTGCCGGTGTGCGACGCCGAGATCGAGCGGTTTCTCACCGCGCTGCGGCGCGCGCTGCTCGACATCGCCGCGGCGGGCGAGGCCGTCCCGGCGGGCGGCGTCGAAGTGTCCTGCGCGCTGGCGCAGCAATGCTTCGTCAATGAATACGTCTATGCATGGAGCGACGCGGAGCGCCATCAGGCGGCCGCGCTCGGCGACCGGCTGGCCGCCGCGCTCGCCCATGGCGCGGACATTTCGCCGCTATGGATCGCCGCGGTTGCCGCTTATCACCGCCTCGATTCGCTGGGCGGTACCGAGCTTCTGCCAGGGCGGCCGTGGCCGACACCGGTTGCCGCGCTCCTAAACCAGCAGATCACGGAACCTCGCATCGAGCGGGAGTTGCGGGCCCAACTGCCGCATCTGACCGCGGTCGAGGACGGCGTGTCGGCGGCGGTGAAGCAGCAATATGAGGAAAATCCCTATCCCCGATGGATAAATGCGGGCCCGCTCGGCCCGGCTGTGCCCATCGATGACTACCTGCAGGCGAAATTTCCCGCCGCCGGCTACCGGCCCCTCGGCAAGGCCGCGATCTCCGTCCTGATTGCGGGCTGCGGCACCGGCCAGCATGCGATCGAAACCTCGCAGCGCTTCGATGGCGCCGATGTACTCGCGATCGACCTCAGCACGGCGAGCCTCGCCTACGCGCTGCGCAAGACCCGCGAGCTCGGCCTTGCCAACCTCCACTATGGCGTCGCCGACATCATCGAATTCGACGCGACGGGTCGCCGCTTCGACGTGATCGAGGCGAGCGGCGTGCTCCACCACCTCGCCGACCCGATGGCGGCGTGGCGGCGGCTGCTGTCGATGTTGCAGCCGGGCGGCGTGATGAATGTCGGTCTCTACAGCGAACTGGCGCGCGCCGATGTAGTGCGGGCGCGCGAGTTCGCCGCCGCGCGCGGCCACACGGCGACGGCGGACAGCATCCGCCGATGCCGCCAGGAGATGATGGCGGCCTCCGACGACGCGCTGCTCACCGCGGCTTGGCACCACGCCGATTTCTTCTCTCTCAGCGGCTGCCGCGACCTCCTGTTCCATGTCCGGGAGCGCCGCGTGACCCTGCCGCAGATCGCCGCCTTCATCGCCGATACCGGTCTCGCCTTTCTCGGCTTCGACGCCGAAAACGCATTGCTGGAGCAATATGCGGCACGGTTTCCGGCGGACACGGCCAGGACCGACCTCGCCTCGTGGCACCGGTTCGAAATCGAAAACCCCGGCAGCTTCGTTTCGATGTACCAGTTCTGGGTGCAGAAGCGATGAGGGGCGCCGCCTTCTGAACCTCTCCCCGCACGCACGGCGAGGGAGAAGTGCGCCTTCCCTTTTGCTGGCCGGCGCGGCATTTTCGTCTATAACCGGCTGCAGCGGCGAAGCGGTTCGTCGCTGCAGAGATTGTGTCGAAATCAAGAATCGGGGCCGGACTCGGGCTCCCGCCGATCGAGAAATGCCGATGCCGCCTTCATTCGTTTCCGTATCCGTTCGCCCCTCCGGTGCGAGGCGCTGGCTGGCGCCGGCGCTTGGCGTGCTCCTCGGCGTGGCCGGACTGACCTGCGAGCGTGCCCCGGCCGCCGCGCAGGCCGGAGCGCCGGCGGGGGCAACCGCGCGTCCGGCGTCACCGGCCATGGTGCCCGGCTTCTGGGATCCGCGGCGGCGTCCGGAACGGCCCGACACCGCACGCCTGACCGCCATCCGTTTCATGACCGAGGTCGACTATCCGCCGTTCAACTTCGCCGGCCAGGACGGCAATCCCGCCGGCTTCAACGTCGATCTCGCCCGCATGATCTGCGAGGAGCTCAAGGTCAACTGCACGGTTCAGATGCGCCGCTTCGACACCTTGTTCGACAGCCTCGATCAAAATCGCGGCGATGCCGCCATCGCCTCCATCGCGGTCTCGGAACAGACGCGCAAGCGCGCCGATTTCAGCGATCCCTATTACCGGCCCTCGGCGCGCTTCGCCGCCCGCCGCGACAGCCCGATCCTCGAAGTCACTCCGGAAAAGCTGGAGGGCAAGAAGATCGCCGTGGTGGCGGGCTCGGCGCACGAACAATATCTGCGCACCCTCTTCACCGAGGCGGAGCTGCGCCTGTTCCGCGACACCGACGGTGCGCGCGAGGCGTTGCGCCGGGGCGACGTCGATCTCCTGTTCGGTGACGGCTATGGCCTGTCGTTCTGGCTCAACGGCGCGAGTTCGAACGGATGCTGCGTCTTCGTCGGCGGCCCGTTCGTGGAAAGCCGCTATTTCGGCGAGGGCATCGGCGTCGCGGTCAAGCGCGGCAACGACACGCTGCGGCTCGCCATCAACTGGGCGCTGTTTCGAATCTGGGAGAGTGGGCGGTTCACCGATCTGTGGCTGCGGTATTTTCCGATCAGCCCGTTTTGAATAGCGGTGCCCGTCCGCGCCCGGAGTATGCGATGTCCGATGTCATGACCTCTGCGGTTGCCGATCTGCGCGCCCTGGCCGAGCAGTGCAATGCTTGGCCGTTCGAGGAGGCGCGCAAGATCGTAGCGAGGCTCGCCCGCCGTCCCAAGGACGAGGTGATCTTCGAGACCGGCTACGGCCCCTCGGGCCTGCCCCACATCGGCACCTTCGGCGAAGTCGCGCGCACCACCATGGTGCGCCACGCCTTCCGCACCCTCACCGAGGACAAGGTCAAGACCCGGCTGATCGCGTTTTCCGACGACATGGACGGGCTGCGCAAGGTTCCCGACAACATTCCCAACAAGGAGCTGGTGGGCCGCCATCTCGGCAAGCCGCTCACCCAGGTGCCCGATCCGTTCGCCACCCATCCGAGCTTCGGCGCCCACAACAATGCGCGGCTGCGCGCCTTCCTCGATGCCTTCGGCTTCGATTACGAGTTCCTGTCGGCGACGCAGTGCTACACCTCCGGGCGCTTCGATGCCGCGCTGCGCACCGTGCTTTCCCGCTACGACGAGGTGATGGCGATCATGCTGCCGTCGCTGCGGGCGGAGCGGGCGCAATCCTATTCGCCGTTCCTGCCGGTCTCGCCGCGCACCGGCATCGTGCTGCAGGTCCCGATCATCGCCCACGATGTCGCCGCCGGCACCGTCTCCTATGACGATCCCGACACCGGCGAGCGCATGACGACGGAGGTCACGGGCGGCCGCTGCAAGCTGCAGTGGAAGCCCGACTGGGCGATGCGCTGGCTGGCGCTCGGCATCGACTACGAGATGGCGGGCAAGGACCTGATCGATTCCGCGAAGCTGTCCGGCGAGATCTGCCGCGCGCTCGGCGGCGCGCCGCCGGAGGGTTTCAATTACGAATTGTTCCTCGACGACAAGGGCCAGAAAATTTCCAAATCCCGGGGCAACGGCCTGACCATCGACGAGTGGCTGCGTTATGCCAGCCCGGAAAGCCTGTCGCTGTTCATGTACCGCGAGCCGAAGGCGGCCAAGCGGCTCTATTTCGACGTGATCCCGCGCCATGTCGACGAGTACCAGCAATTGCTGGAAGGCTATCAGCGCCAGGATGCGAGGCAGCGCCTCACCAATCCGGTATGGCACATCCATGCCGGCGCGCCGCCCAAGCCCGAGGTCCCGGTGTCCTTCACCCTGCTGCTCAATCTCGTTTCGGCATCCAATGCGGAGAATGCCGAGACGCTGTGGGGCTTCATCGGCCGCTACTGGCCGGGGGTGACGCCGCAAAGCCATCCCAAGCTCGACCAGATGGTCGGCTACGCCATCCACTATTTCCGCGATTTCGTGCTGCCGGCCAAAAACTTCCGCGTCGCCGGCGAGACCGAGCGCGCGGCGCTGACCGACCTGCGCGATGCGCTGTCGCAACTGCCGCCCGACAGCCCGGCGGAGAAGATTCAAGAAGTGGTCTACGAGGTCGGACGGCGCCCGCCCTTCCTCGATCTCACCGGCAAGATCAAGACCAAGGACGGCAAGCCGGGCGTGTCGCTGGAATGGTTCAACATGCTCTACCAGGTGCTGCTCGGCCAGGAAAAAGGCCCGCGCTTCGGCTCGTTCGTGGCGGTCTACGGCCTCGCCAACACCATCGAGATGATCGACGGCGCGCTGGCGCGGTCGGCGTAACGCATGATCCCGAAACCTCAGATCATGTGTCCATGGTCGTGAGGCGCTCCGATTTTCTGGAGAACGCGCAGCGCGCGAAAATAGCGTCGCCCCCCACGGGATGATAAGCTTCACCGACGATCGCAAGTCTCGGGAGCTTCACCCAATGAACGTGATGGCCGATCCTCCGCGCCATGAGGTCACCACCGAGGATATCGAATATCTCCGCATCGACGACGTGCCGCTGCTGGCGCGGCTCTACCGTCCGCGCGGCGACGGACCGTTTCCGGCGGTGGTGGGCGTCCATGGCGGCGCCTGGACCGGCGGGGACCGCTTGAACAATGCATTGCTCGACCAGGCGGTCGCCGCTGCCGGTGTCGTCGTCCTCGCCCTCGATTTCCGGCTGGCGCCGCAATGGCGTTATCCCGCGCCGGTCGCCGACATCAATTTCGGCGTGCGGTGGCTCAAGGCCAATGCGGCGCGGCTCGGCAGCCGCGGAGCATGGGTCGGCGCCGTCGCCTCCTCCAGCGGCGGACACCAGATGCTGCTCAATGCGCTGCGGCCGGGCGATCCCCGATACGCTGGGGTGCCGCTGCCCGGACACGAGGACGTCGACGCCGCCATCGCTTATGCGGTCGCGTGCTGGCCGATCGCCGATCCCCTGGCGCGGTACCGCATGGCGCAGGCCCGCGGCGTCGACCGGCTGGTGGCGAGCCATGACGCGTTCTTCGGGGACGAGGCCACCATGGCCGAGGCCAATCCGCAAATGATCCTGGAGCGCCGCGAGCTCGTCAGGCTGCCGCCGCTGCTCCTGCTGCAAGGCACCAATGACGACAACGTGACGCCGGAGATGGCGGAGAAATTCGTGATCGCGTGGCGCGGCGCCGGCGGCCGCGCCGTCTACGAGACGTTCGAGGGCATGCCCCATGCCTTCGTCACGCGCGAGCCCGAAGCTGCGGCGTCGCGACGCGCGGTGCGGCTGGTGACCGATTTCGTCCGCAGCCTGGGAGGCTCGGCTTAGAATCCAGCGGATAAAAGCGTAGTCCGGATGAGCGGAGCGATATCCGGAGTATCTCATGTGTACGATCCCGCATTTCGCTTCGCTCATGCGGGCTACATGCCGGCGAGAATAGAGAGATTTCGAGGGAGGCAGACATGTGGGCTCATCTGCGCGCGGCCGGGCTCGTCTTCATGTGCGCGTGGCCGATGGCGGCCCGGGCCCAGGATTATCCCACCAAACCGATCCGCCTCGTGGTGCCGTTCCCGCCGGGCGGGCCGAACGATGTCATCGGCCGGGTGGTCGGCCAGAAGATGCAGGACCTGCTCGGGCAGTTGGTGATCATCGATAACCGTGCCGGCGCCGGAGGCGCGCTCGGCACCGACTTCGTCGCGAAATCCGATCCCGACGGCTACACCATCGCCATCGCCAGCGCCGGCGCGCTCGCGATCAGCTACAGCCTGCAGGACAAGATCCTCTACGATCCCTTGAAGGATCTCAGCCTCATCACCCTGGTCGCCAAGGTGCCGGAACTCCTGGTCGCCTCGACCGACGTGCCCGTTTCCAACGTCAAGGAGCTGGTCGCGCTCGCCAAGGCCAAGCCCGGGCAAATCAATTTCGGCTCGACCGGAGCCGGCAGCATGCCCCATCTCGCCGGCGAGCTGTTGCGCATCAATGCCGGTATCGACATCGTCCATGTGCCCTATCGCGGCGCGGCGCCGGCGGTGAACGATCTCGTCGGCCATCAGTTCCAGATCATGTTCGCCGACGTTCCCGTGCTGCTGCCGCAGATTCAGGCCGGCAAGATCAAGGCGCTGGCGGTGGGTGGCCACATGAAGGTGCCGGCGCTGCCGGACCTGCTGACCATGCCAGAACTCGGCTATCCCCAGATCGAAGCCGACAACTGGTACGGCATGGTGGCCGCGGCCAGGACGCCGCCGGCGATCGTCGCCAAGCTCAACGCGGCCGCGGTCGCCGCTCTCAACGCGCCCGAGGTGAAGGAGAAGCTCTCCGCCCAGGGCGCGGTCCTGGTCGGGGATACGCCGGAGCAATTCAAGGCCTTCGTGCGCGACGAGATCGCGAAATGGGCGAAGGTGATCCAAGCCGCCGGCATCAAGGTGAATTGACCGGGCGATGCGCTGCGATAGCCACGTCCATATCATCGGGCCGATCGAGCGGTATCCGCAGCTGGCAACGCGGACTTATCTGGCGCTGCCCGCTTCGCTCGACGCGCTGTCCCGTGCCGCCGAACCGAGCGGGGTGACGCACTTCGTCATCGTGCAGCCGAGCTTCTATGGCGCCGACAACACGGTGCTCCTGGAAAGCCTCGATGTGCTCGGCCCGCGCGGCCGTGGCGTCGCAGTGATCGATCCAGCGCAGACCTCCAAGGCGACGCTCAACTCATATGCCGCCCGCGGCGTGTGCGGGCTTCGCATCAATCTCTACAGCCCCGGCAAGGCCAGCGGCGGCCGGCTCGCGCGCGACTTCGCCGAGATCGCCGACCCGGCGGCGGCGATGGGCTGGCATGTGGAGGTGATCGCTCCGCTCGCCGTCCTGGCCGAAGCGGCGGGCATTCTCGCCGGCGCCGGCGTCGCGGTCGTCATCGATCACTACGGCGTCCATGGGCACTCGACCCCCGACAGCGCGGACGGACGGGCCCTGCTCGAGCTGCTGGCACTGCCCCATGTCTGGATGAAGCTCTCGGCGCCGTACCGCGTGTCCGACGATCCCCTGAACACACGGCCCGATCCGGCTTGGCTCGCGGCGATCCTGGAACGCGCCAAAGAACGCTGCTTGTGGGGCAGCGACTGGCCGCACACGCCCGGACATGATGCCCAGCATGGCCCCGAAGTAGCGGGCGTGTACCGGCCGCTACCCTACAAGACCGTGGTCGATGACTTCATCGCGGCACTCGGCTCGGATGCGCTGAGCCAGATGATCATGAGCGACAATCCGGCGCGGCTGTATGGCTTCTCATTCGCCCCGCGTACAGGGAGCAGTGGCGATTGACCGCTGCGGCCATGCTTGCATTCCCGGCGCCGATCCGAAATGTTGCGCCCGGAATCAAGGGAGCGCGACGTAAGTGTATCGTTTCGGAGTCGATGTCGGCGGCACGTTTACCGATCTGGTCATACAAGACGGCGAAACCGGTCGCATCCGGACGGTCAAGGTTCCTTCGACCCCGCACGATCCTTCCGAAGCGGTGCTCGACGCGATCCGCACCGCCGCCGACGAGGACGGCATCGCCGTCGACCTGGCCGCGGTCGGCCAGCTCATCCACAGCACCACGGTCGCCTCGAATACGATCCTGCAGGGCGTCGGCGCCCGCACCGGGCTGCTAGTCACCGAAGGTTTCCGCGACCTCCTCGAGATCCGCCGCCACAAGCGCTACGCGCTGTTCGACGCCGCCTATCGCAAATTGCCGCCGCTGGTGGAACGGCGGCTCACCGTGGGCATTCCCGAACGCATCGACGCGCAGGGCGAGATCGTCGCCAAGCTCGATGAGGCGGCGGTGCGCCGGGCGCTCGCCTTCCTCGCCGGCGAACAGGTGGAAGCGGTCGCGATCTGCTTCCTGTTCAGCTTCGTCAACGACGCCCATGAGCGCCGCGTCGCCGCCATCGCGCGGGAGATGCTGCCAGGCGCGTTCGTCTCGGTGTCGAGCGAGATCTATCCGCAATACCGCGAATATGAGCGTGCCAGCACGACCGTGGTGAACAGCTATCTCGGTCCCCGCGTGTCGCGCTACATCGACCGCCTGTCGGGCGAAGCGAAGACGCTCGGCATCACGGCGCCGCTGCAGCTCATGCAGTCGAACGGCGGCGTGATCGCGGCGCGGGAGGCGAGCCTCTGCCCGTGCCGGATTGTCGAGTCCGGGCCCGCGGCCGGCGTGATCGCGGCGGCCTATTTCGGTGCGTTGGTCGGCCGCAAGGACGTCATCGCCTTCGACATGGGCGGCACCACCGCGAAGGCCGGCGTCATCGAGAATGGCGAAGTGCGGCTCGCCTCGGGCCAGGAGGTCGGCACCGGCGTCAACATGTCCCGTCTGCTCCAGGGCGGCGGCTATTTCATCGGCGCCGCCACCGTCGACCTTGCCGAAGTGGGCGCCGGCGGCGGCTCCATCGTGCGGCTCGATGCCGGCAAGGTGCTCAAGGTCGGGCCGGAGAGCGCGGGCGCTGTGCCGGGCCCGATCTGCTACGGCCATGGCGGCGAGCGGGTGACGGTGACTGACGCCAATGTCATCCTCAACCGCATCCCGGCGGATCATTTCCTCGGCGGCCGCATGAAGCTCGACGTGGCGCACGCCGGCGAAGTGGTGCACGACACGCTTGCGGCGCCGCTCGGCGTCAGCGCGGAAGAGGTGTGCGCGGCGATCGTGGAGATCGCCAATGCCAACATGCTCAAGATGCTGCGCATCGTCTCGGTCGAGCAGGGCTATGATCCGCGCGCGTTCTGCCTCATCCCGTCCGGCGGGTCGGGGCCGGTGCATGCGGCCGAACTCGCCGAGGAACTCGGTATCGCCGAGGTGATCGTGCCGCCGGCGCCGGGGCTGTTGTCGAGCCAGGGCCTGCTGTCGGCGGACGCGCGCTACGACTTCCGGCGCACCTTCGTCGCCACGGTGAGAGAGACGCCGATGATGCAACTCGCCGCCCTGATCGAAGAGCTCACCCAGGCCGGCGGAACGACCCTGAAAGAGGCGCAGCAGCGCGCCGAGCGTACGGAGATCGTGGTGTCCGCCGACATGCGCTATCGCGGCCAGGCCTATGAGATCAACGTGCCGATCGCGCCCACGGACAACGACGATGCCCGGGATGCCATCATCGAGGCGTTCCACCAGGCCCATGAACGGGTCTACGGCCGCCGCCACGCCGAGGGCGAGGTCCAGTTCGTCAACATCTGCCTCACGCTGATCGGGCGGGTCCGCGCGGTGCGCCACCCCCGGCTCGCAGCGGCGGAGAAGGATGCCGTGCCGCTCGCCCGGGCGCGGACCTGGTTCCGCGGCCGGGCCCACGACGCCTGCCCGTGCTACGATCGCGACCGCCTCCTCGCCGGCCATCGCATCGCCGGTCCCGCGGTCATCGCGGGCCAGGACTCCACCATCGTCATCCCGCCGGAATGGCTGGCGCGCTGCGACGAATTCGGCAACATCGCGATGTCGCGACCGGGAGCATCCTCATGAGCGGCAAGCCCGCACTCGATTCGCTGCGCCTCGACATCCTCGCCAGCGCGCTGACCGCGCTCACCGAGGAGATCGAGATCACGCTGCTGCGCTCGGCCTATTCCCAGGTGGTCAAGGAGGCGCAGGACGCCTCCTGCGCCATCTTCACGGCGCAGGGCCGCATCGTCGCCCAGCCGGTGGTGATCCCCGGCCATCTCGGCTCGATGAAATACATGCTGGCGGCCTGCCTCGGCGAATTCCCGGCAGCGACGCTGGCGCCCGGCGATGTGCTGATCACCAACGATCCCTACCAGGGCGGCAGCCACCTGCCCGACATCGCGCTCTACCGTCCGATCTTCGCCGACGGCGCTGTCGCCGCCTTCGCCGGCTGCATCATCCACTACACCGACGTCGGCGGCATGGTGCCCGGTAGCAATCCCCAGCGCGCCACCGAGCTCTACCAGGAGGGCATCGTGCTGCCGCCGATGAAGCTCTATGAGGCCGGCCGGCCCAACGAGACGCTGCGTAAGATGATCCGGGCCAATGTGCGCAACCCCCACATGTTCTTCGGCGACCTCAATGCCCAGGAGGCCGCGCTGATGACCGGCGAGCGGCGCGTCCTGCAGATCATCCGCCGCTTCGGCGCCGGAGCCGTGCGCGACGCCATGGAGATGCTGATCTCCATCACCGAGGAGAAGGCGCGAGCCGAGATCGCAGCGATGCGGCGGGGCTCCTACGAATTCCAGGATTTCATGGACCATGACGGCATCGATCTCGACCGCCCGGTCGGCATCAAGGTGCGGCTCGACGTGCTGCCCGATCGCCTGCGGTTCGACTTCACCGGCACCGATCCCCAGGTGAAGGGGCCGCTGAACGCGCCGCTGTCCAAGACCTGGACCACGGTATTCTATTGCGTGATGTGCGCACTCTCCGACGACGTGACGTTCAATGACGGGCTCGCGAGCCTGATCGAGATCCATGTTCCCGGGGGCACCGTCCTCAATCCGCGCCATCCGGCGCCGGTGAATGCGCGCTCGGTCACGGTCAACCGTGTCGCCGACGTCGTGCTCGGCGCGCTCGCCCAGGCGGTGCCGGAGCGGATCGGGGCGCAGTCCTGCGGCGTGCCGACCGGCGTCTCTTTCGGCGGCGTCGATCCGCGCAGCGGGCGCCCCTTCGTGTTCTATGAAAGCTATTGCGGCGGCATGGGCGCGACTCGCGGCGGCGACGGCGCCGACGGCATCAGCACCGGCACCTCCAACGCGATGAACATTCCCGTCGAGGCGATCGAGATCGACTATCCGATCCGTATCAACCGCTACGAGCTGGCGCCCGGCACCGGCGGCACCGGCAAATATCGCGGCGGCCTCGGCCTGGTGCGCGAATACGAGATGCTGGCCGCGAGTTCCACCATCAATGTGCGCGGTGACCGCGCCAAGTTCGCGCCGAAGGGCGCGGCCGGCGGCGGCGACGGCGCCAAGAGCCGCTACGTATTGTTCGACCGCGAGGCCCCGCAGGGGCACGAGGTGCCGAGCAAATACTCGGGCCAGATCTCGCGCGGCGACCGGCTGTGCGTCGTCACGCCGGGCGGCGGCGGCTATGGGCCACCAGGCGAACGTGACGCCGGGGCGTCGGAAAGCGACCGGCGCAACGACAAGACCGCCGACGCCAAAACGGAGGTGACGTAATGCTGCGGCTCGCGCTGATTCTCGTGGCTGCGCTGCTGACCGGCCACGGCGCCGAAGCGCAAACCGCCGCGGCGAAGTGGCCCGAGCGGCCGATCCGCTTCATCGTGCCGTTTCCGGCCGGCTCGACCACCGACATCATCGCGCGCATCGTGGCGCAGCCGCTCGCGGAGCGGTTGGGCCAGCCGGTCGTGATCGAGAACCGCGTCGGCGCCAGCGGCAATCTCGGTGCCGAGGCGACCGCGCGCGCGGCTCCCGACGGATACACTATCGGCCTCGCGACTTCGACGACCCACGTCATCACGCCGGCGGTGAAAGCCAACCTGTCCTACGATCCGGTCAAGGATTTCGCACCGGTGTCGATGCTGGTCGACGCGCCCTATGCGCTCGTCGTCTATGCCGGCCTGCCCGTGCACAACGTGGCCGAATTCATCGCGCTCGCCAAGGCGAAGCCGCGCGCGCTCAACTATTCCTCGGTGGGGCCGACCAGCCTCGCCCATCTCGCCGGTGAGCTATTCTCCCGCATGGCCGGGGTGGAACTGACCCACGTGCCCTACCGCAGTGCCAGCCAGGCGGTGGTCGATCTCAACGAGGGTCGCATCGAGGCCCAGTTCGGCGCCATCGGCGCCAGCCTGCCCTTCGTCCGCGACGGCAAGCTGCGCGCACTTGCGGTCACCGGGGCCCGGCGCGTACCCGCGCTGCCGGGCGTGCCGACGCTTTCGGAGGCGGGCCTCACCGGCTACGAAGCCACCCTGTGGGTCGCGATCATGATGCCGGCCGGCAGTCCGGCCGCGATCGTGCAGCGGCTCAACCGCGAGATCCACGCCCTGCTCGCGGAGCCGGGCGTCCAGGACGCCCTCGCCGCCCAGGCCGTGCAGATCGACCCCAGCACCCCGGAGGCAGTGACGGAGCGGATACGCCGCGACATCGACAAGTGGCGCAAGCTGGCCGCCGAGGCGGGGATACGCGAGGAATGAGGCGGGTGGTCCGACGCTGCGGAGACCGCGCAGCGACGGCGTCCGGTCAGAACTCGGACGCGACGCCGCCGAGGCCCATGACATAGGCCATCGATTTCACTTCACGCTTCTGGTCTTCGTTGAGGCGCATGATCAGCGGCAACGCCGCGTATTTGAGCTGCTGCACCTCGGCGCTGTTGGTGTCGACATAGGCCATCGGCGCATTGCCGGCGCTCGCGACCTTGATCTCCTTCGACTTGTGGACATAGGAGACGTTGCGCAACGCAGTCTCCACGGCCGGCCATAATGCTTCCTGGTCCGGGGTCAGATTGAGCCGCTTCTTGATGCTGGCGATCTGGGCGTCGTTGAGCACGCTGCCGGGGCGGATAGAGACGTGGCGAGCAGCGGGTTTCGCCTCCGCGGCTTGCGGGGCGGGTTTGACCTCCTCCAGCGCCGCAACCGACTCGACCGCGGCAGGCTCCGGGGCGTAAGCAACTGCGGCCGGATAGGCCGGAACCGGGCTGAACAGCACGGAGTCCTCGGGCCACGGAGTGGTCTTCACGGCCACCGTCATCGCCTGCGGAGCGGGCACGGCGGATATGGAATGCGTCGGCTCGAATGGCTGAAATTCGTCGAGCGGCAGCACGCTGGCGGTCCGAATCGAATGCGCGCTCAAGCCGGTGACCACGCCGCCGATCGCGCCGAGCGTCGTCAGCACGACGAAAACCCACCCGAACGGCATCGATTGCTCGTGTCTGTGCCGCATGCGCCCCCCACTGAACATCTGCCCTGCCTCTATGTTCATCGCAAAATTAGTTTAATTATGGCTAACCAAGACATAGGCGATGCTGCTTGTCGTCGAGCAACTACGGAAATACACGTTATAGTTGAGTAAAAGTGGCAAACGGTATCACGCCCCTTCGGCGAGGAACGGCAAGATCGCTGCTGCCGCGGCGTCGGGGAATTCCTCGTAGAATGAGAGCTTGCCGAGTGGCAGCCGCAAGTTGGTCATTCCGGGGATTGCCGCCAGTGCCTCGATCTCGGCCCGCGATCCCCGTGGGGTCTGCTCGCCGTAAATCGTCAGCATCGCCATCCCGGCGCGCCGGGCACGGTCGAGAAATTCCTCGCGGCTCGACAGCGGATCGAGCGCCCCGGTGACGAAGCGCACGGAGGCGTAACGCGCCCCGCCGGCGCGTGTGACCGCGAGCTTCTCCTGCAGGCGGTCGCGGTCAAGCCATGCGGGATCGGCATAGACATGCCCCGCCGCCATGTAGCGGACCACCATGCGGTTGACGTTGAGCCGGTAAAGCACGGGGCCGAGCACCGGCATGTCGAACATGCGGCACAGCCGGTCGAACCACGGCCGGCGGCCCTTCATCATGGTGGGGAGCGGGCCGCGCCAGGTCGGGGCGAGCATCACCAGGCGCTTGAATGCATCGGGATGGTCGCAGCCGTGGGCGAGCGCGTAGCCCGCGGCGTGGCCGGCAGCAATAACCGCGTGGGGTTTGAGCGCCACGGTGCTCAGCACGAAGGCGAGGTAGGCGGCATAGGCCGGTGGCGTCCAGTCGACCGGCGGCCGCGGCAGGTCGCCGAACCCGGGCCAGTCGACCGCCACGGTGCGATAGCGCGGCGCGAGGCGCTGCTGCAGCGGCGCCATCTCGCGCCGCGTCGAGATGGAGCTCAAGGCCGGCAACATCACGACCGTCGGTCCCTCCCCGCGGACGCTGAGGCCGAGATCGATGGTGGCGTCACGCCACCGCCATGAAATGCGTTGTTCCGGTTCTTCTTGCATGACGCCGGCTCGGGGTCTGAAGGAATCTAGTTACAACATCGATGGGGGTGCTGCCTGGATTTTCCGTCATTGATCCCTGCCGGAGAACCCGACCCCTCGCAATGGATCGCCCCGGTGCGACGGTTTTTCGCACGCGAGGCGATCTGCGTTGCACCATACACGAGGCGGGGGAGTGGTTCGGCATGCAGGCACACGGGCAGACAAGCATTTTTGGCCGCAGAGACCGCCGCCGCATGCGGTGCAGGTTTCGCAACAACCTTGCATTGCCGCCAGGCCAGGCACATGCCTCGGCTGTTGCAGCGCAACACCCGCAATGCAATAGCCGCGCGAGCGCGACGAAAGCACGTGTTGCTTCGAGCCAAATTTGCTCATAGAAGCAACGATTGATGCTTGTCGCGGACGGACATCACTCCAGTGATCCTGCCCCTGGCCGCGTCGGTGCGGACAAAGAAAACTCAAGAGAGTCCGGGGACGGAAACATGACCACTGCCAGCACGGCGCAGGATGCCGCACCCTCAACCGGTGCGTCGCGCTGGAGCCAATTGTTCTTCGGCATCATCTGCATGGTGATGATCGCCAACCTGCAATATGGCTGGAATCTCTTCGTCGATCCGATCGATGCGAAGCATCATTGGGGCCGCGCCGAAATCCAGGTCGCATTCACGCTGTTCGTGCTGACCGAGACGTGGCTGATCCCGGTGGAGGGCTGGTTCGTCGATCGCTACGGCCCGCGCCTGGTGGTTGCCTTCGGCGGCATCATGGTCGCCATCGCCTGGACCATCGATTCCTTTGCGAGCAGCCTCGTCGCCCTCTACGCCGCGGCCATCATTTCCGGCATCGGCGCCGGCGCCGTTTACGGGACCTGCGTCGGCAATGCACTGAAATGGTTTTCCGACCGGCGCGGCCTTGCCGCCGGCCTGACCGCCGCGGGCTTCGGCGCCGGTGCGGCGCTGACCGTGGTGCCGATCCGGGATGCAATCGGCAGCTTCGGCTACGAGAATGCATTCCTGTGGTTCGGGCTCGGCCAGGGCATCGTCATCCTCGCCTTGTCGCAGTTTCTGCGCGCGCCCACGGCGACCCAGGCGAAGCTCGCGACCCCGGGCCGGGTCGCCCAGACGCTACGGAACTATTCGGTCGGCGAGATGCTGCGCCAGCCGCTGTTCTGGGTCATGTATGCGATGTTCGTACTGGTGGCGGCGGGAGGGCTGATCGCCACCGCCCAACTGGCGTCGATCGCCAAGGATTTCGGCGTCGCCGAGGCGCCGGTCTATCTGATGGGCTTCGCGTTCGCGACGCTCACCCTCGCCCTCACCGTCGACAACGTCCTCAACGGGCTGGCGCGGCCGTTCTTCGGCTGGGTATCGGACCAAATCGGCCGCGAGCAAACCATGTTCATCGTCTTCAGCCTCGGCGCGCTGAGCATTCTGGGGCTCGGCTACCTCGGCGCCACGCCGGCGTTGTTCATCCTGTTCAGCGGCGCCGTCTATTTCACCTGGGGCGAGATCTACAGCCTGTTTCCGTCGATGTGCACCGATGCCTTCGGCACCAAGAATGCCGCCACCAATGCCGGCGCGCTCTACACCGCCAAGGGTACCGCCTCGCTTCTGGTTCCACTGGCGAGCTTCCTGACCCAGGCGACCGGCAATTGGCACGCCGTTTTCGTGGTGGCCACGCTGATGAACGCGGTCGCCGCCGTGATGGCGCTTTTCGTGCTCAAGCCGATGCGGATGGCGCACCTCAAGAAGTCGGCTGCCATGGAAGGATGAGACGGCGCGCTATTTCGCCGCCTTGGCGGAAGGTCCGAGATAGGTCGCGAGGTATTCGAGAATCTGTGCGCGCTCTTCCGGCGTGACCTTGAGGCCATACCCGACCATCTCGTCGAGCGCCCCGTTCCAGTCGTCGCGGCTGACGCCGGCCGCATCGAAGAGCGGCTGCAGGTCATGACACGCCGCGCACCGTTTGGCGACCAGCGCGCTATTGGCGCCGGCGGGCAACTCGGCCGCGTCGGCCGCAGGCGCCGCGAGCCCCGCGACGGCGGTGCCAAGGACTGCAAACAAAAGCTGCACGCGTCTCATTTCCGCAAAACTCCGTTGTTCCAGCGCCGATAACCAGGGCGCAGCACGGTCCGATCGAACCCGGGATGCGCCGCGCTCCAGCGGCGGAAAACGTGCCATGGCGGAATGCCTTCGTCATCAACTATTCTCAGCGCGACGGCGTTGACCCGAATTGAAAGGCGCGGCTTCGATGCGTGCGGTAGCGATCGACGGAACGCGCTACACGTTTCCCGACCTCAAAGGCCTGCTGGCGAAGGCTTCGCCCGCGCGGTCGGGCGATCGCCTGGCCGGTGTTGCCGCCGAGACGGCCGCCGAGCGGGTGGCGGCGCAGATGGCACTCGCCGACGTGCCGCTCGCGGAGTTTCTCAATGAGGCCGTCGTCCCCTATGAGGACGACGAGGTGACGCGCCTGATCATCGATAGCCATGATGCGGTGGCCTTCGCGCCGGTCGCGCGCCTGACGGTGGGCGGATTCCGCGACTGGCTTCTCGGCGACGGCGCCACCACCGCAGCCCTGTCGGCGCTGGCGGCCGGCATCACGCCGGAGATGGCGGCGGCGGTCGCAAAAATCTGCCGCAACCAGGACCTGATCGTCATCGCCGCGAAATGCCGGGTCGTTACCCGCTTCCGCAACACCATCGGGCTCGCCGGACGCCTGTCGTCGCGCCTCCAGCCGAACCATCCGGTGGACGATCCTAAGGGCGTGCTGGCGAGCACCATCGACGGTCTCGTGCTCGGCTGCGGCGATGCCGTCATCGGCATCAATCCCGCCGGCGACAGTCCGGAGCGCTGCCGCGATCTGTTGTGCCTGCTCGACGATCTGCGGCAGCGGCTCGAAATCCCCACGCAATCCTGCGTCCTGACCCATGTCACGACGACCCTCGCGCTGATCGACCGGGGTGCGCCAGTCGACCTCGTGTTCCAATCGATCGCCGGCACCGAGGCGGCCAATCGCAGTTTCGGCGTCACGCTCGCCTTGCTGGGCGAGGCGCGGGAGGCGGCGCTCGGGCTCGGACGCAGCACGCTCGGCGACAACCTCATGTATTTCGAGACCGGCCAAGGCAGCGCGCTCTCCGCGGGCGCCCATCACGGCTGCGACCAGCAGACGCTGGAGGTGCGGGCCTACGCGGTCGCACGCGCCTTCAAGCCCCTGCTGGTGAACACGGTGGTCGGCTTCATCGGCCCGGAATATCTGTTCGACGGCAAGCAGATCATACGCGCCGGCCTCGAGGACCATTTCTGCGGCAAGCTGCTCGGGCTGCCGATGGGCTGCGACGTCTGCTACACCAATCATGCCGAGGCCGACCAGGACGACATGGATACGCTGCTCACGCTGCTCGCGGTGGCGGGGGTGACTTACGTAATGGGCGTGCCTGGCGCGGACGACATCATGCTCAACTATCAAAGCACCTCCTATCATGACGTGCTGGCGATGCGCGCGCTGCTCGGCCTCGCGCCGGCGCCCGAATTTGCCGACTGGCTCATGAAGATAGGCCTGATGACCGATGAAGGCCTGATCAGGCCGGACGTGCTGCCGTCGCGTTTCGTGCCGCTGCTCGCGTGAGGCCCGATGTCCGTACCTGTCGGCAATGATCCCTGGGCGCGAATGCGCGCTGCGACGCCGGCGCGGATCGGCTTGGCGCGGGCGGGCTCGTCCATCGCGACCGCGGATCACCTCGCCTTCCAGCTGGCCCATGCCAGGGCCCGTGACGCGGTCCACGAGCCGTTCGACGCGGGGTCGCTGATCGAGCGCCTGAGCGAGCATGGCCTCGAAGCGGTGCAACTGCATAGCGCCGCAGCCGACCGGCCTACCTACCTGGCGCGCCCCGATCTCGGGCGGCGTCTCGACGATACCTCGCGGGTCGCGGTCAGCGCGATGCCGCGCGGATACGATCTCGCTTTCGTGCTGGCCGATGGCCTGTCGGCGCGGGCGGTGACGTCCCATGCTGTGCCGCTGCTCGATGCCTGCCTGCCGCAGCTTCACCGCGACGGCTGGCGGATCGCACCGGTCGCCGTCGTCGAACAAGGACGCGTCGCCATCGGCGACGAGTTCGGCCACCTGCTCGACGCGGCGCTGGTCTGCATCCTGATCGGTGAGCGCCCCGGTCTGACCTCGCCCGACAGCCTCGGCGCCTACCTGACGTGGCAGCCGGCGCCCGGCCGCACTGACGCCGAGCGAAATTGCCTGTCCAATATCCGGCCGGCCGGAATGCCCTATGCGGAGGCGGCGCAGCGGCTCGTGTACCTTTGCACCCAGGCGAGGCTGCGCAGATGCACGGGGGTCGTGTTGAAGGATGAAACTCCTTCTCCCTCGCCCCGCTTGGGGGGAGAGGGTCGGGGTGAGGGAGCTTCTCCATAAGCTCAGACTCGCGGACAGGCCCCTCACCCGACGCGCACGAACCCTGACCACTCCCCGCAGGCGAGGAGAGGTATCCCCACCGCGCCCCACGTTCTCCTCCGGCGGCGGCTCGCCCGCGGCGTCACTTTCTCGCAGTCCCACCGCTACCGACACACCGCTACCGAAACGGGTTGCACCACCCTGGTATATTGTATAATAGCGTCCAGCCCAGACGACGTGTCGAGTAGGCGTGTCGAGTACCCTGCCATGAACACCTCCCCTCCACGATCGATCGAGGCCGCCCCCCGGATTGCGGTTGCGCCGCTAGTGGACACCTCGACCTTCGCCGATCGCGCCTATACGGCGCTGCGGGACGTGATCCTCTCGCTCGACATCTACAACCGCTCTGGCGAGGTGCGGCTCGACGAGCGCCAGCTCGCGAGCGATCTCGGCATCAGTCGCACCCCCGTGCGCGAGGCGATGGTGCAGCTCGAGCGTGAAGGCTTCGTGCGCTCGGTGCCGCGGCGCGGCATCTACGTGGTGCGCAAGAGCAAGCAGGAGGTGGTCGAACTGATCACCGCCTGGGCGGCGCTCGAATGCATGGCGGCGCGGCTCATCACCCAGAATGCCGCCGACGAGGAGATCGCCAGCCTGCGCGCCATGTTCGCGACCTTCGAGAACGGCCGCCTGCACGCCAAGCTCGACGAATATTCCGAGGTCAACATCGAATTCCACCAGTGCATCATCCGCATGAGCCGCAACGGCGTGCTGATCGATCTCGCGGCCAATTTGTTCGCCCATATGCGGATGATCCGGCGCAAGACCATCGGCGAGCAGGACCGTGCCGACCGTTCGATCCGCGACCACATGAACATCATCCAGGCGATCGAGGCGCGCGACACCGCGCGGGCCGAGGCGCTGGTACGCGATCACGCGCTCGGGCTTGCCGAGCACGTGATCCGGAACGCCGACTATCTCGACTGACCGAGCAGGATTTCAAAAAGGTCAAAAAAGGGAGGTCTCCCATGGCTGAAGCGGCGGCAAAGACGGCGAAGCCCGCGAGCGTCGATGTAAATGCAGAGCGCGAGCTGACGGACGGCTTTCATCTCGTCATCGATGCGCTCAAGCTCAATGGCCTCGACACGATCTATGGCGTGCCCGGCATCCCGATCACGGACTTCGGCCGCATGGCGCAGGCCGCGGGCATCCGCGTCATCTCGTTCCGCCACGAGCAGAACGCCGGCAATGCCGCCGCGATCGCCGGCTTCCTGACCAAAAAGCCGGGCATCTGCCTCACGGTGTCGGCGCCCGGCTTCCTCAACGGCCTGACGGCGCTTGCCAATGCCACCACCAACTGCTTTCCGATGATCCTGATCAGCGGCTCGTCCGAGCGCGAGATCGTCGACCTGCAGCAGGGCGACTATGAGGAAATGGACCAGCTGGCGATCGCCAAGCCGCTCTGCAAGGCGGCGTTCCGCGTGCTGCATGCCGCCGACATCGGCATCGGTTTGGCGCGGGCGATCCGGGCGGCGGTGTCGGGGCGTCCGGGCGGCGTCTATCTCGATCTGCCCGCCAAGCTTTTTTCCCAGGTGATGGACGCCGAGGCCGGCGCCAAGTCGCTGGTCAAGGTGATCGACCCGGCACCGGCCCAGATTCCCGCTCCGAGCGCGGTCAAGCGCGCGCTCGATGTCCTCAAGGGCGCCAAGCGCCCCCTGATCATTCTGGGCAAAGGCGCCGCCTATGCGCAGGCCGATGACGCGATCCGCGCCCTGGTCGAGAAGAGCGGCATTCCCTTCCTGCCGATGAGCATGGGCAAGGGTCTTCTCCCCGACACGCACCCACAGTGTGCGGGCGCGGCGCGCTCGACGGTGCTCAAAGACTCCGATGTCGTGATGCTGATCGGCGCGCGGTTGAACTGGCTCCTGTCGCACGGCAAGGGCAAGGCCTGGGGCGAGCCTCATTCCAAGAAGTTCATCCACATCGACATCGAGCCCAAGGAGATGGACAGCAACGTCGAGATCGTCGCTCCGGTGGTCGGCGACATCGGCTCCTGCGTAGCCGCGCTTCTCGACGGCATGGGCGGCAAGTGGCCGCCCCCGCCGGCGGACTGGGTCGGCGCGGTCAGCGCGAAGCGGGACGAAAACATCGCCAAGATGGCGCCGAGGTTGATGAAGAATTCGGCGCCGATGGATTACCACGGCGCGCTCGGCGCGCTCAGGACCATCATCAAGGAGCGGCCGGACGCCATCCTCGTCAACGAAGGCGCCAATACGCTCGATCTCGCGCGCGGCATCATCGACATGTATCAGCCGCGCAAACGCCTGGACGTCGGCACCTGGGGTGTCATGGGCATCGGCATGGGCTTTGCGATCGGGGCCGCGATCGAGACCGGCAAACCCGTGCTCGCGGTGGAAGGCGACAGCGCCTTCGGTTTCTCCGGCATGGAAGTGGAAACGATCTGCCGGTACCACCTTCCTGTATGCGTCGTCATCTTCAACAATGACGGCATCTACCGTGGAACCGACGTGAACCCCACCGGAGGTTCGGACGTCGCGCCCACCGTCTTCGTCAAAGGCTCGCGCTACGACAAGATCATAGAGGCTTTCGGCGGCGTCGGCGTCAATGCGACGACGCCGGACGAGCTCAAGCGTGCCGTGAACGAGGCGATGGACTCCGGCAAGCCGACCCTCATCAACGCGGTGATCGACCCCGCGGCCGGCAGCGAGAGCGGCCGCATCGGCAATCTCAATCCGCAAAGCGTGCTTCGCAAAAAATAAAGAGAGGAAAATTGCAATGGCCACTCGCAAGAAGGCGAAAGCCAAAACCAAGGTGCAAGCCAAAGCCAAGCCGAAGGCGGCCGCGAAGAAGTCCGCCGCCAAAAAGCCGGCGGCAAAAAAGGCCGTCGTGAAGGCAACGGCGAAGAAGCCCGCGGCAAAAAAGCTCGCCTCCCCGCACGGCATCGCGTTGCCGCCGCCTTCGACCAAGCCGTTTGGACAGGCCGGCAAGGCGCTCGACGGGGTGCGCATCCTCGATTTCACCCATGTGCAATCAGGGCCGACCTGCACCCAGCTCCTGGGCTACATGGGCGCCGATTGCATCAAGGTCGAGCGGCCCGGCGCCGGCGATGTGACCCGCGGCCAGCTGCGCGACGTGAAGGGGGCCGACAGCCTCTATTTCACCATGCTCAACGGCAACAAGCGCTCGATCACCATCGATTCCAAGCACCCCAAGGGCAAGGAGATCCTCGAGCGCCTGATCAAGCATTGCGACGTGCTGGTGGAGAATTTCGCCCCCGGCGCGCTCGACCGCATGGGGCTCACCTGGGAGCACATCCACAAGACCAATCCGCGCATGATCGTGGCGTCGGTGAAGGGCTTCGGCCCCGGCCCCTACGAGGACTGCAAGGTCTATGAGAACGTCGCCCAATGCGCCGGCGGCGCTGCCTCCACCACCGGGTTCCGCGACGGGCCCCCGCTGGTCACCGGGGCGCAGATCGGCGATTCCGGCACCGGGCTCCATCTCGCCTTCGGCATCGTCACCGCGCTCTACCAGCGCATGCGCACCGGCCGCGGCCAGCGCGTGCTGTGCGCCATGCAGGACGGCGTGCTCAACCTCGCGCGGGTGAAGCTGCGCGACCAGCAGCGCCTCAAGCACGGGCCGCTCAGCGAGTACAGCCAGTACGGCGAGGGCATCGCGTTCGGCCAGGCGGTGCCGCGCGCCGGCAACGATTCCGGCGGCGGCCAGCCCGGCTGGATCCTCAAATGCAAGGGCTGGGAGACCGATCCCGACGCCTACATCTATTTCATCACCCAGGCGCCGGTGTGGGAGCCGATCTGCGACTTGATCGGCAAGCCGGAATGGAAGACCGATCCCGACTACGCCAAGCCGCCGGCGCGACTGCCGCGGCTCAAGCACATCTTCGCCACCATCGAGGAGTGGACCAAGACCAAGACCAAGTTCGAGGTCATGGATTTGTGCAATGCCAAGGACATTCCGGTCGGCCCGATCCTCTCCATGAAGGAGATCGCCGAGGAGAAGTCGTTGCGCGACACCGGCACCGTGGTCGAGGTCGACCACCCGGGACGGGGTAAGTATCTCACCGTCGGCAATCCGGTGAAGATGTCGGACTCCATCACCGAGGTGAGGCGCTCGCCGCTGCTCGGCGAGCACACCGAGGAAATCCTCACCAAGGTGCTCGGCTATTCGGCCGAAGAGCTGGCCGAGATCAAGACCTCCGGTGCGATCACCGCGCCGGACAAGAAACAGGCCGAGGCGGCGTAAGGGTGGCGTTTCAGCCGGGTCAACACCCGTACTTCGCTGTCATCGCCCGGCTCGACCGGGCGATCCAGTAAACACCGACCGGGCATACTGGATTGCCCGGTCAAGCCGGGCAATGACACCGATAAGGTCACGGCGATCAAGGATCGGGCGGGAGGTTACGGATGCGTATCGTGGTTCACGGTCAACAGGCGTTCGGCAAGGCCGTGCTGGAAGCGCTGCTCAAGCGCGGCGACGACGTGGTCGCCGTCTATGTGGCCCCGGAGAAGGAAGGCGCCAAAGCCGATCCGCTCAAGGAGGCCGCGCTGGCGGCCAAGCTGCCGGTCCACCAGCCCGCCTCCTACCGCAAGCCGGAGGTGTGGGAGGAATTCCGCGCGCTCCAGCCGGACCTGCAGGTGATGGCGTTCGTGACCCTGTTCGTGCCGGAGGAATTCCTCAATATTCCGACCCACGGCTCGATCCAGTACCACCCCTCGCTGCTGCCCGCCTATCGCGGCGCGAGCGCGATCAACTGGCCGATCATCCTCGGTGAGAAGGAGACCGGCCTCTCGATCTTCTGGCCGGACAACGGCCTCGATACCGGCGACGTGCTGCTGCAGAAGAAGACGCCGATCAGCGACACCGATACGCTCGGCACGGTCTATTTCGACCGGCTGTTCCCGCTGGGCGTGGAGGCGATGCTCGAATCCGTCGACCTGGTGAAGGCCGGCAAGGCGCCGCGCATCAAGCAGGACGACAGCAAGGCGACCTATGAGGGCCGCTGCACGGCGGACAACGCCCATATCGACTGGGCAAAGTCGTGGCGGCAGATCGATCCGCTGATCCGCGGCTGCAATCCCGCCCCCGGCGCGTGGTCGACGCTCGACGGCAAGGTCGTGAAGATCTTCGACGCCAAGCCGCTTCCGGCCAAGGACCCCAAGGGCATCGCCGGCAAGATGGGCGAGATCGTCGCCGTCGAACCCGACGGCGTGACCGTGGTATGCGCCGACGGGCGCTTCAAGCTGACCCGCGTGCAGCCCGCCGACGGCAAGAAAATCGAAGCCGGCGAATGGGCGAAATCCGCCGGCCTCGCCACCGGGGCGCGGTTTTCATGATCCGATGAAGCATTCACGCCAAGACCTGATTTGAATTTCAACCCAAGGATCCCCCGATGCCGGCCTCCCAGCACGCCCAACCGAAATCAGACATTGAAATCTCCCAGGCCGCGACCAAGCGCCTGATCGCCGACGTGGCGCGCGAGCGGCTCGGCATCGCGGTGGAAAACCTCGAGCCTTACGGCCACTACAAGGCCAAGGTCTCGATGGAGTACATCAAGAGCCTCAAGGACCGGCCGAACGGCAAGCTGATCCTGGTGTCGGCGATTTCGCCGACACCCGCCGGCGAAGGCAAGACTACCACTACCGTCGGCCTCACCGATGCGCTCAACTTCATCGGCAAGAAGGCGATGCTGTGCCTGCGCGAGCCCTCGCTCGGGCCCTCGTTCGGCATGAAGGGCGGCGCGGCCGGCGGCGGCTATGCCCAGGTCATCCCGATGGAGGACATCAACCTCCATTTCACCGGGGATTTCCACGCCATCACCTCAGCGCACAACTTGCTCTCGGCGCTGATCGACAACCACATCTATTGGGGCAACGCGCTCAACCTCGACAGCCGGCGGGTCGCCTGGCGCCGCGTCATGGACATGAACGACCGCGCATTGCGCGAGATCGTCTGTTCCCTCGGCGGCGTCGCCAACGGCTATCCGCGCGAAGCCGGCTTCGACATCACCGTCGCATCGGAGGTCATGGCGATCTTCTGCTTGGCCCGCGATCTCGACGATCTCAAGCACCGGCTCGGCAACATCATCATCGGCTACACCCGCGACCGCAAGCCGGTCCGCGCCGCCGACCTCAAGGCCCATGGCGCGATGACCGCGCTGCTCAAGGACGCGCTGGCGCCGAACCTCGTCCAGACGCTGGAAGGCACTCCCGCCTTCATCCATGGCGGCCCGTTCGCCAATATCGCCCATGGCTGCAACTCGGTGCTGGCGACCACGACCGCGCTCAAGCTCGCCGATTACGTCGTGACCGAAGCGGGCTTCGGCGCCGATCTCGGCGGCGAGAAATTCCTCGACATCAAGTGCCGCAAGGCAGGCCTCGCGCCGGACTGCGTGGTGCTGGTCGCCACCATCCGCGCGCTCAAGATGCATGGCGGGGTGAAGAAGGAAGACCTCAAGACCGAAAACCTGCAGGCGCTCGAAGCCGGCATGTCCAACCTCCAGCGCCACGTCGAGAACGTCCAGAAATTCGGCCTCGTCCCGGTGATCTCCATCAACCGGTTCAGCGCCGACACTCCGGCCGAGATCGAGCTCGTCAAGAAGGCCTGTGCCAAGCTCGGCGTCGAGGCGCTCATGGCGGACCATTGGGCGATGGGCGGCGAAGGTGCGGCGGATGTCGCCAGAGCCGTGGTCAAGACCATCGAGTCCGGCCGCAGCAAGCTCAAGCTGCTCTATCCCGACGAGATGCCCCTGCTCGAAAAGATCCGCACTATCGCCCGCGAGATCTATCGCGCCAAGGACATCGCGATCGACAAGCCGGTGCGCGACCAGCTGGCGTCGTTCGAGGCGATGGGCTACGGCAAGCTGCCGGTGTGCATCGCCAAGACCCAGTTCAGCTTCTCCACCAATCCCGACCTCAAGGGCGCGCCGAACGACCACATCATCCCGGTGCGCGACGTCCGGCTGTCGGCAGGGGCGGAGTTCATCGTGGCGATCTGCGGCGACATCATGACGATGCCGGGGTTGCCCAAGGTCCCCGCCGCGGACTCCATCGATGTCGGTACCGACGGCAAGATCGTCGGCCTGTTCTGAACGGTGTCCGAAAGCAGAATTCGGCAAAGGAATTCAGTAAGAATGCGACACATCGCACAAAATTTTTGCGCCGGCGGAGCGAGCAACCGCCGGCCGCAGCCATTATAGTCCAATCATGACCATGACCGAACTGCCCGGCAAGAAGCGGCGCCGCCCGTCCAGCACGCCGAAGGGCCGTCAAACCGACCCTCGCGCGCTGGAAGAGGTGCGTGCGCTGCTCGGCGAGCGCCCGCGCCGGCGCGATCTCCTGATCGAATACCTGCATCTCCTGCAGGATTGCTACGGCCACCTGTCGGCTCCCCATCTCGCCGCGCTGGCGGCCGAGATGAAGCTCGCCCAGGCCGAGGTCTACGAGGTCGCGACCTTCTATGCCCATTTCGACGTGGTAAAGGACGGCCCGCCGCCGCCCGCGATCACGGTGCGGGTGTGCGACAGCCTGTCCTGCGCCATGGCCGGTGCCCACACGCTGCTGGCCGACCTGCCGCGGCAGCTGGGGGCCAATGTGCGGGTGATGCGCGCGCCCTGCGTCGGCGCCTGCGACCGTGCCCCGGTTGCCGCCGTCGGCCATGTCCAGGTGATGAAGGCGACGCCCGCCGCCGTCGGCGCCGCGGTCGCGAGCGACCCCCACGCCCATGCCTACAAGACCCCCCATGATTTCGCCGGCTACCTCGCGGACGGCGGCTACGCACTGCTGAAATCGTGTCTCTCCGGCGAGCGCAGCCGCGACGACGTGATCAAGGCGGTGAGCGATGCCGGGCTGCGGGGGCTCGGCGGCGCCGGGTTCCCGACCGGGCGCAAATGGTCGTTGGTGCGGGCGGAGCCCGGGCCGCGCCTGATGGCCGTCAACGGCGACGAAGGCGAGCCCGGCACCTTCAAGGACCGCTACTACCTCGAGCAGGATCCGCACCGCTTCCTCGAAGGCATGCTGATCGCCGCCTGGGTGGTCGAGGCCGCCGACATCTACATCTATCTGCGCGACGAGTATCCCGAGATCAGGCTGATGCTCGAGGCCGAGATCGCCAAGCTGGAGGCAGCCAAGCTCTCGCCCCACGCCAGGCTGCATCTGCGGCGCGGCGCCGGCGCCTATATTTGCGGCGAAGAGTCGGCGATGATCGAATCGATCGAGGGCAAGCGCGGACTGCCGCGCCACCGCCCGCCCTATGTGGCCCAGGTCGGGTTGTTCGGCCGGCCGACCCTGGAGCAGAACGTCGAGACGCTGTTCTGGGTCCGCGACATCATCGAGAAGGGCGCCGACTGGTTCACCGGCCATGGCCGCCGCGGCCGCAAGGGCCTGCGCAGCTTCTCGGTGTCGGGGCGGGTCAGGAATCCCGGGGTCAAGCTGGCGCCGGCGGGCGTCAGCGCCCGCGAGCTGATCGAGGAATTCAGCGGCGGCATGGCGGATGGCCATGCCTTCAAGGGCTACCTTCCGGGCGGCGCTTCGGGTGGCATATTGCCGGCCTCGATGGCCGACCTGCCCCTCGACTTCGGCACTCTGGAGCAATATGGCTGCTTCGTCGGGTCGCATGCGGTTGTGATCCTGTCCGACCAGGACGACATGAAGGCCGTGGCGCTCAACCTCATGAAGTTCTTCGAGGACGAGAGCTGCGGTCAATGCACGCCGTGCCGGGTCGGCACCGAGAAGGCGGCGATGCTGATGGCGTCAGGGCCGTGGGATGGAGCGCTTCTGACCGAGCTTTCCACCGCGATGCGCGACGCCTCGATCTGCGGTCTCGGCCAAGCGGCACCCAATCCGCTGCTGAGCGTGCTCAAATACTTCCCCGAGGAACTCGAGACGCCCCTTGGTAGCTGGTAGGAAAAAATGCGGGTGATGCCATGAGCGAAACGAGCGAGCCCATCAAATTCACCCTCGACGACCGCGAGGTCGAGGCGCCGGCCGGCGAGACCATTTTCCGCACCGCGCGCCGCTACGGCATCGAGCTGCCGAATCTCTGCTACTCGCCCGCGCCCGGCTACCGCCCCGACGGCAACTGCCGCGTCTGCATGGTCGAGATCGAGGGCGAGCGGGTGCTTGCCGCAAGCTGCATCCGAACGCCGACCTCAGGCATGAAGGTCAAGACCCAGACCGATCGCGCTACGACCGCGCGGCGCATGGTGGCGGAATTGCTGCTCGCCGACCAGCCCGCCCGCGATGTCGCCCATGATCCGCAATCCCATCTTTGGCAGGTCATCGACGGCCAGAAACTGGTCGAGGCCCGGTTTCCGGCGCGCTCCAACCCGGCGGCGCCCGACCGCAGCCACACCGCCATGGCGGTCAATCTCGACGCCTGCATCCAGTGCAATCTGTGCGTGCGCGCCTGCCGCGAAGTGCAGGTCAACGACGTCATCGGCATGGCCGGCCGCGGCCACGGCGAGAAGATCGTGTTCGATTTCGACGACCCCATGGGCGCATCGACCTGCGTCGCGTGCGGGGAATGCGTGCAGGCCTGCCCGACCGGCGCGCTGATGCCGGCGCCGCTCCTCGACGAGCATAACGTCCGCACCGGCTTTCCCGACCGCGAGGTCGATTCGGTGTGCCCGTATTGCGGCGTCGGCTGCCAGCTCACCTACAACATCAAGGACGACAAACTGCTCTATGTGAGCGGCAAGGACGGCCCGGCGAACCACCAGCGCCTGTGCGTCAAGGGCCGCTTCGGCTTCGACTATGTCCACAATCCGCAGCGGCTCACCCAGCCGCTGATCCGCAAGGACGGCGTGCCCAAGCACGTCGATAACGCCCTCGACACCCGCCATGCGCTCGACCATTTCCGCCCGGCCACCTGGGAAGAGGCGCTCGACCGCGCGGCCTCCGGCCTCAAGGCGATTCGCGACACCAAGGGGTCGCGCGCGCTCGCCGGTTTCGGCTCGGCCAAGGGTTCGAACGAGGAGGCCTATCTGTTCCAGAAGCTGGTCCGCACCGGCTTCGGCTCCAACAATGTCGATCACTGCACCCGCCTGTGCCACGCCTCCTCGGTGGCGGCCCTGATGGAAGGCGTCGGCTCCGCGGCGGTCACGGCGACCTTCAACGAGTGCAAGAACTCCGACGTCATCATCGTGATCGGCGCCAACCCCACCGAAAACCATCCCGTCGCCGCGACCTTCTTCAAGCAGGCGGCCAAGCGCGGCGCCAAGCTGATCGTGATGGACCCGCGCGGCCAGGCGCTCAAGCGCCACGCCACCCACATGCTGCAATTCGCCAACGGCACCGACGTGGCGATGCTCAACGCCATTCTCAACGTGATCGTCACCGAGAAGCTCTACGACCAGCAATACATCCAGACCTACACCGAGGGCTTTCCGCAGCTCGCCGAGCACGTCAAGGCGTTCACGCCGGAGCAGATGGCGCCGATCTGCGGCATCGATGCCGATATCCTGCGCAAGGTCGCGCGCACCTATGCCCGCGCCGAATCCGCCATCATCTTTTGGGGCATGGGCATTTCCCAGCACACCCACGGCACCGACAATGCGCGCTGCCTGATCGCGCTGTCGCTGATCTGCGGCCAGGTCGGGCGGCCCGGCACCGGGCTCCATCCCCTGCGCGGCCAGAACAACGTACAGGGCGCGTCCGACGCGGGCCTGATCCCGATGTTCTTTCCGGACTACGTGTCGGTCGAATCCCCCGACGTGCGCGCGCGGTTCGAGACCGCCTGGGGTACCACCCTCGATCCCAAGAAGGGATTGACGGTGGTCGAGATCATGGACGCGGTCCATCGCAACGAGATCACCGGCATGTACATCATGGGCGAGAACCCCGCGATGTCGGACCCCGATCTCAATCACGCCCGCGCCGCGCTCGCCCATCTCGAGCATCTCGTGGTCCAGGACATCTTTCTCACCGAGACCGCGGCGTACGCCGACGTGATCCTGCCGGCCTCCGCCTGGCCGGAAAAGGACGGCACCGTCACCAACACCAACCGCCAGGTGCAGATGGGCCGGCAGGCACTGCCGCTGCCGGGCGAGGCCAAGGTCGACTGGTGGATCATCCAGGAGATCGCGCGGCGCATCGGCCTGCCCTGGACCTATTCCCACCCCAGCGAAGTCTTCACCGAGATGGCGTCGCTGATGCCCTCGCTCGCCAACATATCCTGGGACCGGGTGGAGAAGGAAAGCGCCGTCACCTATCCGACCGATGCGCCCGACAAGCCCGGCCACGACGTGGTGTTCGACAAGGGCTTCCCGCGGCCCGGCGGCCTTGCGCGGCTGGTGGCGGCGAAGCTGTCACCGCCCAACGAAGTGCCCGACGCGGAATTCCCCATGATCCTCACTACCGGAAGGCAGCTCGAGCACTGGCACACCGGCGCGATGACCCGGCGCGCCACTGTGCTCGACGCGCTCGAGCCCGGCCCGGTCGCCAGCCTCTCGCGCGGCGAGATCGCGCGCCTCGGGCTTTCGCCGGGCGACGCCGTGCGGGTCACGACCCGCCGCGGCACCGTCGAACTGGCGGCCCGGCAGGACGACGGGATTCCCGATGGCGTCGTGTTCATCCCGTTCGCCTATGTGGAGGCGGCCGCCAACCTGCTGACCAATCCGGCGCTGGACCCGTTCGGAAAAATCCCCGAATTCAAGTTCTGCGCCGCGCGCGTGGAGCGCGCCGAGGCGCGCCAGGCGGCGGAGTAGCCGCATCACCGCCGGCCCCACTCTCGGCGGTGTCATCACCGGGCTTGTCCCGGTGATCTCGATTACCAAGGCACAGCCCCGCCTGGAGCGCGCGTTGAAACGCGGTGCCCTCCGCATCGAGATCGCCGGGACGAGCCCGGCGATGACGGAGTGCGGGATATGGACTACAGCGGCTCGCACCTGCACCACGCTTGCATTTGCGCCGCCGCGCCGCCATCCTCGCTTCCATGGATGACCGCACCCTTTCGCACGCACCCGCGGAGGACGCGCTGGTGCGCGGCCTCGACGGCATCGCCCGCCATGACTGGACGCGCCCGGAGATAGAGGCGCTGTTCGAGCTGCCGTTTCCCGACCTGATCTTTCACGCCCAGCGCATCCACCGCCTGCACTTCGATCCGCGCGAGGTGCAGATCTCCACCCTGCTGTCCATCAAGACCGGCGGCTGCCCGGAAGATTGCGCCTATTGTCCGCAGAGCGCGCATTACGACACCGGCGTGAAGGCCGACAAGCTGATGGAGGTCGATGCGGTACTCGCCGAGGCGCGGGCCGCGCGGGCGGCGGGCGCGAGCCGCTTCTGCATGGGGGCAGCGTGGCGCTCGCCCCGGGACCGCGATCTCGAAGCGGTCTGCGCCATGGTCGAAGGCGTCAAGGCGCTGGGGCTCGAGACCTGCGCGACGCTGGGCATGCTCACGGCGGCGCAGGCGCAGCGGCTCAGGGATGCCGGCCTCGACTATTACAATCACAACCTCGACACCTCGCCCGAATTCTACGGTGACATCATCTCGACCCGAATTTATCGCGACCGCCTGGACACGCTCGAACATGTGCGCGGCGCCGGCATTCACGTATGCTGCGGCGGCATTGTCGGCATGGGCGAGGCCCGCGCCGACCGCATCGCCATGATCGCGACGCTGGCAAGCCTGCCGTCCCATCCGGAATCGGTGCCGATCAATCTGCTGGTCCGGGTCGAGGGCACCCCGCTCGCCGGCCAGGCCCCGCTCGAACCCTTGGAGTTCGTGCGCACCATCGCCGTCGCCCGCATCGCCATGCCGGCCTCGGTGGTGCGCCTCTCGGCCGGCCGGGAGGACATGAGCGAGGAAACCCAGGCGCTGTGCTTCA
>Ga0302324_100002592_pt1 | contig 41471 bp, 32 predicted proteins | sample Palsa_T0_1_FD_201949 | JGI IMG/M metagenome (GOLD analysis project Ga0302324, IMG submission 201949) | Peat permafrost microbial communities from Stordalen Mire near Abisko, Sweden - Palsa_T0_1 | ecosystem: Environmental > Terrestrial > Soil > Palsa > Peat permafrost | place: Sweden: Abisko...
TCTTCCTTGGATGTCTTGTTCTGCATGGCTTCCTCGGCCCGACGCTTGGCTTCGATTGCCTTTGCCTCGTCGAGATCGGCCGCCCGGATCGCCGTGTCGGAAAGCACGGTGACCACGTCGGGTTGCACTTCGAGAAAGCCTCCCTGGACGAAGACGATCTGCTCTTCTTCCTGACCGGGAACTTTGATACGCACCTCGCCGGGCTTGATCTGCGTGATCAGCGGCGCGTGCTTCGGATACACGCCAAGCTCGCCCATGACACCGGGGAGCACGACAAACTCCGCGTCGCCCGAGTAGATCGACTCGACGAGACTGACGACGTCGACGTGAATGGTATTGGCCATGAGGTTGGGGCGCGCTACTGCAGCGTCTTCGCCTTCTCCGTGGCCTCTTCGATCGGGCCGATCATGTAGAACGCCTGCTCCGGCAGGTGATCGTATTCACCGTCGACAATCGCCTTGAAGCCCTTGATCGTCTCCTTGAGCGAGACATACTTGCCGGGTTGGCCCGTGAACGTTTCCGCCACGTGGAAAGGCTGCGACAGAAAGCGCTGGATCTTGCGCGCCCGGGCAACGATGAGCTTGTCCTCAGGCGAGAGCTCGTCCATGCCGAGAATCGCAATGATGTCGCGCAGCTCCTTGTAGCGTTGCAGCGTCTGCTGCACCCGTCGGGCGACCGTGTAGTGCTCCTCACCGACTACATGCGGGTCGAGTTGGCGCGACGTCGAATCCAGCGGATCAACCGCGGGATAAATGCCCAGCGAGGCAATATCCCGTGACAGCACCACCGTCGAGTCAAGATGGCCGAAGGTCGTTGCCGGTGACGGGTCGGTCAAGTCATCGGCGGGAACATACACCGCCTGGATGGACGTGATCGAGCCGGTCTTGGTCGACGTAATGCGCTCCTGCAGCTCGCCCATTTCGGCCGCCAGCGTCGGCTGATAACCCACCGCAGAAGGCATGCGGCCGAGGAGCGCAGAGACCTCCGTGCCGGCAAGCGTGTAGCGATAGATATTGTCGATGAACAGCAGCACGTCGCGGCCTTCATCGCGGAAGAATTCGGCCATGGTGAGACCGGTCAGCGCGACCCGCAGCCGATTGCCGGGCGGCTCGTTCATCTGCCCGTAGACCATCGCCACTTTCGATTCCGGCAGGTTGTCGAGCTTGATGACCCCGGCTTCTTTCATTTCGTGATAGAAATCGTTGCCTTCGCGGGTGCGCTCGCCCACGCCGGCGAACACCGACAGTCCGGAGTGTTGGGTGGCGATGTTGTTGATCAGCTCGAGCATGTTGACCGTCTTGCCCACACCCGCACCGCCGAATAGCCCGACCTTGCCGCCCTTGGCGAACGGGCACACGAGGTCGATGACCTTGATGCCGGTCTCCAGAAGCTCGGTGGAGGGCGAGAGATCCTCAAAGGACGGGGCATCGCGATGAATCGGCATCGTAATGGCCGCGGCAACGGGTCCACGCTCATCGATCGGGCGGCCGAGCACGTCCATGATCCGCCCCAGCGTTGCCGGCCCGACCGGCACCGAGATGCCGGCGCCTGTATTCTTGACCTTCATGCCGCGTCTCAAGCCGTCAGCCGATCCGAGGCAGATCGTGCGCACGACACCGTCACCGAGCTGCTGCTGCACTTCGAGCGTCAGCTCCGTGCCTTCGAGTGTGAGCGCGTCGTAGATTTTGGGCAGATGTTCGCGCGGGAATTCCACGTCGATCACCGCGCCGATGCACTGGACAACCGTTCCTTCGTTCATGACATTTCCCTGTGCTTGACTCATGGTGCCGTCCGCGCGCGCCCGTGCAGCCGCGTCAAACCGCGGCGGCGCCGGCGACGATCTCCGACAGTTCCTTTGTGATACCCGCCTGGCGCGTCTTGTTGTAGATCAGCTGCAGCTCATCGATGATTGTCTGCGCATTGTCGGAGGCCGCTTTCATCGCCACCATGCGCGCGCTCTGCTCGGAGGCCATGTTTTCGTTGATGGCCTGGTAGACGACCGATTCAATGTACCGGCCCAGCAACTCGTCGAGCACGGTCTTTGCGTCCGGCTCGTAAATGTAATCCCAGGGATAAGCGCGCTTCTGGGCTTCGCCACCCAAATCGGCGATGGGCAGAATTTGCGTCTCGGTCGGCGTCTGCCGCATCGTGTTTTCGAATCGCGTCGATACGAGGTGCAGCTCGTCGATCTTGCCATCGAGGTAGAGATCGAGTTGTACCTTGACCGGTCCGATCACCTTATCGAGCGACGGGCGATCGCCGAGGTTGGTCACGTAGGAGACGATCTCCGCCTGCAGGCGCTGCATGAAGCCAAGGCCCTTGCCGCCGATGGGCGTTACCTTGACGCCGACGCCTTCCGCCTGCCAGGCCTTGCTCTTCGTCAAAGCCATCCGCAGCGCGTTGGTGTTAAGACCCCCGCAAAGCCCCTTGTCGGACGTCACGACGATCAGTCCGACATTCTTAATGCCCGGACGCTTGACCAGAAACGGATGGTGGTACTCCGGGTTCGCCAGAGCCAGGTGGTGCGTCAGCGCCAGCATGCGGCTGACGTACGGGCGCGAGGCACGCATCCGGTCCTGCGCCTTTTTCATCTTCGAGGCGGCGACCATTTCCATTGCTTTGGTGATCTTGCGCGTGCTCTGCACGCTCTTGATCTTGCCGCGGATTTCTTTTGAGCTGGCCATCGGATCGTTACCAAGTGCCGTTCTGCTTGAACTCCGCGATGGCCGCGGCGAGTGCCTTCTCGCCCTCGCCGTCAAGGTCCTTCGTCGACTCGATCTTGTCGATGAGCGCGGCGTATTTGCTCTTTAGGAACGCGCGTAACCCACTCTCGAAGGCGAGTGCCTTTTCCACCGGCACGTCGTCGTAGTAACCCCGGTTTACGGCGAACAGCGTTACCGCCTGATCGGCGACCGAAAGCGGCGAATACTGCGCCTGCTTCATGAGTTCGGTCACCACGCGCCCCCGGTCGAGCTGCTTGCGGGTCGCCTCGTCCAGATCCGACGCGAACTGCGCGAATGCCGCGAGCTCGCGGTACTGTGCCAGCGACAGGCGCACGCCGCCGCCGAGCTTCTTGATTACCTTGGTCTGCGCCGCGCCACCGACGCGGGACACCGAGATGCCGGCGTTAATCGCGGGGCGGATGCCGGAATTGAAGAGATCGGTCTCGAGAAAGATCTGGCCGTCGGTAATCGAGATGACGTTGGTTGGCACGAAGGCGGTAACGTCGCCCGCCTGCGTCTCGATGATCGGCAGCGCGGTGAGCGAGCCGGTCTTGCCCTTGACCGCGCCGTGGGTGAACTTCTCGACGTACTCCGCGTTGACCCGCGCCGCACGCTCGAGCAGTCGTGAGTGCAGATAGAACACGTCGCCTGGATATGCTTCGCGACCGGGCGGTCGGCGCAACAGAAGCGAAATCTGGCGATAGGCCCACGCCTGCTTGGTCAGATCGTCGTAGATGATGAGCGCATCCTGACCGCGATCGCGGAAATACTCGCCCATGGTGCATCCGGAATACGGTGCGATGTACTGCATCGCCGCCGATTCGGAAGCCGTTGCGACCACGACGATCGTGTACGCCATCGCGCCGGTTTCCTCCAGCTTCTTCACCACGTTCACGACCGACGAGGCCTTCTGTCCAATCGCGACATAAATGCAGATGAGATCCTTACCCTTCTGGTTGATGATCGTATCGATCGCGACCGCGGTTTTTCCGGTCTGGCGATCACCGATGATCAATTCGCGCTGGCCGCGGCCAATCGGCACCATCGCGTCGATCGCCTTCAGACCCGTCTGCACCGGTTGCGAAACGCTCTGTCGCCAGATCACGCCGGGCGCGACTTTCTCGATAACGTCGGTCTCCTTGGCGTTGATCGGCCCCTTGCCATCGATCGGCTGGCCCAAGGCATTGACGACGCGGCCGATGAGCTCGGGACCGACCGGCACTTCCAGGATGCGTCCGGTGCACTTGACCGTATCGCCTTCGGTGATGTGCTCGTACGCCCCGAGAATCACCGTGCCGACCGAGTCGCGCTCGAGGTTGAGCGCGAGGCCGAAGGTATTGTTAGGAAACTCGATCATTTCCCCCTGCATCGCGTCGGACAATCCGTGGACACGGGCGATGCCGTCGGTGAGCGATACGACCGTTCCCTGCGTCCGGACTTCCGCGCCGACGTCCAGATTCTGGATCTTGGCCTTGATGAGTTCGCTGATTTCCGATGGATTCAACTGCATGATTTTTTCCTCGTGCGTGTGCCGGTAGCTGCAGCCGGAAACCGCGCGTCAATGAACTGGATTAGTTGCGCAAGTGGTTGGCCATCGCCCGGAGCTCGCCCTGCACCGAGGCATCGATCACTTTGTCGCCGACCACGACTTTCGCCCCGCCGATGAGCTCGGAGTCGATGGTCACGGTGGCCTCGATCTTCTTGCCGAAGCGCCGCTCCAGCGCTGACCTGAGGGCACCGAGCTCCACGTCGTCAATCGGGAAGGCGCTGATGATCTGCGCCCGTGCAAGCCCATCTGCCTCATCTTTGAGGGCGTCGAATAGCTGGCGAATTTCCGGCAGCAGGCCGAGCCGATCGGCTTCCAGGAGAACACGAATGAAACTTCTGCCGTCGCCATTGAGCTTGTCACCGCAGATCGCGAGGAAGAGGGACTCCTTCGCCGCGACCTCTAGCCGCGGATTGTCGAGAGCAGCCCTCACCCGTTCGTCCCCGGCAACGCCACTCGCCATCCTGAGCATTTCCGCCCACACCGGCAGCGCGTCCTGTTGCTGCGCCAGCGAGAATGCGGCTTCGGCATACGGGCGGGCGACGGTGATCTGCTCGGCCATGCGCGAGTCCTAGAGCTGCTTCTGTAAATCAGCGAGAAGCTCGGCGTGCGCTTTCGCGTCGACCTCACGCTTGAGGATCTTGGCCGCTCCCGCGACAGCAAGATCGGCGACTCGTCCCCGCAGTGCTTCCTTTGCGCGCTGGACCTCCTGTTCGATCTCGGCCTTCGCCGCCGCGATAATGCGGTCGGCCTCAGCCTGCGCCTCGGTGTGCGAATGTTCTACTGTTTCGTTCCTCAGCTTCTCGCCCTGGGCGACGATTTCGGACGCGCGCGCCTTCGCTTCGGTCATCATTTCTGCGATGCGCTTTTCGCTACGGGACAGGCTCTGCCGTCCTTCCTCGCCCGCGGCCAGCCCGTCGGCGATCTGCTGCTGCCGAGTCTCGATGGCGCGCATCAGAGGCGGCCAGACGAAGCGCGCGCAAAACCAGATGAAAACCCCGAAGGCGACTGCTTGCATCAGCAGCGTCAGGTTGATGTTCATTGCTATCCCTCCACGCGGCGCTTGTTACGCGGGCAGTTACTTGAGCCCGGCGGGGATCAACGGATTGCCGAACGCGAACAGCATCGCAATACCCAACCCGATGATGAACGACGCATCGATCAGGCCAAGCAACAGGAAGACCTTTGCCTGCAGGGCCGGGATCATCTCCGGCTGACGCGCCGCGCCTTCGAGAAAACGTGAGCACATGATGCCCACGCCGACGCACGCGCCGAGCGCACCGAGGCCGATCATGAGCCCGATGCCGATGCCCGTGTAGGCCTGGATCTGTGCAACCAGTTGCAGCTTGTCCATAGGATTTCCTTTCTGAATGAACGGAGTTTGGACGTCAGGATTTATTAATGGCGCTCGTGGGCCATCGCGATATACACGACGGTCAGCATCATGAAGATATATGCCTGCAAAACCACGATCAGGATGTGGAAGATCGACCAGCCGAGGTGGAGTACACCTCCGAATACCGCGCCGAAGACTCCAGTCGCCGCCCACAACCCCAAGAGCAGAAAGATGATCTCACCCGCATACATGTTGCCGTAGAGTCGCAGCGAATGTGACAGCGGCTTGGAAATATATTCGATCAGGTTGAAGAGCAAATTGAAAATGACGAGCAACGGCGAGATCCATATGGGTTTCAGACCAAAAGGCGAAGCGATCAGCTCGTGCAGCCAGCCTCCGAGGCCCTTGATCTTGATGCTATAGAAGATCATCAAGCCAAACACGGACAGCGACAGCGCAAACGTGGTGTTGACGTCCGACGTTGGCACGCTACGCCATTCGTGCAGATGGAACACGTGTTGATAGATCCAGGCCATGATATCGACGGGCAGAAAGTCCATCGCGTTCATCAAGAGCACCCACAACCCGACCGTCAAGGCAATCGGTGCAACTATCTTGTAGTCGTGATGAAAGAGACTTTTGACCTGGTCGTTGACGAATTCGACCAGGAGCTCGACAAACGCCTGTTTCTTGGAAGGGACGCCAGCGGTTGCCTTGCGAACAACCAACCACAGAAGGCCGAGCACCAGGACGCCCAGAATCGCCGACGTGATAACCGTGTCGTAGTGAATGGTCCAGAAGCCACCACTCTCCGCAACAGGTTCGGCGAAGAAGGTGAGGTGGTGCTGGATGTAGGACGTCGCGTCGAGCTCGTTTTCTGCGGCCATGGCCGGTTCCTGCAACTATCGATCAGTCTCGAATCAGAATCGCCGCCTGCGAAACGAGCACCGTGCAAACGAACGCGGCGATAAACGCACCGGGCACCATGTCCCGGTAACCGGTCAACGCCAGCCCAAGTAGCACCACGATGACCGCTATCTTCGCCGCTTCGGCCCGGAGCATTGTGCGCACGGTCGCTGCCGCCGTCTGCGCGCCACTGGCGCCGCCGAGCCGCACCAGCATCGCGAAAACGACGCCAGCGCAGACGTTAACGATCCCCCCAAGCAACGCCGAAAAAATCCCCTGCCAACCCGCCCACCATCCCGCACCAGCCGCGACTGTCGCGCTAACCAGCAACTGCCAGAGGGCAATCCGGCCGGCTGGATAACGCTGACTAGGAATCGACGCGAGGCGAGACACCGAGCTCAAGCAAACTTTTGGATTGTAAGGTTTCTTGCCGCAGTGCGTCAACGAAAGCTGCGCTGCAGTTATGTTGTTGCACCATGCCTGCAGCGTCCCTCCGACGCACGACTAGCCGCCCGACAGAGCGCAGACGATCATCACCTCGTCAGCCTCCGCCAGGGGTGAGGCGAGGCTTCGTGTTTGCACGCCATTGACGAAGAACCGGATGTGCGGACGAAGCTGTCCCTGCTCGTCAATGATGCGAAAGCGCATACCCGGGTAACGACGGTCGAGATCGACCGAAAGTTCGCCCAAGGTGGCGCCGAGACCGTCGACGGTCGCCGCACTCGCGGTATAGGAACGCAAAGGACTGGGAATGAGAACGCGCATCGCCACCAATCGCGCCAGGCTTTATGCGGCTTCCACTGCGTAGATGTGGGGTAGATGCGCCGCAAGGCATTTCCACGTGCGGCCCTCATCGCGGCTGCCCCATACCTCACCGCTGGTGGTGCCGAAGAAGACGCCGACCGGGTCACCACTGTCGGCGGTCATTGCCTGTCGCTTGACCGTCAGCCATGCCTGCGCGGACGGCAACCCGGTTGCGTGCCGCTGCCAGGTCTTCCCGGCGTTGACTGAACGGTAGACGGCAGGCTTGCCACCGGGCGAGACACGCGGCCAAACATCGGAGCCGTCCATAGGAAATATCCACAGGGTGTCCGGATCGCGCGGATGCAGAACCATCGGAAAGCCGATGTCGCCAACGCTCTTGGGCATGGTTGCGCCGATGTCCTGCCAGCGCTCAGCCGGACGATCGAGACGATAGATGCCGCAGTGATTCTGTTGATAGAGGCGATCGGGCAACATTGGATGTATGCGAACGCAATGCGGATCATGCCCATACTCGGGATCGGGCTGAGGCAAAAAATTCGCGCGCACGCCGCGGTTGAGAGGCCGCCAGTCCTCGCCACCGTCGCTCGATTCGAATACACCGCCGCTCGACATCGCGATGTACAGGTGATATGGGTCGCGCGGATCGACCAGCACCGAGTGCAGGGTAGGCCCGTCGGGCGTTCCATCCTGATCGTTGCCGCACCACGCTTTGCGTTGCGGGTGTTCATTGAACCCATCGACCCCGCGCCAGGTGGTGCCTCCGTCGTCCGAGCGGAACAGCCCCTGTGGTGAGGTCCCTGCGTACCAAACCCCCGGCATCGACGGGTGCCCAGGTGTGAGCCAGAACGTGTGGTCGACCACGCGCCCGCTTCCCTCGCGATAGGCTGGCGCCTGCTTAGCCTCGCGCCACGTGCGGCCCCGGTCAGAGGACCGGAAGATGGTCGGACCGAGATGACCCGTGCGCGCCGCGGCGAGCATGGTTTTGCGGTCGCGCGGATCAGCAACGGCATGATGCACGACATGGCCGAGGAACTGCGGGCCGGACAGCCGCCAGCTCCTGCGCGTTGCATCGCTTTGCATCTGCCACAGTCCCTTCTTGGTCGCGATGAGAAGCGTGACACCGCGGCTGCGTGGGCTCTTCGCCTGCACCATATCTGTTCCCCCTGACTGCTTTCTGCTTTCCGCCCGGTAACGGAGTGTGGAAGTTACCCCTTCGCGCAAATGTCGACAAGACCATCGCGACACGCTTGCGCGACAGCGACTCTTCTGCCCCGCGCAGGTTTTCCGCTACAATCACTATTCAATTGTGTAGCACGGGCGCGCGGCACCGCTGCGTGCTCTCCCCGGAGGAGAAAACCATGACGATCAAGGTTGGCGACCGGCTACCCGCCGGGAGTATGAGCGAGTTCATCGAGGTCGAAACCGCTGGCTGCACGCTCGGGCCCAACGACTTCAAGGTCGACGATCTCACGCGCGGAAAAAAGGTTGTTCTGTTCGGCCTGCCCGGCGCCTTCACCCCGACCTGCTCCGCCAAGCACGTACCGAGTTATGTTGCCAACTACGACAAGCTCAAGGCCAAGGGTGTCGATGACATCCTCTGCATGTCGGTAAACGACGCGTTCGTCATGGGCGCCTGGGCGAAGGACCAAAAGGTGGGGGGCAAGGTCCGGATGATGGGTGATGGCAGTGCGTCATACACCAAGGCGCTGGGTCTGGAATTCGACCTGACCGCGCGCAATATGGGCATGCGTTGCCAGCGCTTCTCGGCGCTGATCGAGAACGGTGTGGTGAAAGTGCTCAACATCGAGGCGCCCGGAAAGTACGAAGTCTCCGGCGCGGAAACGCTGCTGCAGCAGCTGGGCTAACGCAGCTTGGCCAGGATGCCATCGAGCTGGTCGAGGCTCGAATAGCGGATCACCACCCGCCCCGCACCTTTCCTTGTCGGCTCGATACGGACGGTTGCGCCCAGGACCTCTGCGAGTTCACTTTCCAGTCGTGCAAGATCTCCGTTGGCGGCGCGCCGCGATCCGCGCTTGCTCTTGCTTGTGCCCGGATGCAGCGTCGCTTGTACGAGCCGTTCCGCCTCGCGCACTGACATGGCCTCGGCGACGAGCCTTGTCGCGGCCGCCGCCTGCTGCGCAGGCGACAGCGCGAGCAGCGCACGCGCGTGTCCCATATCGAGTTTGTCGGCAAGAACGAGCGCCTGCACCGCTGGCGCGAGCTGCGTTAGGCGCAACAGGTTGGTGACCGCACTGCGCGAGCGACCGATCGCGTGCGCGGCCGCCTCGTGGGTCAGCCCGAATTCGTCGATCAAACGCTTGAGACCCTGGGCTTCCTCAAGCGGGTTCAGGTCCTCGCGCTGGATATTTTCGATCAGCGACAGCGCGAGCGCGGTCTGATCGGGAATGACACGGACCAGCGCCGGAATTTCCTTGAGGCCCGCGCGCTGCGCGGCACGCCATCGCCGTTCTCCGGCGACGATCTCATAGCGGCCGCCATCGATCGGGCGCACCAGGATCGGTTGCATCACGCCCTGCGACTTGATCGATTCCGCCAGTTCACCCAGCGCGGCCTCGTCCATGCGGGTGCGCGGCTGGTAGCGGCCTGCGCCAATCCGATCGAGTGCGAGCGATTGCAACGCGTCATGGTTGGCTCTTTCCTCAGAGCCGGACAACAGCGCATCGAGCCCGCGACCGAGCCCCTTGAGTTTAGCCATTGGCCACTCCCACCGCTGGCGCCGACACGCTCGCGGCCTCGTCCCGTCGCAGCATCTCTCCAGCGAGGGCAAGGTAGGCCTGCGCACCCTTGGAAGATTTGTCCAGCTGCAGCGCCGGGGTGCCGTAACTCGGTGCCTCAGCGAGACGAATGTTGCGCGGGATCACGGTGCGATAGACCTTGTCCCCGAAGTGCTTCTGCAAATCGGCCGAGACGTTCAGCGCAAGCGTGCTGCGCGGGTCGTACATAGTGCGCAAGAGGCCTTCGATCTCGAGCTTTGGATTGAGGTGCGTGCGCACGCGACGGATCGTTTGCACAAGATCGGACAGGCCCTCGAGCGCGTAATACTCGCACTGCATCGGGATCAGCACGCTGTCTGCCGCGCAAAGACCGTTGAGGGTCAGTAACGACAGCGAAGGCGGACAATCGAGCAGGATGAAGTCGTAGTCCTGTGCGACCTCCGAAATCGCGGTTCGAATCTGCGACAGCGCCTCGGCAAGGGCGTCCTTGAGCCGCATCTCGCGCTCCGGCAGATCGACCAATTCGATCTCCGCACCAGCGAGGTCACGGTTGGAGGGAACCAGATCGAACGCACCCGAGGGGGAGGTCGTTCTCACGTCAGCAATTTTCTTTTCGCCAAGCAGGACCTGATATACGGTGTGTGTAAGTGCACGCTTGTCAATTCCTGCACCCATCGTCGCATTGCCTTGGGGATCGAGATCCACCAGAAGCACGCGCCGCTTCATCGCTACCAGGCTGGCGGCCAGATTGACGCTCGTGGTGGTCTTGCCCACCCCGCCCTTCTGATTCGCCACCGCAATAATCTTGGTCATCGCGACTGACCGTTTGCTTGGACGATTACCAGATGCCTTGCACCGTCGAGACCCGGTACGTGCAGGGCCGGTACCGCGACGACCCGCACGCCTTCGGGCAGCGCCGCCAGTTCCCCCTGAGGATAGGCCCCCTTCATGGCAACCAGGTGGCCGCCAAGGCGAACGAGGTGGCGAGCACCCGCCACGAAGGGCGCGAGTTCGGCAAACGCCCTGCTGATGGCCACATCAAACGGCACCTCCGGCGCGTAATCCTCGACCCTCGAAGTCGCCACCGCGACATGGCGCAGCCTCAATTCGGCGGCGACCTGACGCAGGAAAGTCGTCTTCTTTTGCTTGCTGTCGAGCAAGGTAATGTGCCAATCCGGCCGCACTATCGCCAGGGGAACGCCCGGCAAGCCACCCCCGCTGCCCACATCGATGAGCCGCAGCGCGCGAGTTTGGGGCAAATGCGCCAACGTTACGAGGGCATCGAGCAGATGGTGCGTTAGCATCCGTTCGGGGTCTCGAATCGCGGTCAGGTTGTACGTGTGGTTCCACTTGTCGAGCAACGCAACATAGGCGAGGAGTTTCGACTGCGCCGCGGCATCGAGGTCGAGGCCCAGCGCGGCTATTCCCGCGGCAAGGGCCCCTTCGAGCCTCATGCCGTGAGTTTTTCCGGACTCGCCTGCGCGTCCTTGAATCCTCGCTTGAGATGAACCAGGAGCAGCGAGATCGCGGCAGGAGTCACGCCCGAGATGCGTGCCGCCTGTCCCACCGTTTCCGGCCGGTGCTCATTGAGCTTTTGTTGGACCTCGATTGAGAGTCCGCGCACGCGACGGTAATCGATCGCGGCGGGCAGGCGCTCGGCTTCCTGGGCGGCATTCCGGCCGATCTCCTCGTTCTGGCGCTCGATGTAGCCTGCATATTTGGTGGCAATCTCGATCTGCTCGGCAACCACAGCCGCGGCAACCGCCTCACCGGCGCCCGGCAGCGTCATAAGCTTGGCATAGGTCACGCCGGGTCGACGTAGTAAATCGGCCAGGGTGGCGCCGCGCTCCAGTGCCTGGCCCAGCACCCGCTCGGCATCGGACTGTTGCAACCGGCGCGCGTCCACCCAGGTCGACTGCAGTCGCTTCAACTCGCCCGCGATCGCGTCGCGCTTGCGACAAAACGCCTCCCACCGGACATCCGAGACGCAACCCAGAGCGCGGCCGGTCTCGGTCAAGCGCAGGTCGGCGTTATCCTCACGCAACTGCAATCGATACTCGGCACGGCTGGTGAACATGCGGTAGGGCTCGCTCACCCCACCTGTAACGAGATCGTCGACCAGCACACCCAGATAGGCTTCGTCCCGACGCGGCGACCAGGCGGCCTCGCCTGCCGCGAGGCGTGCGGCATTGATGCCGGCAAGCAGTCCCTGCGCCGCCGCTTCCTCGTAGCCCGTGGTGCCGTTGATCTGGCCGGCGAAAAATAGACCTCGAATCGCCTTGGTCTCGAGGCTAGCCTTGAGGGCGCGCGGATCGAAGTAGTCGTATTCGATTGAATAGCCCGGCCGCAGGATATGCGCTTGCTCGCAGCCCTGCATCGAGCGCACGAGTGCAACCTGGATATCGAAGGGCAATGAAGTCGAGATCCCGTTGGGATAGATCTCGTTGGTTCCCAGGCCCTCAGGCTCGAGGAAAATCTGATGGCTCTTCCGCTCTGCGAAACGCACGACCTTGTCCTCGATCGACGGACAGTATCGGGGGCCGGTGCCCTTGATAACGCCGGTGAACAGAGGCGAACGGTCCAGCCCGCCGCGGATGATCTCGTGCGTCCGCTCGTTGGTGTGGGTAATCCAGCATGGGAGCTGACGCGGATGCATCGCCCGCTCGCCGAGGAATGAAAAGACTGGTTCCGGCAGGTCCCCCGGCTGCACGCCGAGGCGCGAAAAATCGATCGTTCGCCCGTCAAGGCGCGGGGGGGTACCGGTCTTGAGCCTGCCGGCGGGTAGGTTCAATTCGCGCAGCCGTGCGGCGAGCGTCGCGGCGGGTGGCTCGCCGGCGCGACCGGCGGCGTGATGGCGCAGACCCACGTGAATCAGGCCCGAGAGAAAGGTGCCGGTGGTCAACACCACCGCCTGGGCGGTGAAGTGAATCCCGATCTGCGTCACAACGCCCGTGACGCGGTCGCCGTCGAGCGTCAGATCGTCGACCGCCTGTTGGAACAGCTGCAGATTCGGCTCGTTCTCAAGCCGGGAGCGGATCGCCTGCTTGTAGAGGACTCGGTCAGCCTGGGCGCGCGTGGCGCGAACAGCCGGCCCCTTGCTCGAGTTGAGCGTGCGAAACTGGATACCCGCCTCGTCGGCGGCGAGGGCCATCGCGCCGCCAAGCGCGTCAATCTCCTTCACCAAGTGGCCCTTGCCGATGCCCCCAATCGAAGGGTTGCATGACATCTGGCCGAGCGTCTCGATGCTGTGGGTAAGCAACAGGGTCTGCCGGCCCATGCGCGCGGCGGCGAGCGCGGCCTCGGTGCCGGCATGTCCGCCACCGACGACGATCACGTCGAAGTGTTTGGGAAACTGCATGGTTTAGGTCGAGAAAACCGCGTTGAATCGAGGGCCGATCATACGGCAAACAGAGAATCGGCAGAAGCCGAGACGCGTTTTTGATACGCCGTGTTCCACGTGAAACCGTAACTCTTGTTCCACGTGAAACATGGTCCGCGGCTGTTGGGTCGATTCAGCCGGAAGCCGGAGCCGTCGACTCGCGTACGACCAATTTGACGGGTGTCTCGAAGGAGGCCATCGCCTGTCGAAGCTCAAGGCAGGCAAGCAAGCCCTCTGCCAGACGCACCCCTATTTGCGCAGAAGGGACGCGCACGGTGGTAAGCGCGGGCACCGCGCAGCGCCCGAACTCGGCGTCACCGAAGCCGATGATCGATACCGCCCGCGGCACGGCTACTCCTTCTCCCAGGCACGTGCGCACGGCCGCCAACGCGTAGAGGTCACTGCCGCAGATCACGGCCGTTGCCCGGTCCTCCGATTGCAGCAAACCTCGCATGGCAGCTTGGGCCGCGTCGAGATCTCGCACCGCCGCCCCCCCCTCGCCGAGCGTTGCGACGTCGTTCGAGACAAGCGCATCGGCGAGTCCAGCAAGCGTGGAAGGCCTGGAAGCGATGACGCCAATCTTGCGGTGACCCAAGCTAAGGAGATAGCGGGCGGCAAGCTCGGCGCCACGGCGGTGCCCGTCATCGACCACGAACTCGACGCCGTCCGGCTCGGCCGCGATACCCCTCCAAGGCAGCCCGCAAGCTCGCACCGCCGCCGTCAACTCATGGCCATCCTCCGCCTCCGCCAACGCCAATGCCTGGGCACCACGACGCAGCAACCCGTGTAGCGCAGTGAGACCATCCCCCGGCGAGCCGCCATGGGCGGCGATCGCTATCCCGTAGCCGGCTTGGGCCAAGCGCTGCTCCAGCGTGGCAACGACATCAGCGACCAAGGGCTCAGCCATGGAGTTGACCAGCACCCCGATCAAGCCGGACTTTCCCGCCGCCAACGACCGCGCGGCAAGATTGGGCACGTACCCAAGCCGCTTCGCCGCCGCGAGAATACGCTGCCGCAGATCCGCACTCACCGTGCCTTGGCGCGCCAAGGCACGCGAAGCCGACGCAGTCGACACGCCCGCCGCGCGCGCGACGTCGCGCAATGTAACCGGCGCTTGTGGGACAGGCATGTGAGTAAACGATTACTGGAAGCGCATTCTGCAAACGGTTGCAGAATTCGCTTGCCATTCAAAGCATTCTAGCCGCAACAAACGGATGCGGCAAGGTCACCGCTCCTTGGACCGAATGGGAGCCGCCAGGCCCGCGCCAGGCGACGCAAATTCGCTTGCAGGAAAAGACTCAGGCGACGAGCTTTGTCCCCAGGTCTCGCCGCGACGCAGCGAGCGCTCCGGGTTGCTTGGCGCCGAGTTGCGACAGCAGTTGGTCGTGGGCGGCGAGTTCGCGTTGCCAAAGCTCCCGCTCCAGCCCCATCACGTGGCGGAAGCAATCGACACTAAAGTTCAGGCCGCCCCAATCGAGGTCGCCGTATTCAGGTTGCACGCCCAGTGCCGTCTCCACGCCGTGCGCCCGATCGTGACAGCGCTCGACGATCCACTTGAGCACGCGCATGTTCTGGCCGAAGCCCGGCCATGCGAACTTGCCGTTCGCATCGGTACGAAACCAGTTCACGTTGAAGATCTTCGGCGGCTGCGGCACCGCGCGCCCCATCGCCAGCCAGTGGCGGAAATAATCGCCAATGTGATACCCGCAGAAAGGCAGCATCGCGAACGGATCACGGCGCACTTCCCCGACTTTGCCCGATGCCGCCGCGGTTGTCTCCGAACCCATGGTCGCGGCCTTGTACACGCCGTCTTCCCAGCTCAACGCCTCGACCACAAGCGGCAGCGTGTCGCTACGGCGCGCACCGAAAATGAAGGCAGCGATCGGCACCCCCTCGGGATTGTCCCATTCGGGGTCGAGCGACGGGCATTGGCTCGCGGCGACAGTAAAGCGCGCGTTCGGATGCGCTGCCTTCCGCCCACAACCAGGGGTCCACGACCGCCCCTGCCAGTCGGTCAGATGGGCCGGAGGCTCTCGGGTCATGCCTTCCCACCAGACGTCCCCGTCATCGGTCAGCGCAACGTTGGTGAAGATCACGTTCGACCTGAGCGTTGCCATCGCGTTGGGATTCGACTCGTAGGACGTCCCCGGCGCAACGCCGAAATAGCCGGCTTCCGGATTGATGGCGTAAAACCGGCCATCCTTGCCGGGCTTTATCCAGGCGATATCGTCACCCACCGTGGTCACTTTCCAGCCTTCGAGCCCCTTGGGGGGGATGAGCATGGCGAAGTTCGTCTTGCCACAGGCACTCGGAAAGGCCGCGGCAACGTAGGTCTTCTCGCCTTGCGGCGAGGTAACCCCGAGGATGAGCATGTGCTCGGCCAGCCAGCCCTCGTCGCGGCCCATCACCGACGCAATGCGCAGCGCGAAACACTTCTTGCCCAAAAGTGCATTGCCGCCGTAGCCGGAACCGAAGCTCCATATTTCCCGCGTTTCCGGAAAATGCACGATGTACTTCTGCTCAGGGCTGCACGGCCACGCTACGTCGCGCTCGCCCGGCTGCAAGGGGGCCCCGACCGAATGCACGCAGGGGACAAACGTTCCCTCGCTGCCCAGCACCTCGACCACCGCGCGACCCATGCGCGTCATGACGCCCATGCTCGCTACCACGTAGGGGCTATCCGTGAGCTCGACCCCGATGTGCGCAATCGAACTGCCGAGTGGGCCCATCGAAAAAGGCACCACGTAGAGCGTGCGCCCGCGCATACAACCGTCGAACAACGCGTCGAGCGTTGCGCGCATTTCCCTCGGAGCAACCCAGTTATTGGTCGGACCCGCGTCGTCCTGTTCCTCACTGCAGATGAAGGTACGGTCCTCGACCCGCGCGACGTCGGCCGGATCGGACCGCGCGAGGAAGCTCTCCGGGCGCTTGGCCGGATCGAGTCGGATCAGCGTTCCGCTGGCCACCATCTCCGCGCACAACCGCTCGTACTCCTCGCGCGAACCATCACACCAGACGATACGCGCGGGATGAGTTCGCTCGGCGACTTGTCGCACCCAGGCGACAAGTCCCTCGTGGCGCACCCACGAGGGCGCCTGCACCGCGGCGGCCGCGATGGCAAAACTGGATTCGGAGTGGCTCATCTTATGGACTATGACGTGAAGAGCGCGCTCATCGTTCCGCGCCATGCGCCGCACCGACGCGGCGGATAATCGTTAACTCTAGCACGCGCTGCACGTGCCCCGTAACCCGGCGTTCAATCGCTGCAGATCGGTCAGGCCACTGGGCCGCAGCGAAGGCCACGAGCTATCGCGCCTGTTGCAGCCGATGGCGAAGCCACCCGAAAAGCGGCGCCGTGCAGGTAAGCAGGAGAACCACGCGCGCCACGTGAAAGGCCGTCACCACCGGGACGCCGAACTCGAGCACTTTCGCGGTGATGGACATCTCAGCAATACCTCCGGGCGCGGTGGCGAGCACCAGCGTCCCGGGGCGCAGCCCCATGAGCGCGGCCAGCGCCACGCCGAACACGGCCGACAAGAGCATTGCCGCGGCCACGCTCACCACGACCGCTCCGACAAAGCGCGGCGCACGGCGCAAGAAGCTGCGCTCGAAGCGCGAACCGAGCGTGCAGCCGAGCAGCAGCTGCGCAACATTGGTAAGCCAGCGCGGAACCGAAGACAGGTTGACCTCGGCCACAGTGAGCGGAATCGCCACGGCCAGCGCGCCCAACACAAAGGCGTTGGCAACGCGCGCCCGCTGCAGCACGCATCCGCCGACGAGCGTTGCTGCCAGCAGCAATATGAGCCCGAGCGGCCGCACCTCGGTGGTGCCGAGCCGAAAGTTGTCCGTGCCGTGCAGCTTGAGGAGCGCAAAGATCCATGGAATCACGACCACCACCAGCATCATGCGCAGGGATTGCGCCGCTGCTACCTCGTCGACGCGGGCGCCAAAGCGCTCGCCTAACACCGACATCTCCGCGGCCCCTCCGGGGACGCTGGCGAACACCGCGGTCGTGCGGTCGATGCGCGCCATGCGGGCCAGCACAAAACCCGACACATAGCCCAATGCAAGCGCGAACAGTGCGGCGAGCAGGAGCAGCCACCAGATGCGGCTCACCCATTCGGCGACTTGCGGCGTGAAATAGAGGCCCAGTGTGGTACCGATCACCCACTGTCCGGCCTGCCGACCCCCCGGCGCCGCGCGGCAGTCGATGCCGATAAAACGGCAGGCCGCGACGGCCATGAGCGGTCCGATCATCCAAGGCAACGGAGCGTGCAGCGCAACAAAAACACCCGCCGCCGCGAGACTGATCGCCAAGCCCTTCGCTGCGGGCAACGCCGCAGACAGTCGCCACCCAGCCCGAAAGCGCGCGCGGATGATCAGCCTTTCGGCTGCGCCGTGTTGTCCGCCGCAGCCGGCGCCGCGGTCCAGCTGCCGCCCAGCGCCTTGATCAGGGCCGCGCTGTCCGAGAGACGTTGGCCGAGAATCGTCAGCGCCGCGCGTTGATTGGTCAATAAAGTGGCCTGTACCACCACCACGGAGAGGTAGTTGACGGTGCCGGCGCGGTACTGGTTCAAGGTGATGGTGACCGACTGGCGGGCTGCTTTGACGGCCTCGTCCTGCACCACCGCCTCGTTTTCCAGGATACGCAGCCCCGCTAAGTTGTCTTCTACGTCCTGGAATGCGGCGAGGACCGTCTGGCGATAAGTGGCCACGCTCTGGTCGTAGGTCGCAATGGCCTGATCAGTTTGTGCGCGGCGCAACCCGGCGTCGAAAATGGTTTCCACCAGATCGGGTCCCAGCGACCAATAGCGGCTCGGCGCCGTAAAGAGCTTGGACAGCAGCGTGCTCTGGAAGCCGCCGGTTGCCGACAGCGTCAGCGATGGAAAGAACGCCGCCTCGGCGACGCCGATCTGCGCATTGGCGGCTGCCGCCTGCCGCTCGGCCGCGCCGATATCGGGACGACGCTCCAGGAGATCCGAAGGCAACGCCACCGGAATGTTGGGGAACGTGGTCGCAACGGGTTCGACCGCGATCGAAAACTCCGCCGGAGGCTTACCGACCAGAACGGCGATGGCGTGCTCCAGTTGCGCGCGCAGAACGGTGGCGTCGATCGCCTGCGCCTGGGTCGATTTGAGTTGCGTTTCCGCCAGCGCAACATCGGATTGCCCGGCCACGCCCACGGCATACTGGTTGCGCGTCAGCTTCAGCGCCTTCTCATATTCGGTGGCCGTATCGTTGAGCAGGCGGATCTGCGCGTCCTGCGCGCGTAGCATGAAGTAGTCTTCGGCGAGGGTCCCCTGCGCGGAGAGTGTTGCCGCGCCAAGTTCGGCGGCACTGGCCTGCGCGTTTTCTTCGCTGGCCTCGACCGTACGCCGGATCTTGCCCCAGAGGTCGATTTCCCAGGAGGCGTCGAGCGAGGCGTTGTAGCTGTTTGCGCCCCCGAAGCCGCCGGTCGAATTGACACTCCCTCCCGAGGTGCTGGCGCGCCCCCCGCTGCGCGTCAGGGCGGCGTTGCCGGTGACGATCGGAAAGAATGCCGCGCGCGCCTGATCGGTCAGTGCCCGCGCCTCGCGCACCTGCGCTTCGGAGGCCTTGATCGTTTGGTTGCTGATTGAGACCTGGGTCTCCAGCGTGTTGAGTTCGGGATCGTTGAACACTTCCCACCAGCTGCCGCGCGGCTTGTCGTCCCGCGGCGCCGCCTGCTTCCAACCTTGCGTTTCCTTGTATGCCGCGGGCGTTGCGACCGGCGGCCGCACGTAGTCCGGCCCAGCCGTGCAGCCGTAGAGTGCGGCGGCCGTCCATGCAATCCAGTGTGCGCACCTGCGGCGCGGCGTCGGCGTTGTCACTGAGCTCCCCATTCGCATTAGTCTCCCGTTTGCGGCGCGGGGTTCGCAACCGCGTTCCGGCCCTCGCGACCGCGATCCCACCATAGCCTGAACCGATCCAGATAGAGGTACACAACCGGCGTCGTGTACAGCGTCAGCAGTTGGCTCAGGATCAGTCCGCCGACGATGGAGATGCCGAGGGGTTGTCGCAACTCGGCGCCATCTCCGGCACTCACCGCCAATGGCACCGCGGCCAGAAGCGCCGCCATCGTCGTCATCATAATCGGCCTGAAGCGCAACAGACAGGCCTCGAAAATCGCTTGTCGGGAGTTCTTGTTGCGGTCGCGTTCGGCCTCCAGCGCGAAGTCGATCATCATGATTGCATTCTTTTTCACGATGCCGATGAGAAGAATCACTCCGATCAGCGCAATGATGCTGAACTCGGTGCCGAACAGGCGCAGAGCGAGCAGCGCGCCGACTCCCGCCGAGGGCAGCGTCGACAAGATCGTGATCGGATGCACGTAGCTTTCGTAGAGGATACCAAGCACGATATATACCGTGAGCAGAGCCGCCAGAATGAGCCAGGGCTGGGTGTTGAGCGAATCCTGGAATGCCCGTGCCGTACCCTGAAAGCTGCCATGGACGCTCGCCGGAACACCGATGCGCACCAGCGCCGCCTCGGTCGCGTCAGTCGCCTGTCCAAGCGACACCCCCTCGGGCAGGTTGAAGGAAATGGTCGACGCAACGAACTGCCCTTGATGATTCACCGCCAGCGGCGTGTTGGTTGCTACGTAGTGCGCAAATGCAGAAAGCGGGACCTGCGGCCCCCCGGAGGAGGTGCTTACATAGACTTGACTGAGGGCGCCGGGTTCCTGCCAGTACTCGGGTGCCGCCTCCATCACGACATGATACTGATTTAGCGCCGAATAGATGGTCGATACCAAGCGCTGCCCGAAGGCATCGTTCAGGGTCGCGTCGATAAGCGCCGGCGACACGCCCAGGCGCCCCGCCGTGTCGCGATCGATCACCAGTGTTGTCTGCAATCCCTTGTCCTGCTGGTCGGTGTTGACGTCGACCATCTCCGGAAGGTCGCTCATCGCCCGCCGGATGCGCGGTTCCCAGGTGCGCAACTCGTCCAGATCGTCGGCCTGTATCGTGTACTGATACGTCGCATTGGCCTGGCGCCCTCCCACGCGTATATCCTGCACCGGATTCAAGAACAGGCTTGCGCCGGGCTCGTTGGCAAGTTTGGCGCGCAGGCGCGCAATAATCCGATCTGCGGAATCCTTGCGTTGCGATAGCGGCCTTAGCTGCACGAACATCTGACCCGTATTGCGTTGCGACCCGCCGGTGAATGCCACCACATTTTCCACGGCGGGGTCGGCACGAACTGTGCTGACGAAATTCGAAAGTTTGGTTTGCATGGCCTGGAAGGAAATGGCCTGGTCAGCCTGAATGAAGCCGATCAGCCTGCCCGTGTCCTGCGTCGGAAAGAAGCCCTTGGGAATCGTTATGTAAAGATAGATATTCAAGCCCACGGTCGCGCCCAGGATCAACATGACGATCACGCCGTGATCGAGTGTCCAGGCAAGGCTTCGTTCGTAGCCGTCCAGAAGCCGTTGGAACCCGCGCTCGCTCCAGACAGCGATGCGGCCCTGGCGCCGGTCTTTCTGGGGGCGCAGCAGTCGGGCGCACATCATAGGCGTCATGGTGAGTGAGAGGACGAGCGAAATGAGAATCGCCACCGACAAGGTGATCGCGAACTCGCGAAAATAGCGGCCGACGATCCCCCCCATGAGCAGAATCGGAATGAAGACGGCGATCAACGACACGCTCATCGACAGCACCGTGAAGCCAACCTCGCGCGCGCCGCGCAAGGCAGCCTGCATCGGTTCCATCCCCTCCTCGATGTGGCGCGACACATTCTCCAAGACAACGATCGCGTCGTCGACGACAAAGCCGGTGGCAATGATCACTGCCATTAACGACAGATTGTTAAGGCTGAAGCCGCACAGATACATGACCCCGAACGTTGCAATCAGCGACACCGGTACGGCCACGCTCGGAATCAGCGTTGCCCGCCAATCGCGCAGGAAAAGGTAGACGACCAGGACAACCAGGCAGACGGCCAATATCAGCGTCCGTTCGACATCGTGCAGCGAGGCGCGAATCGTCGTCGTCCGCTCCACGACGACGTCGAGATTGATTGCGTTAGGGATTGACGCGCGAAGCTCCGGCAGCATTGCCGTCACACTGTCGACCGTCTCGATGATGTTGGCGTTCGGTTGGCGGAAGATGATGATAAGTACCGATGGCTTGCCGTTGGAGGAGCCGGCGTTGCGCAAGTCCTGCACCGAGTCCACGATCTCGCCCAAGTCCGTCAGTCGGACAGGCGAGCCGTTGCGGTAGGCGACGATCAGCGGCAGATACTCCGCGGCCTTCTTGGCCTGGTCGTTGGCGTAGATCTGCCAGTGGCGGTCGCCCTCTTCCACCGCTCCCTTTGGACGGTTCGCGTTGGTGGCCGCGAGCACGGCGCGTACGTCCTCGAAGCCGATGCCGTACTTGTTCAGCGACTGCGGATTGAGCTCCACGCGCACTGCCGGCAGCGAGCTGCCGCCCACGGTGACCTGGCCCACGCCCCGCAGCTGCGAGAGCTTTTGCGCGATGATCGTCGAGCCCGCGTCGTACATCTGCCCCTGTGTCATCGTATCGGAGGTCAGCGCCAGGATCATGATCGGCGCGTCCGCGGGGTTGACCTTGCGGTAGGTCGGATTGCTCGGCAGCCCCGTCGGCAACAGGCTCGCCGCCGCATTGATTGCCGCCTGCACGTCGCGCGCCGCGCCGTCGATATCGCGGTTGAGATCGAATTGCAGCGTGATGCGGGTCGAGCCCAGTGAGCTGCTCGACGTCATTTCGGTAATCCCCGCAATGCGACCGAGCGAGCGCTCGAGCGGGGTCGCCACGGTCGCAGCCATCGTTTCCGGGCTCGCGCCGGGGAGCGACGCCTGCACCGAAATCGTCGGGAAGTCCACCTGCGGCAGAGGCGACACCGGCAACAGCGGAAACGCGGCGACGCCGAGGAGCGCGAGTCCGATTGTCAACAGGGTGGTCGCGACCGGACGTTCGATGAACGGTGCCGACAGGTTCACCTGCCAATCGCTCTTCTTGAAGTCGTCGTCTTCCATCTCAATCCCCGGGCATTGGCGCGGCTCCGGGTTGCCGCTTGCGTGCGCGCTGCTCGATCCGGCGCGCGAGCCGGTCGAAGGCAAGGTAGATCACGGGAGTCGTGAACAACGTCAGCATTTGGCTTACGATGAGCCCGCCGACCATCGTGATCCCCAGCGGGTGCCGCAGCTCAGAGCCCACGCCCCAACCGAACATCAGCGGCAGCGCGGCCAGCAGCGCCGCCATCGTCGTCATCATGATCGGACGAAAGCGCAACAGACATGCCTGATAGATTGCCTCGCGCGGCGGTTTGCCCTCGCTGCGCTCCGCGTCGAGCGCAAAGTCGATCATCATGATCGCGTTCTTTTTCACGATCCCGATGAGCAGGACGATTCCGATGATGGCGATGACGCTGAGATCCTGGCCGAAGAGCATCAGCGCAAGCAGCGCACCGACCCCGGCCGATGGCAACGTCGAAAGAATCGTTATCGGATGGATGTAGCTCTCGTAGAGCACCCCGAGAACGATGTACATGGTGACAATGGCGGCAAGAATCAGCCACAACTCGTTCGCCAACGCGCCGCGGAACGCCGCCGCCGCGCCCTGAAAATGGATCTGCGCACTTGCCGGGAGCCCAAGCTCCTGCTGAACCTTTTGGATCTCCTTCACCGCGTCGCCGAGCGACGCACCGGGCGCCAGATTGAACGAAATGGTGGCGGACGGGAACTGGCCAATATGGTTGATGACCAGAGGCGAGGCGTGTTCGGAGATTCGCGCCATCTCGGTCAGCCGAACCTGCGGCGTCGCCGTCGTACTCACCGTGGTGATCGACGAGCTCGTGAGGCCGGCACCTGGGGACGCCAACGCCGCCGACGCGTTGCCGCCGCTCGCGCTTGCGGCAGGCCCGCCTGTGGGCGTCGTCGGCGTCCCCGTATTCGCCGCGGGGACGTAAACCTGCGAGAGCGCCTCCGGACCGAGCTGGAACTCCGGCTTGACTTCAAGCACCACCCGATACTGATTGGTCTGCGTGAAAATCGTCGACACCAACCGCTGGCCGAAGGCATTGTAGAGCGCGTTGTCCACAGTCGCTGGCGTTATCCCGAGCCGGCTCGCGGTCGCACGATCAATATCGACGAACACCTGAAGGCCGCCGTTCTGCAGGTCAGTCGCCACGTCGGCGAGCTGGGGTATCTGGCGCAGGCGATCGACGATCTTCGGCACCCATAGCGCAAGCTCATCGGGGTCAACATCCTCGACAGTGAACTGGTATTGCGTCCGGCTCACGCGATCCTCGATCGTCAGATCCTGCACCGGCTGCATGTAAAGCGTGATCCCCTCAACATCGGCCAGCTTGGCTTGCAGATTGCGGATGACTTCTTCTGCCCGGGCGCTGCGCTGGGCGAGCGGCCGCAGGTTGATCAGCATGCGGCCACTGTTGAGCGTCGTATTGGTGCCGTCGACGCCAATGAACGACGAAAGACTCTCGACGGAAGGGTCCTGAAGGATGATTCGCGCCAGCGCCTGCTGTCGCTCGGCCATCGCCGCAAATGAGATCGTTTCGGGCGCTTCGGAAATGCCCTGAATCGCGCCAGTGTCCTGGACCGGAAAAAAGCCTTTGGGAATGAAGATGTAGAGCACGACCGTGAGCAGCAGCGTGATCACCGCCACGATCAGCGTTGCACCTTGCCGGTCGAGCACCCAGTTGAGCATCTCGCCGTAGCGCGCGATCATGCGATCGAACAGCTCGCCGCTCTTGCGGTAGAACCGGCTCTGCTGTTCCTTCTCCGTGTGGCGCAGAAAGCGCGCGGACATCATCGGCGTCAGCGTCAGTGACACCACGGCCGAAATCAGGATCGAAATGGCGAGGGTGATTGCGAACTCGCGGAAGAGCCGGCCAACGACGTCGCCCATGAACAGCAGGGGAATCAGGACGGCGATCAACGATATCGTCAGCGAAATGATCGTGAAGCCAATCTGCTCCGAGCCTTTGAGCGCCGCCTCGAGCGGCTTATCCCCCGCCTCGATGTAGCGCGCAATGTTCTCGATCATGACGATCGCGTCGTCAACGACGAAGCCGGTCGCGATGGTCAACGCCATGAGCGTCAGGTTGTTGATTGAGAATCCGGCGAGGTACATCACACCGAACGTGCCAATCAGCGACAAGGGGACCGCGACGCTCGGGATGATCGTGGCCGAAAGGCTGCGCAGGAAGAGAAAGATGACCATCACCACCAGCGCGATGGCGAGAAAGAGCTCGAACTGCACGTCATGCACCGACGCGCGTATCGTCACCGTGCGGTCGGTCAGCAGCGTCACCTTGATCGCTGCGGGGAGAGATGCCTGCAGCTGGGGCAACAGGTGTTTGATCCGGTCGACGACCTCGATGACGTTGGCCCCGGGCTGGCGCTGGATATTGATGATGATCGCCGCCTCCTGGTTCGCCCAGGCGGCAAGTTTGGTGTTCTCCGCACCGTCGATGACGTCGGCGACGTCGGACAGACGCACCGGTGATCCGTTGCGGTAGGCGACGATCATGGCTTGGTAGTCGGCTGCCGTCTTGAGCTGATCATTGGCATCGATCGTCGACGCCCGGGTGGGTCCGTCGAAGCCACCCTTGGCCTGGTTCGTATTGGCATTGCCGATCGCGGTGCGCACGTCGTCGAGCGATAGTCCGTACGAAGCCAGCGCGGTCGGATTGGCCTGAATGCGCACCGCGGGGCGCTGCCCGCCGCTGATGCTGACGAGCCCGACGCCGGGAAGCTGCGAGAGCTTGGTCGCGAAGCGCGTGTCCGCGTAATCCTCCAGCTTCGGTAGCGGGAGGGTTTGCGAGGTCAGCGCGAGGGTCATGATCGGCGTGTCCGCCGGGTTGACCTTGTTGTAGATTGGCGGGGTCGGCAGGTCGGCCGGAAGGAAACTGCCCGATGCGTTGATCGCGGCCTGCACTTCCTGCTCGGCGACGTCAAGGGACAGGGCGAGGTCAAACTGCAGCGTGATGACCGAGGCGCCGGCAGAGCTCGTCGACAGCATCTGCTTGAGCCCCGGCATTTGTCCGAACTGTCGTTCGAGCGGCGCGGTGATCGACGAGGTCGTCACCTCCGGGCTGGCTCCCGGATAAAGGCTCACGACCTGGATCGTCGGATAGTCGACCTGGGGCAGCGCGGAGATCGGGAGCAACCGATAGGCGATGATCCCGGCGAGCACGATGGCGAGCATCAACAGCGAGGTCGCCACCGGCCGCAGGATGAACGGGCGGGATGGGTTCATCGCGGGTTCACGCTCGTTGCCTTGCCTACAGGCTGCGGGCCATCAACCGCCGCCCTTGGCGCGACGGGGTTGATCGCCGGGCGCCTTGTCGCCGGCTCCTTTGCGGGTACCGTTCGCCGGAGCCGCACGCCGCGCGTTGAGATCGGCAAGTTCCACCTTCGCGCCGTCCCGCAGTTTGTCGGAGCCGTCCACCACCACCTGGTCTCCAGGCTGGAGCCCGCTCGTCACCTCGGTCGTCTCGCCTTCGATCGCCCCGAGCTTGACCGGTGTCACCGCAACGCTCTGGTCCGGCTTGACCAGGAATACAAAAGTACCGGGTGCGCCGCGCTGAATCGCAGCCGAAGGAACCAGCGTCGCGTCCTGCCGCGACTCGACCGGCATGCGCACGTTCACGAACTGGTTTGGAAAGAGTGCGCCGTCCAGGTTTGGAAATTCAGCCTTAAGCTTGACCGTGCCCGTCGTGGTGTCGATTTGATTGTCGAGGGTCAGCAGATGGCCGGTCGCGAGCTTGGTTTTGCCGCTACGGTCGAAGGCCTCGACCGTGACGGGCTGTCCGCTGTGCATGCGCTTGACGATGCGTGGAACATCATCCTCGGCCACCGGATAGACAACAGTGCTCGGTTGCTCCTGCGTAATCGTGACCAAACCATTGGCATCGGCCGCATGCACGATATTGCCGGGGTCGACCAGACGCAAGCCAACGCGGCCTGTGATCGGCGACGTAACACGCGTGTAAACAAGCTGCAGCTTCGCATTGTCGATCGCGCCCTGATCGTTTTCGACCTGGCCCTCGTACTGGCGCACGAGCGCTTCCTGCGTGTCGACCTGCTGGCTGGCAATCGAATCCTGCTTGAGCAGCGTTCGATAGCGCTCGAGATCGATCTGCGCATTCTTGAGCAGGGCCTGGTCATGGACCATTGTTCCGTTGGCCTGCGTGAGCATCACTTGGAATGGCCGCGGGTCGAGCTGGGCGAGCAAGTCGCCCGCTTTGACGTTTTGACCCTCTTGGAAGCCCACGCTCATGAGCTGCCCGTCAACGCGCGTATGCACCACGACTGTATTGCGCGGCGTTACGGTGCCGAGCGCATCGATATAGACGTCGATGTTGCCTTTGCGGGCGGCTGCTGCAACAACGGGCAGCGGCGCGTTGGACCCCAGGCCGCCGCGACCCTTTCCGGCCGGAGCGTTTCCTGGCGTGCGTGACAGGTACCAGACGACCCCCGCGGCAAAGATGGCGATGACGACCAAGGCCACGAGCACGAGGCGCCAGTGGACCCGCCAGGCGGCTTTCGCACGCACGGCAATCGGTGCGTCGACCTCGGGGGGCAGCGTGTCATTCATGGCGATGGGGCGAAGTCGTGCAGGAGGGGAGATGAATTAGTCTGATTCTAGGGGGAACGTTCGCCCCTAGTTGTAAGCAATTATTATCCGCGGCGGCGGCGCAGCGCCGTGTCGGGGCGTTATTTGCCGATACAGAAGCGGCTGAATATTACGCCGAGCAGATCGTCGGCGCTGAACTCGCCGGTAATCGCCGTGAGCGCCGTCTGCGCAGCGCGCAGTTCCTCGGCGAAGAGCTCCAGCGGTGGCGCGGACAGTTCCAGGTACGCCGCGGCAACTGCTAGATGCGACGCCGCCGCATGCAGCGCCTGCAGGTGCCGTTCGCGCGCCAGGAAACTTCCCTCCATATCCTCGTCGGCGCCCACTGCGCCGAGTATCGCCTCGCGCAGGAGATCGATGCCCGCCCCGGTCATAGCCGAGAGCAAGACCTCGCTACCGCCATTTTTCAGATCTCGCATCGGTTCGAGTCCAGCAAGATCGATCTTGTTGCGCACGATGACGCGTGGCAACTGCGCGGGAAGTCGCGCTGCGATCTCGGCATCGGCCGGGTGGTCGGGCTCGCGGGCATCCGTAACGATCAGCGCCAGGTCGGCCTGCGCGATCGCCGCCCACGTGCGCTCGATGCCAAGCTTCTCCACCGTGTCTGCAGTCGGGCGCAAGCCCGCGGTATCGATGATGTGCAGCGGAATGCCCCCGATCTCGACCCTGCTGCGAATGGCGTCGCGCGTGGTGCCGGGCTCCGCCGTGACGATGGCGATGTCTTCGCCCACCAGTTGGTTGAGCAGGCTCGACTTGCCGACGTTGGGCTGGCCGATCAGCACCGCGCCGAGCCCCTCGCGCAGCAGGCTTCCCTGGCGCGCGCGGGCGACAATTTCAGCCAGACGCTCGCGTATTGCGCCAAGCTTGCCCGCGGCGTCCGCTGCACGCACGAACTCGATGTCCTCGTCGGGAAAATCAAGCGTCGCCTCGGTGAACATCCGCAGTTCGACGAGCGCGTCTACAGCCACATGGATCTCGTGCGAAAAAGCGCCGGTCAGGCTGCGCGCGGCGGCCCGTGCGGCGGTCGTCGTCGCCGCCTCGATCAAGTCGGCGACACCTTCTGCCTGCGCCAAGTCGAGCTTGCCATTAAGAAACGCGCGCTGGGTAAATTCGCCGGGCGCCGCCAGCCGCGCACCCAGATCAAGACAGCGGTTGAGCAGCAGTGAGAGCACCGCCGGGCCGCCGTGGCCATGCATTTCGAGCACGGTCTCGCCGGTGTACGAAGCCGGCGCCGGGTAGAAAAGCGCGATCCCTTGATCGAGTGCCTCGCCGTTCTTGCCCCGGAACGTGGCCACCGTTGCCACACGCGGCGCCAGGGTGCGGCCAACGAGGCCCGCAACAATAGGCGCGAGATCGGGCCCGGAGACACGCACCACGCCGATCCCGCCGCGGCCGGGCGGTGTGGCAACCGCCGCGATGATCTCAGCCGGCGCGGGCGCCACGGCTGGCCGCACTCAGCGGCGCTTTGCCGCCGCGACCGCGGCTTCGCGCGTGAGCAACCGGTTCATGTGCCATTGCTGGAAGATCTGGATCGCGTTATTGACCAACCAGTACAACACCAGGCCGGAAGGAAAGAAAAGGAACATCACCGAGAATGCGATGGGCATGATCTGCATGACTTTAGCCTGCACCGGATCCTGGATCGGCGTCGGCGAGAGCTTGACCTGCAGAAACGCGGTAATGGCGTAGACGACCGGCAGCACGAAATAAGGGTCCGGCGCGGACAGGTCATGGATCCAGAGGATCCACGGCGCGTGACGCAGCTCCACCGCACCGAGCAGAACCCAGTAGAGCGCGATGAACACGGGGATCTGCACGAGAATGGGCAAGCAGCCGCCGAGCGGATTAATCTTCTCGGTCTTGTAAAGCTCCATCATTTTTACCTGCAGCTGCGCCTTGTCGTTGGCGTATTGCTCCTGCAGCACCTTCATCTTCGGCGCCACCACTTTCATCTTCGCCATCGATCGCGCACTGGCATGATTGAGTGGGTAGAACACGCTCTTGATGATCACCGTCATGGCGATGATCGCCCAGCCCCAGTTGCCAAGCAGCGAGTGCAGCCATTTGAGCAGCAGGAACAGCGGTGCGGCGAGCACGGTGAAGATGCCGTAGTCGACGACGAGATCCAGACCGGGAGCTAACGCCTTCAGCGTGTCCTGCTCCTGCGGTCCGACGTAGAGCGGAATGCTCGTTGTCGCCGTGCTGCCAGGGGCGATCGTTCCGAGCGGAATCTTCACGCCGGCGTAGTACAGGTTGTCGATTTTGCTGACGTAGAACTCTCGCGGCAGCTTGGTCCCATCCGGAGGCAGCCACGCCGCCACGAAGTAATGCTCGACCATGCCGATCCAGCCGTTGTCGGACTTGTCGGTGAATTTCGCCTTGCCCTTGTCGATGTCGGAAAACGAGAGCTTCTTGTATTTGTCGGTTTCGTTGTAGAGCACCGGGCCGGTGTAGGCCGACGGCGCGCCCCAGCTCTGGACGCCGGTTGGCTTGCCGTCGCGGGCGAGCTGAAAATAGGCGACCGGCGCAATCGGCGCGCTGCCCGCGTTGGTCACTTCATAGCTCACGTCGATCAGGTAGCTGCCGCGATGGAAGGTCAGCGTCTGCGTGATCTTGGCGCCACTGGGTGCGGTGGCGACGAGCTTGAGGTCAAACTGCTCCGCGCCGGGTGGCAGCTCACGCGGCCCGGGAAGTGCCTGCCATAGCGTGTGGTGGTTGGGCATGCCTTCGCCGATCAATCCGCTCTCGGCGAGAAAGGTGCGGTTCTCGTTCTTCTGCAGCAGCACGTAGGGCTTGTCCGCGTTATCCGTGTCGCGATGCGCGGCAAGCGCGACTTCGGTGACAACGCCACCCAACGTATCGACCTCGGCGGCATAGCGGTCGGTCTTGATGGGGATGATTTCGCCGTGACCCGCCGGCGCGTTGGCGGGAAGGGCACCCGGGACGGCTGCGGTCAGGGCCGGGGTCGCACCCGGGACCGCGCTCGACGTATCGGTCGCTTTGGGTGCGCCCTGCGCCACCGCGGGCACGGGCGTCTGGTGCTCACCCTGCCAGCGCTCCCACAGGAAAAACCCGGAACACAGGAAGATGGCAGCCAGAATTAGACGTTGGGTATCCATGTACGCAGGAGAGAGGCGGGCACGGGCCGTGCCGCGCTAGGGCACGGGATCGAAGCCGCCGGGGTGATAGGGATGGCAACGAGCCAGGCGCCGCGCGCTGAGCCACGTTCCTTTGCCTGCACCATGTCGCTCGATCGCTTCCCGAGCGTAATCGGAGCAACTCGGATAGAAACGGCAGTTCGCGCCAAGCAGCGGGCGCAGGGCGAATTGGTATGCGCGCAGCAGCAGCAGCAGCAGGGCTCTCATCGCGGCGGCGCAGGGGGGCCGCCGAGAAGCCCGTCGAGCAGCTTGCCCGCGTCGGCTGCGACGCCGGCGAGCTCGGCCGCGGCGCAGGGTTGGCGCAAGCGGATGATGAGGTCGAACGCGTTCATCGCCGGCCGACGGCGGCGGATCGCTTCGCGCAACATGCGCTTGAGGCGGTTACGGTCGACGGCGCGCCCCAAAAGCTTCTTGCCGATCACGTAGCCGACGCGGCCGCTGGCGGCCACGGTCGGCATAGCGAGAAGTTGCAGCCGGCCCGCTTCAAAGCGGCGGCCGCCGCGGAACACCGCGGCAAAAGCTGCGGCGCCGCGTAGACGATGGCGGCGGGTCAATGTCCCGAAGCCGGTCAGACGGCCAGCCGGGCGCGACCTTTGGCGCGGCGCGCACGTAGGACCTTGCGGCCGCCGACGGACTTCATCCGGGCGCGGAACCCGTGGGTCCGCTTGCGTCGGACCACCGAGGGTTGGTAAGTGCGTTTCATGGCTTTGCCTTGCTGGGAAAAAAAGCTTTGTATTAGAGCGTTTAGCACACCATCCTGTCAAGGCAAATCGCGCCGCGCGCAGGGTCGCAACGGGCCTTCCACGCTGTGGATAACTCGCGGCGAATGCGCGTACAATCCATTTCGTACGGGCTCCCTCGCGGCGCCCGCGTTTTTTCTCGAAGCCCCGGACTCCCTGCCTCATGTCGACCGCCTCGTTCTGGCCGAGCTGCCTGGAAGCATTCCGCCGCGAGCTCACTCCGCAGCAGTTCAACACCTGGATTCGGCCGCTGCGCCTGGAACACGCCGGAGAAGGCTTGGTGCTCATCGCACCCAATCGCTTCGTGCTGCAATGGGTCAAAGAACGCTTTGCCGGACGCATCGAAGAGCTCGCCACGGTCGCCCTTGGCCGCGCACCGCGCATGGCTCTCGTCGTCGCGGAGGAGTCCGATCGGCCGGCGACGGTGGCGGCCCTGCCCGTCGCGCCGGCCCCGGTTCAGGTCGGCCGGCGCAGCGAACAGGCGAGCCTGAATCCGGGGTTTAACTTCGCCTCCTTCGTCTCTGGCAAGGCCAATCAGCTGGCACGCGCCGCCGGACTGCAGGTCGCCGAGCACCCGACTTCGTACAACCCGCTGTTTGTCTACGGCGGCGTAGGTCTGGGCAAGACGCATTTGATCCAGGCCATCGGCAATCACATCCTCGACACCAGCGCCGAGGCGAAGATTCGCTATATCCACGCCGAGACTTACGTCTCGGATGTGGTGCGCGCTTATCAGCACAAGGCCTTCGACGACTTCAAACGTTACTACCGCTCGCTCGACCTGCTGCTCATCGACGACATCCAGTTCTTCAGCGGCAAGAGCCGCACCCAGGAAGAGTTCTTCTATCTGTTCAATACGCTCATCGAGGCGCACAAGCAGGTGGTTATCACCTGTGACACCTATCCGAAGGAGATTGCGGGCATCGAAGAGCGCCTGATTTCGCGTTTCGGATGGGGTCTTACGGTGGCGCTGGAACCACCCGAGCTGGAAATGCGTGTGGCGATCCTGCTTTCCAAAGCGGCTGCCACAGGCATGAAGGTCGATGAGCAGGTGGCGTTTTTTATCGCCAAGCACATCCGCTCCAACGTGCGTGAGCTCGAGGGTGCGCTCAAACGCGTCCTCGCGTACTCGAGCTTTCACGGGCAGGAGATCTCATTGTCGCTGGCCAAAGACGCGCTGCGAGATCTGCTCGCGGTGCAAAACCGCCAGATCTCGGTGGAGAACATTCAGAAGACAGTCGCCGACTACTACAAGATTCGGGTCTCGGACATGCATTCGAAGAAGCGTTCCCGGGCCGTCGCGCGTCCGCGCCAAGTCGCCATGGCGCTGGCCAAGGAACTGACCCAGCTTTCATTGCCGGAAATCGGCAGCAATTTCGGGGGGCGCGACCATACCACCGTGCTGCATGCCTGCCGCCAGATCGCCAAACTCCGCGACTCCATCCCCGAAATCAGTCATGACGTGAATTTCTTGCTGCAGGTGCTTCGCAACTGAGCGAACCATGGCGGCAGCCCGCGCGCGGAGGTATGAATCGTGTGCGAAGCAGTCTATAATTTGTGGATTGAGTGTCCCGTTTTGAATTCCGCATTTTTGTCCCCAAATAACCCACAGGCGCCACAGCGGTTGTATGCGTGGTTGTCCTTGCACCAAGTCGCGGATCGAATGGACGTTTTCAGGGTTGTGAGGACGAACGGGCCTGTTCTATTAGCTATTATTAGGTTTGAATAATGCAATTAAAGCAAATACCAAAGGACGCACTACTCAAGCCGCTGCAAGCTGTTTCAGGCATTGTCGAGCGCCGGCAAACGCTGCCCATCCTGGCCAACGTTCTGCTCGAACAAAAGGACGGCCGCTTGTTCGTCACAGCGACCGACCTCGAGATGCAGATCACCGCGCACAGCGAGCTTCCCGGCAAGCAGGATCAATCGATCACGGTGGGCGCACGCAAGCTGCAGGATCTGCTGCGCGCTCTGCCGGAGGATGCGGCGCTGACAATCGATACGGCGGCGGGCAAGATGACCGTGCGAGCCGGACGCTCGCGCTTCAACCTGCAAACGCTGCCGGCGACGGATTACCCGCGTATCAGCCTTGCGCAGGAGCAACTGCAGACCATCGCGCTACCGCAGCGCGACTTCCGTGGGCTGCTCAAGCTCGCGGAATTCGCCATGGCCCAGCAGGACATCCGCTACTACCTGAACGGCATGCTGCTCGTCATCGACAAGGGTTCGCTGCAGGCAGTTGCGACCGACGGTCACCGATTGTCGTACGCAAGCCTCGCAGTGGAGGGGGACTATTCGCGCCAGGAAGTGATCCTGCCGCGCAAGACCGTGCTTGAGCTCGGCAAGTTGCTCGAGGACAGCGAGAATCTGGTTACGATCGATATCCTCTCCAACCAGGTGCGCTTTCGCTTCGCGAGCATCGAGCTCGTCAGCAAGGTGGTCGACGGCAAATTTCCCGATTACAACCGTGTTATCCCGAGCGGACATTCGAAGCAGCTCGACCTGTCGCGCACAGAGTTTCTGCAGGCGCTGCAGCGCGCGGCCATTCTTTCGAACGAGAAATTCCGCGGCGTGCGCCTGGTGCTTGGCACTGACCAGCTCAAAATCATCTGCACGAACAGCGAGCAGGAGGAGGCCGAGGAAGAGCTCGAGGTTCCATACAAGGGTGAAGCGCTCGACATTGGCTTTAACATCACCTATCTGCTCGACGTGTTGCACAACCTGGCCACCGACCAGGTTGTTCTGGCCCTCGGTGACGCGAACTCCAGCGCACTCATCACCATGCGTGAACGCAGCGACTACAAGTATGTCGTCATGCCGATGCGGATTTGAGGTTTGGACCAGGTATTTGACCCGCCCGAGGCGCCGACTCCGAGTCGGCGTCGGCGTTTAGTGGACTGCAGGATGCGAGATTACCGCGAATGAGTGAGCCCAACCCCAAGCCGCAGGACAACAACGGCGGCGAGTACGATTCGAACAGCATCAAGGTATTGAAGGGCCTTGAGGCCGTGCGCAAACGGCCCGGCATGTACATCGGCGACACGTCCGACGGCACGGGCCTGCACCACATGGTGTTCGAGGTGCTCGACAACGCAATCGACGAAGCGCTCGCTGGCTACTGCGACGACATCAAGGTCGTGATTCATGCCGACAACTCGGTGTCCGTGGTCGACAACGGGCGCGGCATCCCGACCGACATCAAGGAAGACGACGAGCAGAAACGCTCGGCGGCGGAAATCGTCATGACGGAGCTGCACGCCGGCGGTAAGTTCGACCAGAATTCGTACAAGGTTTCCGGCGGATTGCACGGCGTCGGGGTGTCGGTGGTCAACGGACTTTCCGAATGGCTAAAGCTGAAGATCTGGCGCGACGGCGTCGCGCACCAGATGGAGTTTCGGGACGGTGTTCCCGTTGCGCCGCTGGCTATCGTCGGCTCCACCGAGCGCCGCGGCACGGAAGTGCATTTCAAGGCTTCGCCGGCAACATTCAACAACATCGAATTCCATTACGACATCCTGGCGCGACGCATCCGCGAGCTGTCCTTCCTCAACAACGGGGTCAAGATCGAACTCGTCGATCAGCGCGATGGCAAGAGCGAGAATTTCGCTTTTACCGGCGGCATCAAGGGGTTCGTCGAGTACATGAACCGCAGCAAGTCGGTGCTGCATCCGAAGATCTTCCACGCCACGGGGGAAAAGGACGGCGTGACGGTAGAGGTCGCGATGCAGTGGAATGACTCCTACGTCGAATCGGTGCAGTGCTTCACCAACAACATTCCGCAACGCGACGGGGGCACGCATATGACGGGCCTGCGCCAGGCGATGACGCGGACGCTCAACAGCTACATCGAGAAGGAAGAGTGGGCGAAGAAGGCGAAGGTCGAGACCACCGGCGACGACATGCGCGAAGGCTTGACCTGTGTGCTGTCGGTGAAGGTACCGGAACCGAAATTCTCCTCGCAGACCAAGGACAAACTCGTCTCCTCGGAAGTGCAGCCGATCGTACAGGAAGTCGTTGGCGGCAAGCTTAACGAGTTCCTGCTCGAGAACCCCAGCGACGCACGCATCATCTGTGGCAAGATCATCGAGGCAGCTCGGGCGCGGGAAGCAGCGCGCAAAGCGCGCGAACTCACGCGACGCAAGGGGATTCTGGACGGGATGGGGCTGCCCGGGAAGTTAGCCGACTGCCAGGAGCGCGATCCGGCGCTGTGCGAGCTCTATCTGGTCGAAGGAGATTCTGCCGGTGGGTCCGCGAAGCAGGGCCGCGATCGGAAGTTCCAGGCGATCCTGCCGCTGCGCGGCAAGATTCTCAACGTCGAGCGCGCGCGCTTCGACAAGCTGATCAGCTCGCAGGAAATCGTCACCCTGATCACCGCGCTCGGCACCGGATTCGGCAAGGACAAGGAGGACAAGGACGCCTTCGACATCGCCAAGTTGCGCTACCACCGCATTATCATCATGACCGATGCCGATGTCGACGGATCACACATTCGCACGCTGCTGCTCACGTTCTTCTATCGCCAGATGCCGGAGTTGGTCGAGCGCGGACACATCTACATCGCCCAGCCCCCGCTGTACAAGGCGAGGCAGGGCAAGCAGGACACCTATCTCAAGGACGACCACGAGTTGAAGCAGCATTTGCTCCGGGTCGCCATGAACGGCGCCGAACTCGCACCCGGCGTGGGCAAGCCCCCGCTCGCCGCGCAGACCTTCGAGAACGTGGCGCGCGAGTATTTGCTCGCCGAAGCGGTAGTCGAACGCCTGGCACGGGTGATCGACCCGGCGGTGCTCTACGCGATGCTAGGCGGCGTGCGCGTCGAAATCGATAACGAGACAGCGGCGACACGCAGTGCGCTGGCGCTGCAGGACGCGATCGCCGATCCGGAAGTGCGGGTCGAGGCGCGCTACGACGCGGCAGCCGAGGCACGGCGTCTAGTCATTCTGCGCACGCACCACGGCACGCCGCATCTGACCTCGCTCGACGCCGATTTTCTGGCGAGCGGTGACGGTGCGCAAATCCGCGCCGCGGCCGACGTATTGCAGGGCCTGATTCAACCCGGTGCGGTAATCAAGCGTGGCGACAAGCAGCTGGCAGTCAAGTCGTTCAAGGAAGCGCTCGATTGGCTGTTTGCCGAGGCGAGAGCGAACGTTGCCATCCAGCGCTACAAGGGCCTCGGGGAGATGAATCCGGGGCAACTCTGGGAGACAACCATGGATCCCAACGTGCGCCGGCTGCTGCGCGTCCAGATCGAGGATGTTGTGGCGTCGGAGGAAATCTTCTCGACGCTCATGGGCGACGAGGTTGAGCCGCGGCGCGCGTTCATCGAATCCAACGCGCTCGGCGTGCGCAACCTCGACGTTTGAGTCGGGACCTTGGCGGACGAAGGGGATGACAGACCTCGCCGCACTCTCTCGCCTCGGCCTGAAAGCGCATAACGAGGGCGCCTGTGCCGGCCCGCAGGCATGGCGCGGCGGTGGCCCGCTCCTGCGCTCGCACAACCCCAGCGACGAGTCGCTACTGGCCGAGGTCGCGACCGCGACAGGCACCGATTACGATGCCGTGCTTGCCGCTTCCGTCGCGGCGGCGCAAGTCTGGCGCACGGTACCCGCACCCAAGCGTGGCGAGGCCGTCCGCCGCATCGGTTTGCTCCTGCGCGAGCACAAGGACGCGCTGGGTACGCTCGTTGCCCTCGAAAACGGCAAGATCAAGGCCGAAGGCGTTGGCGAAGTGCAGGAAATGATCGACATCGCCGACTTCGCTGTCGGTCAGGCACGCATGCTCTATGGCAAGACCATGCACTCCGAGCGTGCCGCGCATCGGATGTACGAGCAATGGCACCCGTTGGGCGTGGTCGGCGTGATCACGGCCTTCAATTTCCCGGTTGCGGTCTGGGCATGGAACGCGCTGCTTGCCGCAGTCTGCGGTAACACGACCATCTGGAAGCCTTCGCCCAAGACGCCACTGGTTGCCATCGCCGTGCAACATCTGTGCAATCGGGTCACGTTGGAACTCGGCTTGCCGCCGCTGTTCACGCTACTCATCGACTCGGGCCGCGAGACCGCCGTACGCCTCGCCTCCGACCCGCGAGTCGCATTGGTGTCCTTCACCGGATCGTCGGCGGTCGGCCGGCAGATCGCGCAGGTCGTGGCCGGGCGCTTTGGCCGCTGTCTGCTCGAGTGCTCAGGCAACAACGGGATCATCGTCACCGAAGACGCCGATCTCGACCTGGTGATTCCCGCCGTCGTATTCGGTGCGGCGGGCACGGCGGGCCAGCGTTGCACCAGCACCCGCCGGCTGCTGGTGCACGAATCGATCGAACCGGAGGTCGTGCGGCGGCTCGCCGCAGCCTATGCGCAGCTTCGGCTCGGCGATCCATGCGAGCCCGCGACACTGGTGGGTCCGCTGATCGACGCGGACGCTGTGGCTGGGTTCCGGCGCGCCGTCGAAGAGGCGCTGGCGGCCGGGGGCGCGCTCGTATGCGGCGGCCAGGTGCGGGCGGGGCCCGGATTCTTCGTCGAGCCGACGGTCATCCGCAACGCACGTAATGATTGGCCAATCGTGCAGCGCGAAACCTTTGCCCCGATCCTCTATGTCATGCGCTACCGCGACTTGAACGAAGCGATCGCCCTGCACAATGGCGTGCCGCAGGGACTGTCGTCGGCAATCTTCACCGGCAGTCTGCGCGAGGCCGAGGTTTTTCTGTCCGCGGCCGGCAGCGATTGCGGCATCGCCAACGTCAACCTCGGGACCTCAGGGGCCGAGATCGGCGGTGCATTCGGCGGGGAAAAGGAAACCGGTGGCGGGCGCGAGGCCGGTTCGGATTCCTGGCAGGCCTACATGCGCCGGCAGACAAACACCATCAACTGGAGCCGCGAACTGCCGCTCGCGCAAGGCATCAAGTTCGGCAGCGGCTAGGCAGCGCGCTTGCGCTGGGCCGGCTTGGCGGCAGGCTTCGCTCGTTTCGTCGGCTTGACGGTCTTGGTTTTTCCGGCTTTGGTGGCGAGGAGCGCGACCGCTTCGCCGAGCGTCACCGCGTCGACCCCATCCCGGTCCGGCAGGGTGGCGTTAATTCCGCCATGTTTGATGTACGGTCCGTAGCGGCCGGAGTGCACTTCGACGGGCTGCTTGTCCTTCGGATGCGGTCCGAGCACGCGCAGCGCAGTAGCGCCGCGCGGGGTTCTCGCGCCGCGCCCCTTGCCGCCTTGCTTGGCCTCGAATTCGAAGCCGATCTTGCCGTCGGGCTGTCGCACCAGGTATGCCGCGAAAGGTCGCCGCGTTCGCGCCGAGACAAATTGCAGCAAATCGGTCTTGCCGGAAGCGAGCAAGCGTTGCATCTGGTCGCGCTCGATCGGCCGCTGCAGGATGACGCGCCCGGAGCGAAAATCGCAGGTCTTCTCCGGGCCCACGGCACGCTCACACACGTAAGCCGCGGGCAATTCGAATACGCGTCCGGCGCATTTGGGGCAGGCGCCCAGCGACTCCTGGCCGCTGAAGTCCGGTGCTTCGGCCCCCGAACCGCCATCGGTGCCATCGCCGAAGTCGAACTGGACCTCGTTCGCATCGGTGAGCTTGAGCCGCGCGGCAAAGGGGCGGCCGAGCTTGCTGCGGAAGCCCTCGAGCGGGCCGACCGCCCGGGTGGTGAGCAATGTCTCGGCTTCCGGAATTTCGAGCTGACGTCCGGCGATGATTTTCCACATCCCGAAATCACAGTTCTGGCACTGGAGCTTCTTGTAGTTTTCGTGCACTTCGCCGCCACACTTCGGACAGCGCGCGACGAGGGTGGCGAAGTCACCCGGAATCGTGTCGCTCTCGTAATTGCCCGCTTGGCTAACGATGTGCTTGGTCATGCGCACGATCTCGCGCATGAACTGCTCGCGCTTGAGCTTGCCGCGCTCCATCTGCGCCAGCTTGAACTCCCATTCGGCCGTTAACTCGGGTGAGAAGAGTTCCGGAATGCCCAAGCCGTGGAGCAGCGTCATGAGCGAAAAAGCCTTCGCGGTCGGCGTGAGCTCGCGCCCCTCGCGGTAAATGTACTTCTCTTGGATCAGCCCCTCGATGATCTGCGCTCGCGTGGCCGGGGTACCCAAACCCTTCTCGCGCATCGCCGCGCGCAGCTCTTCATCTTCGATGAGCTTGCCCGCACCCTCCATCGCCGAGAGTAGCGTCGCTTCGTTGAAGCGAGGCGGCGGCTTGGTTTGGCTCCCGACCGCCCGCACTTCCTCGGTAGAGACCTTTTCCTGCGGCAGGACTTTCGCCAGCATCGGCTCGTCGTCGGCTTGCGCTTCCTTGCCGTAGACCGCCAGCCACCCCGGATTGACGAGTACCTTGCCCTCGGTCTTGAACGGCTCAGCTACGACGCGGGTTATGCGGGTGGTAACGAGGTACTCGGCGGGTGGGTAGAACACCGCCAGAAAACGTTTGACCACCAGGTCGTAGAGCTTGGCTTCCGGTTCGCTCAGGCTCTTAGGCTTCTGCAGCGTGGGAATGATGGCAAAGTGGTCCGAGATCTTGGCATTGTCGAAGATGCGCTTGTTCGGCTTGACCCACTTCGCCTTCAATACCTGCCCCGCAAAGGCGGCGTACGCGTTCTGCTCGCGGAGCGCCTCGAGCGTGTCCTTGACCGTTGGCAGATAGTCCTCGGGCAACGCCCTCGCGTCGGTGCGCGGATATGTGAGCACCTTGTGCCGTTCGTAGAGCGCCTGCGCCAAGGAAAGTGTGCTGCGCGCCGAGAAGCCGAAGCGGCCATTGGCCTCGCGCTGCAGGCTCGTTAGGTCATAGAGCAGCGGCGGGCTTTGCGTTGAAGGCTTGGACTCTTCGGAGACCGTGCCGGGCTTGCCGGTGCAGGCGGCGACGATCGCCTGGGCTTTCGCCTCCTCCCACAGGCGCTCCGCGCGGGCATCCGCGTCGTCCTCGGGCTTGCGGAACTTCTCGTCGAACCAGCGGCCTTCGTATTCGCCGCCCGCGGCGCGAAACCTCGCCAGCACTTCCCAATAGTCGCGCGATTTGAAGCCACGGATCTTTGCCTCGCGCTCCACCAGAATCGCGAGTGTCGGCGTTTGCACACGTCCAACGGTGGTGAGCTGGAACCCGCCCGATTGGGAATTGAACGCCGTCATGGCGCGCGTGCCGTTGATACCGACCAGCCAATCGGATTCCGAACGGCATACCGCGGCGTCGGCGAGCGGGCGCATCGTTTCGTCGCTGCGAAGGGAGCCAAACCCATCACGAATCGCGCCCTGGGTCATCGATTGCAGCCACAGCCGCTTGATCGGCTTTGCGGTCTTGGCGTACTGCACGATGTAGCGAAAGATGAGCTCGCCCTCGCGTCCCGCGTCGCAGGCGTTGATCAGTTCATCGATATCCTTGCGCCGTATCAGGCGCAGCAGCAGCTGCAGGCGCGAGGCAGTCTTCTCTAGCGGTCGGAGCGCGAATTTGGTCGGTATCGCAGGCAGGTGAGTAAATGTCCACTTACCGCGTTTGACCTCCTCCTCTTCGGGCATGCCGATTTCGAGCAGGTGGCCGATCGCGGAGGACAAGACGTAGCGGTCGCCCTCAAAATAATCGTCGTGGCGCGCGAGCCCACCCAAGGCGCGCGCGATGTCCGTCGCCACGGAGGGTTTTTCGGCAATGATCAGGCACTTGCCCATCGGGTCCTAGGGTGTGGGGGCGTTGCCCCAAAAGCAAGGGGGTGAATAATAAGCAAGGACTGTTCGGCTCACAAGGAAGCCGTCGGCCAGGGCGAGACAGCGCCCGGCTTCCCGAAAGGCGTTTAGCGCACCCGCTCGCGCCCCGGACCCGACGGTACGACCACGGTCGCGTGGGTCCCGGCGGGGTTTCCCGAGGGTCCCGGCACCACTCCCGGTCGATGGCGGAGCTCGTCGAGCACATCGTCGACCGTTTCGACCAGCTTGGCGCCTTCCTTGATCAGTCGATGGCTGCCCTTGGAAAACGGCGAGTGAATCGATCCAGGAATGGCGAATACTTCGCGCCCTTGAGCGCCGGCAAGCCGCGCCGTGCCCAGCGCGCCGCTGGTCAACGTCGCCTCGACGATCAGGACGCCCTGGCACAGACCGCTGATGAGGCGATTGCGACGGGGAAAGTTCGCTGCCAGCGGGGCCGTGCCGAGCGCAAATTCCGACACTATGCCGCCCTCGCGTGCCAGCCGTTCGGCCAAGGCGCGGTTGCCGGGAGGGTGGATACGATCGAGTCCGGTGCCGACGACGGCGATGCTGCTGGCCGCCGCGGCAAGGCCCCCGCGATGGGCTGCCGCGTCAACGCCGCCGGACAGTCCGCTGACGATGGTAAATCCGGCCAGCGACAGCGCGGTCGCAAAGGCTTCGGCGTTGCCGATTCCCTCCGCGGTTGCGTTACGGCTGCCGACGACGGCCAGCGCCGGGCGATTGAGCAGATCGCGCCGACCAATGTAGTAGAAGGCGGGCGGCGGGTCGGCTACAGCGAGCAACGCCGCCGGGTAGTCGGCATCGTCCCAGGCAACGAGCGCATGCCCGGCCGTGGCGAGCCACGCCAGCGTGCGTTCAAGCTGTGCTGA
>Ga0302324_100002593_pt1 | contig 41469 bp, 27 predicted proteins | sample Palsa_T0_1_FD_201949 | JGI IMG/M metagenome (GOLD analysis project Ga0302324, IMG submission 201949) | Peat permafrost microbial communities from Stordalen Mire near Abisko, Sweden - Palsa_T0_1 | ecosystem: Environmental > Terrestrial > Soil > Palsa > Peat permafrost | place: Sweden: Abisko...
TCCGCACGACAGCCGGTCTGGAGACCGGCGCTACCAGCCCAGCGATTTCATGATCACGGAGTTGCGGGACCGGAGCCGGTTGCATCGATGCCGGTGCGCGATCTCGGCCGCGGTCCCTCAGGGGCTAAAGCCCGCCGCCCTGGAGGAGCGGTGATCGGCACGACTGAAGTCGTGCCCTTTCAAGACCGGCTCTTTCGTCAGATCTGAAGGCGCCACGCTCGGCAAGGGAGAAGGGTAGGCGATTGAACAAAGTCTGGATGGAAATTCGCTACGCGCTGCGGCAGTTGCGCAGGTCGCCGGGGTTCACGCTCACGGCGCTATTGACGCTGGCGTTCGGTATCGCGGCCACCACGGCCATCTTCTCCATTGTTGAGGGGGTGCTGTTGCGGCCACTGCCGTTTGCCGAGCCGTCGCGGCTGGTTGCGATGGGCGACCGGCTGGAGGGCGTGGACTTGAGCGGCGACGACAACCCCGGCGTGACTGCGCCCGGCGTGCGCACCTACATGCGCGACACGCATGCGTTTGCGAGCCTGGGCGGCTACACGCCAGCCACCTACGAGCTGTCGGGCACGGGCGATCCGGCGCAGGTTGACGCCGCGCGGCTGACTGCCAGCATCTTTCCCACGCTCGGCGTGGCGCCGCTGATGGGCCGCGCGTTTACGCAGCAGGAAGACGAAGGCAGTGCGCAGGTGGCTGTGATCGGCTATGCGATGTGGCGCGGGCGTTTCAATGGTGAGCAAAACATTCTCGGTCAGAAATTGCTGCTCGATCGCAAGCCGTACGAGATTATCGGCGTGATGCCGCGTGAGTTTGAATTTCCGCTGGTGCCGGGGCAGCTCAACAGCGCGCAGTTCTGGGTGCCGATGAGCTTCACGCAGACCGAACTGACGCAGGGCGCAGGCAGCTGGAGCTACTACCTGGTGGGGCGGCTCAGGCCGGGCGTGACGGGCGCACAGGCGCAGGAAGATGCCGCTGGCGCGGCTCAAGAGATTATGCGCAATTTTCCGCCGGCGCTGCGCGCGCGGCACATTCATCCTTTCGCGCAGCCACTCGAGGAGAGCATAGTCGCCGAGGCGCGCCCGCTGGTGCGCACGCTGTTCTTTGCCGTGTCGGTGGTGCTGTTCATCGCATGCGCCAATCTTGCCGGCCTGCTGCTGGTGCGCGTGATTCGCCGCCGGCGCGAGATTTCTGTGCGTCTGGCTCTCGGCGCGAGCGGCTCGGCTGTGCTGCGCCAGTCGCTGACTGAGACTATGCTGCTGTCAATCGGCGGCGGGGTGCTGGGCCTTGCGGTGGCTGCGATCGCGCTGCGCGTGGGCGTGAGCTTTTTGCCGGAGACGCTGCCGCGCGTGAGCTCGATCGGCCTCGACTGGGGCGTGGCGGCTTTTGCCATGGGCCTGGCGGGGTTGACCGGGCTCGTTTGCGGATTGATTCCGGCGTTGGCCGCGTCGCGCACCGGCGTGAATGAAGCGCTGAAAGAAGGTGGCCGCACCGGCACCGCGGGCGGCGGCCATGCGCGGCTGCGCTCGGCACTGGTGATTGCCGAGCTGGCTGTGGCGCTGGTGCTGCTGACTGCGTCGGGCCTGTTGCTGCGCAGCTTTGAGAAGATGCGCACCGTCGACCTGGGCTTCCGCACCCAGCACATGATGACAGCGTCCTATAGCCTGCCTCGGCAGCAATATTCCACGCAGGCCGCCATCGATTCGTTCAACTCGGGTCTGCGCGAGCGGCTGATGCAGCAGCCGGGCGTGGAGGCCGTGGGCTTCACATCGGCGCTGCCGGCCGCGGGCAACTATGTTCGCGCCACGTTTACGCCGGAGGGCTACGTTCCAGCGAAGGCCGGCGCGCTCAACCTCGGCTCGCCGTCGCAGGTGATGGGCGACTATTTTCGGGCAGCGGGAATCCCGATTGTGCGCGGGCGCGTATTTACGCCGGCCGACGATGCACCCGGCGCTCCGCTGACGATCGTCGTCAACCGCACTCTTGCTGAACACTATTGGCCGGGCCAGGATCCCATCGGCAAGCGCATCCATCGCGGGCCGGCCGAGGCAGCGCTGCCGTGGCTCACCATTGTGGGCGAGATGGGCGACGTGAAGCAGGGCGGCGCCGATGAGCCTGCCATCAATCAGTTCTATCAGCCGGTGAGCCAGATCAGGGGCAGCGTAGGCTCGTTTGTGACGGCCTCATTTATTGCAGGAAACAACGGCTCGATTGCGATGCGCGGGCAACTGCCGGTCGCGCAGATGGCTGACGCGCTGCGTGCCGCGGTGCGCGCGATGGACCCGCAGCTGCCGCTGACGCATGTCGAATCGATGGACGAGGTGGTGGCCGAGGGACAGGCCTCGCGGCGATTCAACACGGTGCTGGTGTCTTCCTTCGCCGCGGCGGCAGTGCTGCTGGCGTTGATGGGCATCTACAGCGTGATCGCGTTTTCAGCGGCGCTGCGCACGCAGGAGATGGCGATACGGCTGGCGCTGGGTTCGGAACGATCGAATATCGTGCGGCTGATTATGGCGTCGGGCGCGCGGCTCGGCCTGGCGGGCTGCGGCCTGGGCGCCATTGCCGCGATCTTTGCGACGCGCCTGCTGCGCTCATTCTTGTTTGAGGTTGACCCGCTCGATCCCGCGGTGATCGCGCTGGCGGCCGTGTCGATTTTTGCGTTGGCGCTGGCGGCGTCGCTCCTGCCTGCGCGCCGCGCCGCGGCCATTGAGCCGGTGCAGGCGTTGAGGACGGAGTAGGGACTGAGGGACTAGGGATTAAGGGACTAGAGAAAGGAACGTTGCTGCATGACGAGTCTATTTCAGCATCTTCGATTTGCGATGCGGCAGTTGCGCAAGGCGCCCGGCTTTACGATTACGGCCGTGCTCACGCTGGCGCTGGGCATTGGCGCGCTCACCACCGTGGCAACGTGGACCAACGCGATTGCCTACAATCCGTGGCCGCGCGTCGCCAATCCGGGATCGATCCGCTTCATCGACGCCACGGTGCTGGGCAACGAAGGATACTCGATCCGCTACGACACCTTCAGCATGGTGCGCGATCAGGGCCGGTCGTTTTCGAGCGCGATCGGCTTCGAGATGAGCATTCTCAACCTCGGCGTTCCTGGCGCGCCGGCGCAGGCCATCGAAGCCGGCACGGTGTCGTCCAGCTATTTTCAGTTCCTGGGACTTCATCCGCAGTTGGGCCGCTTCTTCGATCCCAGCGAAGGCGACCGCGCGTTTGGCGCGCATGACGAGGTGGTGCTTTCCGACAGCCTGTGGCGCGAGCGATTTGCCGCAGACCCAGGCGTGGTGGGCCGCACTGTTTCCATCAATCGCCACACTTTCACGGTAATTGGCGTCGCGCCCAGGGATTTTTCCGGTATTTTCGGAGGCATCCAAGAGATGGCCTGGGTGCCATTGTCGAGCGTGGGCAGTCTTTCGGCGGAGCCGTCTTCCGATCCGCTCAAAGATTTTTCGCTACAGGGTGCGGTGCGCCTGCGGCCTGGCGTGAGCGATGCGGCCGCGGCAGCCGAGCTGCACGCGCTGGCGCGCAACTACGCGCAAGCGCAGGCCGGCAACGCGCGCTATAGCCGCTGGGATCTGAATCTGCGCGACTCCGCGCATTTTGAAAAGGGACTTTTCGGCCTGCTTGGCCAGGTGCTGCCGGTGCTGCTGGCCGCGTCTGTGCTGCTGATGGTGCTGGTGTGCATCAATATCGCTTCGCTGCTGGGCCAGCATGCGGCGCGCCGACGCCATGAGATCGCCATCCGCACCGCGCTGGGCGCCTCGCCAGCGCGTATTGCGGGGCAGGTGTTTACCGAGACTGCGCTGCTGGCGCTGGCCGGCGCGCTGGCGGGCTGGGCCGCAAGCATCGCCATGTCGCGCTCGCTCTATGTGCTGCTGCCCGATTTCGGCGTGCCCGTGCTCTTCAATTTGCACACCGACTTTCGCATCGCCGGGTTCGTGGCCGCCATCGCCGTTGCGGTAACGCTGGCCTGCGGAATGTTTCCCGTACGCCAGTCGCTGCGCGTTTCGCAGAACGAAGCGCTGCACGAGGGCGGCGCGGCGGTTGCAGGCAGATCGCGCAAGCGGCTCGGCCAGCGCATCATGCTCGGCGTTCAACTGGGCGTCTGCTTTCTGGTGCTGGTGTGCTGCGGCCTGCTCACGCGCACGTCTCTCAACATCGTTCATCGCGCCACCGGATTCAACGCCGCCAATTGCCTCACTGCCAGCTTCGACCTGGGGCGCGTGAATTACACCGAGGAGCGCGGGCTGGCGTTCCAGGCGGCGCTGCTCGACAAGGTGCGCACGTCTCCGGGCGTGGCCGGCGCTACGCTCACTTCGCATCTGCCCATGGGCGACTGGGGCTCGGGCAACGCGCAGGGTTTCAGCATTCCCGGATATGCGCCGGCGAAGGGCAAGGACATGGCCGTGGTCACGGACCTTGAGGGTCCTGACTTCTTCCGCACCATGGGCATTGCGCTGCGCGAGGGCCGCGACTTCTCGACGAGCGACGACGCCGGCGCGCCCGGCGTGGCCCTGGTCAACGAGACGATGGCGAAGCGCTACTGGCCGAAGGGCGACGCCGTGGGCCACAGCCTGATCGTGGACAAGAAGCCGTGGCAGATTGTGGGCATCGTCGGGAACTACGCGTATAGCGATCCGGCGGACCTCGATCCCTCGCCGCTGCTCTTCCTTCCGATGGCGCAGCGCTACTCGGCCCATGCATTTATCGCCGTGCGCTCGCGCATCGGTGCATTCGATGTGGCGCCGCAATTGCGCCGCGCCATGGCGGCCATGGACAGCTCGTTGCCGCTCGAGGATGTGCGCACGCTCGAGGACGTGGCCGGCGTGCGCTACCAGTTCGCAAGCATTCCGGCGGAACTGCTGGGCGTCTATGCGTTGTCCAGCGTGCTGGTGGCCATGATGGGCTTGTACGCGGTGATGGCGTATTCGGTGATCGAGCGGCATCGCGAGTTTGCGCTGCGCATGGCGCTTGGCTCTACGCGCGCGGGGATTTTCAAGCTGGTGCTGGGCGGCAGCAGCATGACAGCCGCGATTGGCCTCGCGGTTGGCGGCCTGGGATCGATTGCGGCCGTGCGTCTGCTGCGCGCCATGCTGTTTGGCGTGACGCCTTTCGATCCGGTCACGTATGTTGCGGCGGCGGCTTTCCTGCTGCTCACGGTGTTTGTGTCGGGGCTTGCGCCGGCGCGGCGGGCTGCGCGCATTGAGCCCATGAAGGCGTTGAGGATGGAGTGAGAGCAGGGAATAGGGAACAGGGATTAGGGATTAGGGACTAGTGCTGTGACCGCATGATTCGGTAATAGGGCCGGAAGCGAGTGCGGGCGAGGACGCCCGCACGACAGCCGGTCTGGAGACCGGCGCTACTCCTCCGGCCATTGCATCATCACGCGGTCGCGGTACCAGGGACTAGAGAAGGGACACTCGAATGATCTGGAAGGATTTTCGCTATGCAATGCGCCAGTTGCGCAAGGCGCCGGGATTCACGGCGGCCGCGGTGCTCACGCTGGCGCTGGGCCTGGGCGCAAGCTCGGCCATCTTCTGCCTCATGGACGGGCTGTGGCTGCACCCCATGCGCGTGCCGCACCCAGGCGAACTGGTGCGGGTCTTCTCGACCACCGAGCAAGGCGCGGAGGGCACGTTCACTTACCTCGAGTACCAGGCTCTCGCGCAGCGCACGCCGGCGATGAAAAGTGTTATTGCCATCGGCGGACGCGGAAGCATGATGCCGCGCAACGACGGTACCGCCGCGCTGCTGCTGGTGAACGTGGTGTCGAGCAATTTTTTCGAGGGCCTGGGAGTGAAGCCGATTGTGGGCCGCGCATTTGGCTCGCGCGATGCGGCCGAGATGCGCACGCATCCGGGCGTGATGCTGGGTTACAGCTTCTGGCGGCGCGAGTTTGGCGGCGATCCTGGCATCGTGGGCAAACAGATCCCGCTGCTGCGCGGCGCACACCATCGCAACCTGGTGGACGTGTGGGGCGTGCTGCCGCCGGACTTTCGCGAAGTGGACAACAACGCCGATCGCGACCTGTGGATGCCGGCCGAGACGTGGGCAGCGGTCGCCAATCCTGAAGAGCTGACCTCGCATGAGTTTCGCTGGTTCTATGTGCTGGGGCGGCTGGCGCCCGGAGCCACTGTTGCTGAAGCCAATCGGCAGGTGGCCGCGACGGCCAAGGCGCTGGAACTGGCCGATCCCAAGGCCAATCGTGGTCACGGGGCGCGTGCCGTCAGCGACTTCAGTCATCGCATGAGCGTGGCCGGGACGAGCGGCCTGGTGCTGTTTGCGATTGTGGGCTGCGTGGTGCTGCTGGCTACTGTGAACGTGGCGCAACTGCTGCTGGCGCGCGGCATCGGGCGCGGCACCGAGGTGGCGCTGCGGGTTTCGCTCGGCGCGCGGAGATGGATGGTGGCGCGCCAGTTGCTGGTCGAGAATCTGCTGCTCGGAGCGATGGGACTGGCGGCCGGGCTCGCTCTCGCAGCGGGCATTGCAGTCTCATTGCCGCGATTGCTGGTGGCGGAGCCGGCCATGCTGGTGGCTGTGGGATCGGGCCAGACCAGCTTCCAGCTCGACTGGCGCGTGTTTGCCTTTGCGTCCGCGCTGGCGCTGGTAACCATGCTGCTGCTGGCGCTGGTGCCGATGATGCAGGTGGCGCGGCCAGAGCTGCAGGCGGTGTTGCAGGCGGCCTCGTCCACGCGCACCGCCGGCAAGACGCCGGTATTGCGCCGCGCGGCCATCTGGCTGCAGATCGCAGTCTCGTTCGCCGTGCTGGTGTCGACCGGCGCATTGGTGCGGAGCTTCCTGAACACCCGAACACAGCCGATTGGGTTGACCCGCGAACAGGTGTTGCTTGCGTGGACACAGGAGCCCGACGGGCCCATGCGCGATGCAGTTGTGGAACAGATGAAGGCACTGCCCGGTGTGGAGCGCGTGGCGTATGCGGTGCGCGCGCCGCTCAGTCTTTCTGAAGGCGGCATGGCAGTGCGCACGCTGCTGCCCAGCCATCCCGAGTTGCACGATCCGGTCGATATCAAGTTCAACGCCGTGAGCCCCGGGTTTCTCGATCTGATGGGAACGCGCATCGTGCGCGGGCGCGGCTTCACGGCCGAGGACGATGCGAACGGACCGCCGGTGGTGGTGATAAGCCAGGCCATGGCGCAGAAGTACTGGCCCGCGCAGGACCCCATCGGCCAGGTGGTGCACATGCCGGGCATCGATACGGGCACCGGAAAGGGAACGGACGCGCGGGTAGTGGGCGTCGCGGAAGACGCGCCCATCAACCAGATGGGCGAGATTCCCGAGCCCTACATGTACATTCCATTCCACTATTCGCAGATGGGCGAGATCACGTTTGCACTCAAGACCGGGCCGAATGCGATGAGTCTCGCTCAGCCCGCGCGGCAGGTGCTGATCCACGCCAACCCGCTGCTCGATCCGATGATGATGACGTCCTTGCCGGAGCTGATCCGCTACTCGTCGGGCAGCTACCGGATGATGGCGGAGCTGGTGAGCGCGCTGGGCCTGATTGGCCTGGCGCTGACGGTGGTGGGGCTGTATGGATTCCTGGCGTTCCGCGTGACGCAGCGGCGGCGCGAGATCGGCATCCGCATGGCGCTGGGCGCGAGCCGCGAAGCCACGGCGCTGCTGGTGATGCGCGATACGGCGCGCATGGCCGCGGCCGGGCTGGCCATCGGCGTTGCTCTGTCGCTGGGCGCGGCGCGGCTTGAGACTGCCGTGTTGTTTGGGGTGCGTCCGCTGGATGCGTTTTCGATCTTCGCCGCTCTGTGCATTTTGATGACCGCGGTAGCTGCGGCCGCGTGGCTGCCTGCGCGGCGAGCTGCCCGCATTGAACCGATGCAGGCGCTGCGGATGGAGTAGCAGGGAACAGGGACTAGTCCCGTGACCGCGTGAATTCATGGTCTCCCAGGTCTCAAAATCGAGACCTGGGGCACCCAATCTCGTGGTTGAGATTACGAAGCCACAAAGTCGCGGGAACAGGGACCAGGGATTAGGGAACAGGGAACAGGGAACAGGGATTAGGGAAAGGAAGATTCGCCGAATGACGATTTTGGGTCAGGACATTCGCTATGCGGTGCGGCAGTTGCGCAAATCGCCGGGTTTCACCATTACGGCGGTGCTCACGCTGGCGTTGGGCATTGGCGCCAACACCGCCATCTTCACGCTGGTGCAGGGCATTCTGCTGCGCACGCTTCCGGTTGGCGATCCCTCGCAGCTCTACCGCATCGGCGACACCGACGACTGCTGCGTCAACGGCGGATTTGTGGGCGACAACGGCGACTTCGACATTTTTTCCTACGACCTGTATCAGCACTTCAAGAAATCCGCGCCGGAGTTTGAGCAACTGGCCGCGGCGCAGGCCGGGCAGGGTATGTGGAGCGTGCGGCGCGGCGAGGCGCTGGCCAAATCCATGCGTGCGGAATTTGTCTCCGGCAATTACTTCGGCACGCTGGGTGTGGGACCCTATGAGGGCCGTGTTTTCGTTGAGAGCGACGACACGCCGAGCTCCGCGCCAACAGCGGTCCTCAGCTATGCGGCGTGGGAGGGCGAGTATGCCTCCGACCCCTCCATCGTCGGCTCCACGATTTTCATTCAGACGCATCCGTACACAGTCATCGGCATTGCGCCGCGCGGATTTTTCGGCGACCGGCTCTCCGACACTCCGCCCGATTTCTGGCTGCCGCTCAACACCGAGCCATATGTCAGCGGTGAAGCCAGCGCCATTCTCCATCACGCGGATTCGCACTGGCTGTACCCCATCGGCCGGGTGCGGCCGGGCACCAACATCGGGGTGCTGCAGACCAGGCTCTCGGTGGCGCTGCGGCAGTGGCTATCCTCGCGCAAGAATTACACCGACAATGGCGGCGCGGCCATCATTCCCAAGCAGCACGTGATCGTGGTGCCGGGCGGCGGCGGCATTCAGAGCATGCAGCAGGAGTCAGGCAGCGGGTTGAAGATGCTGATGATTCTCTCCACGGTGGTGCTGCTGATTGCCTGCGCCAACATCGCCAACCTGATGCTGGCGCGCAGCACCTCGCGGCGCGGGGATGTGGCCGTGCGCATGGCGATGGGCGCCAGCCGCGGGCACGTCATTCGCCAGATCATGACCGAGAGCGTGGTGCTGAGCTGCGTGGGCGGCCTGGCCGGCCTTGCCATAGCTTATGGCGGCTCGCACCTTATTCTCGCGCTTGCGTTTCCCGACGCGCGCAACATGCCTATCAGCGCCAGCCCTTCGCTGCCGGTGCTGGGCTTCGCGTTCCTGGTTTCGCTGGCCACCGGGCTCTTGTTCGGCGCGGGGCCGGCGTGGCTCTCGTCTCACGCGCAGCCGGCCGAGGTGCTGCGCGGCGCCAATCGCTCCACGCGCGACCGTTCCACGATTCCGCAAAAAATTCTCGTGGTGCTGCAGGCTGCGCTCTCGCTGGTGCTGCTGGCCGGCGCCATCCTGATGACCAAGACGCTCAACAATCTTGAGAATCAGAAATTCGGCATCGCCACCGGCAATCGTTACGTGCTGCACTTCGATCCCTCCGGCGCCGGCTACACCATCGACCGCGTGCCGGGGCTCTATCGGCGGATCGAGGATCGCTTCAAGGCGCTGCCGGGCGTGACCAGCGTAGGACTCGCGCTCTACAGCCCGCTCGAGGGCAACAACTGGGGCGAGTGCGTGATCCAGCAGGGCCATCCGGCACCGGGGCCCAACTCCCACTGCGGTTCGACGTGGGACCGCGTCAGTCCGCAGTTTCTCGACTCCCTCGGCGTGCCCATCGTGCATGGCCGCGGCATCACCGAGCAGGACACGGCCAACTCGCCGCAGATCGCGATCGTGAACGAGACGTTCGCCAAGCGGTTCTTTCCCAACCAAGACCCGGTGGGCCAGCACTTCGGCATCGATTTCCCGGAGAACTCGGGCAGTTGGGAGATCGCCGGCGTGTTTCGCGATTTCAAGATGAACAATCCGCGCGACCCGGTGCGGCCGGTGTATCTGCGCCCGTTGACGCAGGTCTACACCTACAAGCAGCCGGAGATGAACTCCACTGAGACGCAGTCGATGTTTGTCAATGCCATGGTGCTCAAGTTCAACCGGCCGCAGTCCGATGCCGATGCGTTGATCCGGCGCACGCTGGCCTCAGTCGACCCCAACCTTACCGTGATGAATCTGCGCTCGCTCGACAACCAGGTAGCCGGAAACTTCAACGGAGAGCGGCTGGTGGCGCAGATCAGCGGATTGTTTGGCGTGCTGGCGCTGATCCTGGCTTCGGTGGGCCTCTACGGCGTGATGTCGTACTTCGTGGCGAGGCGCACCAGCGAGATCGGCATTCGCATGGCTCTGGGCGCTACGCGGCCCAGCGTAGTGGCGATGGTATTGCGCGGTGCGCTGTGGCAGATCTTTTTCGGTCTGGCGCTGGGCATCGGCGCCGCCCTGCTGATCGGCTTCCTGGTGTCGAGCCTGTCGAGTCTGCTGTACGGAGTGAAGGCTTTCGATCCCGTGGCGCTGGGCGGCGCGGCCATTGTGCTCGGACTCTGCGCCACTGTGGCCGGGTTCATTCCCGCGCGCCGGGCCTCGACTATTGAACCGATGCAGGCTCTGCGCACGGAGTGAGAAACAGGGACTGAGGGACCAGGGACTAAGGGACCAGGGATTAGGGACCAGGGATTAGGGATTAGGGAAAGGAAGTTTGCCGCATGACGATTCTGCTTCAGGACATTCGCTACGCGCTTCGCCAATTGCGCAAGTCGCCGGGGTTTACCATCACCGTGGTGCTCACGCTGGCACTGGGCATCGGCGCCAACGCGGCGGTATTTGCGCTGTTCGATCAGGTGCTGCTGCGCATGCTGCCCGTCGAACGGCCGAAAGAGCTGGTGCGCTTTATATGGACCGGAGGATTTTCCGGATCGGCATCGAGCTTCGGCGGCGATAGTTCAAATTTCTTTTCCTATCCGATGTACAAGGACCTGCGCGACCAGAACCAGGTCTTTGCCGGCGTGGCGGCCGCGGACCGCACTGGCGTCGGCGTCTCCTGGCACAACCAGGCCAATAACGAAGACGCGGAAATGGTCAGCGGCAATTATTTTCAGGTGCTGGGATTGAAACCGGCATTGGGACGGCTCTTTGACCAGCAGGACGATACGGCGAAGAACTCAAACCCGGTGCTGGTGCTGAGCTACGACTATTGGAGAACCCGCTTTAACGCAGCGAAGGACGTGGTGGGCCAGACAGCGCTGATCAACGGTCATGCCTTCACCATTCTGGGCGTGGCCCCAGAGAGTTTTCATTCCGCCATCGACGGATACAAGCCGAGCGTCTTCGTGCCCATCAGCATGGTGGATGTCGCCATGCCCTGGATGGCGCCTCGCGACAACCTGAACAGCCACCAGTCCATATGGCTCACGCTGGTAGCTCGCCTGAAGCCGGGAATGACACCAAGCCAGGCCGAAGCGAGTCTCGGCCCGCTGTGGCACTCATTGCGGGCCTATGAGCTGACGCTTTACAAGGGGAGATCGGAGCGCTTCAAGAAAAGATTCCTTGACGATTCCCGCCTCCAGGTCAAGGACGACTCGACTGGCTACGTACCTGAGCGCGCAGAGTTGAAGACGCCACTCATCATTCTCATCGGCATGGCGGGGCTGCTGGTGGCCATGTGCGCCATCAACGTGGCCACGCTGCTGCTGCTCAGGGCCGCGGGCCGCGCGCGCGAGATGTCGATGCGCTACGCGCTGGGCGCGAAACGCAAGCGCATTGTTTCGCAATTGCTGGTCGAAGGCGGATTGCTCGGCCTTGCCGGGGCCGCGGGAGGCCTGGCTCTCGCTCCCGTTGTTGCGACCACGCTGGTGCGCATCATGACCAGTTCGGACCCGGGCAGCGAGCCGTATTCCAGTTCCATCGATGTGCGCATGTTTCTGTTCACGCTGGGAATCTCGCTGCTGGCCAGCATCCTGTTCAGCCTTGCGCCGGTATTTCATTTCTTCCGCCCTGACCTGGCCGCTACGCTGCGCCAGAACGCGGGCACGGCGTCAAAGGGCGCGCAGCGATTCCGCAAGCTTGCTGTGGGCGCGCAGATTGCGCTCAGCGTGATGCTGCTGGGCGGGGCGGGCCTGTTTGTGCGCACCCTCGATCATCTTCGCCATCAGCCGGTGGGCTTCAACACCGCGAAGCTGGTGACGTTTTCGCTCGATCCCACCCTGGCCGGTTACGGCGAGGACCGCACGCCGCAGATCGTCACCCGCGCTGTGGATGCAGTGCGCGCGATTCCCGGCGTCACCGATGCCGCCGCCACCGACGACGCCGAACTCAGCGGCAACTCGGAGGGTTCCACGTTCACGCTGCAAGGGTACAAACCGGCCGAAGATGAACGCATGAATTTTGAAGACGTCCGCCTCACCGCCGGTTACTTCGCCACACTGCGCCAGCCGCTGCTGGTGGGCCGCGAGTTCACCGCTGCCGACACCATGGGAGCGCCTCTGGTTGCGGTGGTGAACCTCTCGCTCGCCAAGCGGTTTTACGGCTCGGCGCAGAACGCGCTGGGACGCCTGCTGGAGAACCACGGAGACGGCGCGATCCCAGACACCGTCATAGTTGGCGTGGTGGGCGATACCAAGCACCAGAACCTGCGCACCGACATGGGCCCGGCGGTGTACAGGCCGTATCTGCAGGAGAAGCATCCGGGCGGAGTGCAGCTTTACGCGCGTACCGTGCAACCGCCGGAGAGCGTGGAACTGGCCATTCGCCAGGCCATGCATCAACTGGATCCGACGCTGGTGGTGGACGGCCTGCGCACCATGAAGGAGCAGGTAACGCGCTCGGCATCGGACGAGCGCGCGCTGGCGATTCTGGCTATCGGATTTTCGGCGCTTGCCATGGTGCTGGCCGCGGTGGGCCTTTACGGCGTGCTGGCCTATGCGACGGAGCAGCGCACGCGGGAGATTGGCGTGCGTCTGGCTCTGGGCGCGCAGCGCAGCGGCGTGGTGCTGCTGGTGGTGCGCGAGATGGCGCTGATCGCGGGCATTGCGGTTGCGGCTGCGTTGCCCTCGGTGGTGGGGTTAGCGCAGCTCTTTCGAAGTCAACTTTACGGCGTCACCGCGGCCGATCCGCTGGCGCTGGCGGGCGCGGTGCTGCTCACCGCATTGATGGTTGCTCTGGCCGCCGCGCTGCCCGCGCGCCGCGCAGCGGCTGTTGAACCGATGCGCGCGCTGCGCACTGAATAAAGGGAGAACCAACGCGTCATGCACAATCTTCTTCGCAACCTTCGCTACGCGCTGCGCCAGCTGATCAAGTCGCCGGTGTTCACGCTGACCGCGGTGCTGACGCTGGCGCTGGGCATTGGCGCCACAACGGCCATTTACACCGCCGTCTACTCAACATTGATTGCACCCATGCCCTATCCCGATCCCGATCAACTTGTGATCGTGTGGTCGCAGGTCGGAGGCCATCACAACGGCGTGGCGGCCGGCGATTTCACCGACTGGCGCGCCCAGAATCATTCTTTCCAGGACCTGAAGGCATTCAGCGGCACCAGCTTCAATATGGCAGGCAGGGAAGCGCCGGAGATGGTGCACGCGCAGTTTGTCACGCCGGGCATGTATTCGATGATCGGCAATCGCTTCCAGCTGGGCCGCGATTTTCTGCCTGAGGAGGGCGTGGCCGGCAGGGACCAGGTCGTTGTCCTCATGAACAAGCTCTGGAAGCGCCTGGGCGCCGATCCGAACATTATCGGCAAGACCATCACTTTCGACCAGAAGCCGTATATCGTGGTGGGCGTGCTGGCGCCCGGCCAGCCTGACCGTCTGGATCAGGAACTGGTGGCGCCGCTGGTCTTCACGCCGGCGCAGCTCAATCACGACTTTCACTGGCTGCTGGTGATGGGCCGGCTCAAGCCGGGCGTGACCATGCAGCAGGCCCAGGCCGACATGGATACGGTGACGGCCAACATCGCCAAGGCCTATCCGAGGGCGGACACGGGCTGGGGCGCGAAGATCGATCCGCTCAAGAACGACTTTCTCGGCGACAACGTGAAGCAAACCCTGTGGCTGCTGCTGGGCGCGGTGGGTTGCGTGCTGCTGATTGCGTGCGTCAACGTGGCCAATCTGCTGCTGGCCAGGGGCACATCGCGCCAGCGCGAGATCGCCATTCGCTCCGCTGTGGGCGCTACGCGCGGCGATGTCTTTACCCAATTTGTTACCGAGAGCCTGGTGCTGGCGTTTGTGGGTGGGGCTGTAGGCGTGGGCGTAGGCTTTGCCATGCTGCGCGGGCTGATCTTCATGATGCCCGATGGCACCCTGCCCAGCGAGGCTGAACTAACGCTTAACATTCCGATCCTGCTGGTTACGCTCGCCGCCACAACGCTCGCCGGCGTTCTCTTCGGCTGCGCGCCCGCGTGGTATGCGTCGCGCATGGACCCCGCCGACACGCTCAAGGAGGGCGGCCGCTCGGGGGCGGGCAAGGTGCGCCAGCGTCTGCGCCAGGCGCTGGTGGTGGGCGAGTTCACGCTGGCTCTTGCACTGCTGGCCGGCGCAGGCATGGCCATGCACAGCTTCTGGAATCTGGCGCATGTCGACCTCGGCGTGCAAACCGATCACGTGCTCACGTTCAATTTGCCCGTGCTCAAGGGCAGGTCGCTCGAGCCCGATCAACTGGTCGCCTATTACCGGCAGATCGTCGATAAAATCGAGGCCACCACCGGGGTGCAGAGCGCGGCCGCGGTGGTGGGCATGCCGCTCGAAGGCACGGGATTCGGCATGCCGTTCAAGATCGAGGGGCAGCCGTCGGATACGGACCCGTCGAAGCGCCATGGCGCGGGATTTCAGATGGTCACGCCCGACTATTTCAAGACGTTTGGCATCCACGTGGTGCAGGGCCGCGCTTTCACCGCGGACGATAACGCCTCAAACGTGAAAGTGGCGATGGTCAACGAGCAGTTTGTAAAAACCAATTTCCCGGGCAAAAATCCCATCGGTCAGCGGCTTCTGGTGGAGCAGCTGATTCCCGGCGTGCAGAAGCTGGGCGACTACCAGGCGTGGGAGATTGTGGGCGTGTTTCACGATGTGCGCGGCGGATCGTTTGAGCGCCAGCGGGAAGAGATCGATATTCCGTTCTACCAGATTCCGTGGGTCGACTCGGGCATTGGCGTGCGCACGTCGAGTGACCCTCTCGCGATGACCAGAACGATCTCCGCCGCGGTGCACTCCGTGGACCCGGCCGTTGCGCTCTCCGAGATCAAGACGCTCGATCAGATCAAGGACGAAGCGATGTCCGGCGACCGCTTCGATCTGGTCTTGTACGTGTCGTTCGCGGTGATCGCGCTGGCCCTGGCGGCGGTGGGCATCTATGGCGTGATGGCGTTTGCGGTGGGCCAGCGCGAGCACGAGATCGGCATTCGCATGGCGCTGGGCGCAAGCCGCGATCGCGTGGTGCTGATGGTGCTGCGCGAGGGCGCGCTGCTGGCCGGCGTGGGGCTGGTGCTGGGCCTCGTCGGCGCGTACTTTGTGGGCCGCGCCATGCGCAGCACGCTCTATGGCGTGGGATCGGTCGATCTTACCGCTTTCTCCGCCGTGGGCGCGCTGTTGCTGATTGCGGCGTTGGTGGCATGTTATTTTCCCGCACGCCGCGCCGCTGCTGTTGAGCCGATGCGGGCGCTGCGGACGGAGTAAGAGTAGGGACTGAGGGACTAGGGACTGAGGGACTAGGGACCGAGGGACTAGTACCCCGACCGCGTGGATTGTTGGTCTCCCAGGTCTCAGAAGCGAGACCTGGGGCACCCAAATTCATGGGTGGGATTGCAAAGTAACCTCGTTACGGTATCGGGAACTCAAGGAAGGGATTTTGCAATATGTCGACTGTGGTTCAGGACGTTCGCTACGCGCTGCGCCAGTTGCGCAAGTCGCCGGGGTTTACGCTCACGGCCGTCGCTGTGCTGGCGCTGGGACTGGGGGCGAATATCGCCGTATTCACCGTGCTCAACGGAATCCTGCTGCGGCCTCTCCCGTTCGCACATGCGGATCGCCTGGTTGCGGTCAGCGCAGAATCGACAATGGGGCAGATGTACATGACCTACTCCAACATGCTCCAGTTGCGCGACGCAGTGGGATCGAATCTGCGCATCGGCTCGGTGTTGAGAGAGTCGATGGCAAGCGTGGTGGGTTCTGGCGGACGTGTCCAGGTGGATCAGGCGGAAGTGTCGCCGGGCCTGCTTGACATGCTGGGCGTGCAGCCGGTACTGGGGCGCGGCCTTCGCGCGGAAGAGAACGAGCCGGGCCGCAATCGTGTGATCGTGCTGGGCGACGACGTGTGGCGCAGGCTCTACAACTCCGATCCAAACGTCATTGGCAAGACGATGACGATCAAGCGCCAGGCCTATACGATTCTCGGCGTCATGCCGCGCGGATTTCAGTTTCCCATGTATAACGACATGGAGGTTTGGTCGCCGATGCCGATCACCGCGGCCAACCGCACTGCGATGGACGGCGAGAACGGCATCATGGGCGCCATGTTTGCACGGCTGCCCGACGGCATGACGGAGGCACAGCTTGCCGCACGACTCAGCACCGCGCAGGCCGCGATCGCCAAAGAGATTCCGGACAACGATCAGCCCGTGCGCATGACCGCGACCCCCTACCGGAAGACGCTGATCCGCGACGCGAGCAAGCCGTTATTGCTGCTTTATGCGGTGGTGTTTGGCATCTGGGCTCTGGCCTGCCTCAACGTGACCAGCCTGATGTTGGCGCGCGCCGTGGCTCGCACGCGCGAGCAGGCGGTGCGCGCGGCGCTGGGCGCAAGCCGAGGCCGCCTGCTGCAGCAGACGGTGGTTGAGAGCCTGCTGCTCAGCCTCATCGGCAGCGGATTTGGATTGCTGCTTGGCGAGTCGGCGATCAAGATGCTGTGGCGTCAAATCGATCGCAACCTGCCGCTCACCAGCTCCATTCATGTGGAGTGGCGCGTGCTCTCGTGCCTGGCCGCGCTTACGCTGCTCACGGCCGTGGTGGTCGGCGTGTTTCCCGCGCTGCGCGCGACGCGCCGCAATGTGCAGAGCAGCCTGCATGGCGTGAATTCGACCGCTTCGGCCAGCCAGAGTCGCACGCGCGAGATGCTGGTGGTGGCGCAACTGGCGCTGACGCTGGTTTTTCTTGTGGGAGCCGGCCTGTTTCTGCGCACCATTCATGCGCTGCGCGAGGTGCCGCTCGGCTTCTCGCAGCAGAACGTGCTGACCGGCGGCATCATTCTGAATGCGTCGATGCACCTGGAGGACGGCGATCCGCTTCTGCAGAAAAACGTCGTGCGCAACTCTTATACGCCGCTGCTGGAGCGGCTGCGCCGAATTCCCGGCGTGCAGGTGGCGGCGCTCAGCTCGGTGCTGCCCATGCGGTCGGAGTTCATGGTGGGCATCGGCGGCAAGATCGATCACAAGGAGCCGCCGCGCGGGCAATCGCAGCAGGCGGATGGTCGCCTGGCATCTGCGGGGCTGGTAGACGCCTTCGGAATTCCCATGGTGCGCGGGCGATTCTTTACCGACGACGACACAGCCTCCGCGCCTGCGGTGGTGGTGATCAACCAGGCGTTCGCGAATAAATTCCTGCCCGGTGTGGATCCCATCGGCCACACGTATTCGCTGGGCAAAGAGGGGCCGCTTGCCGAGGCGCACATCGTGGGCGTGATCGGCGACGTGAAGCAAACCGACGTCACCAAGGCCACCACGCCTGAGGTCTATTTCTGCCTCGCGCAGATGCAGCCGGGCACGCCGCTTTACGGCATCGCGACTGCGTTCATGCAGGTGGCCATTCGCGGAGCCATTCCCGCAGACTTGCTGCGCGCGCAGTTTGACAAGGCGCTGCACGAGGTGGCGCCCGACGCAACGACTACCGGCGTGAAGACCATTCACGAGGCGGTGGAAGATTCGTTCGGCTCGCAGACGCTGATCGCTCGTCTGCTTGGGACATTCGCCGGCCTCGCGCTGCTGATCGCGTCTGTGGGTCTCTACGGCCTGCTGTCGTTTGCCGTGGCGCAGCGGACGCGCGAGATTGGCCTCCGCATCGCCCTCGGCGCGCAGCAGGGCAACATCCTCTCGCTGGTGTTGCGCCGCGCGCTGCTGCTGGTGGCCGCGGGGCTCACTCTCGGCGCCGTGCTGGCGTGGTTTGCCACGCTGTTGGCGCGCAGCTATATCTTTGGCGTCGGTTCGCATGACGGCCTCACCTTCACCGCGGTTGTCGCCGTGCTTGCGGCAGCCTCACTTGTTGCAGCGTGGCTGCCGGCGCGGCGTGCCGCCTCGGTCGACCCCATGCTGGCATTGAGATCGGAGTAATTACATGATTGAATTGAAAAGCGTTGAACGAAGCTACAAGACCGGCCACACCGAAACCTGGGTACTGCGCCGCATCTCTCTCACCATCAACGAGGGCGAATTTGTGACCGTGATGGGCCCGTCGGGAGCAGGGAAGTCGTCGCTGCTCAATGTCCTCGCGCTGCTGGACGACAGCTGGCTGGGCGAGTACTGGTTTGGCGAGACGCCAGTGCACAAGCTCAACCGCAAGCAGCGCGCGGACCTTGCACGGCAGCGCATCGGCATGGTCTTCCAGAGCTATCACCTGCTCGACGATCTCACCGTTGCAGAGAACATCGATCTGCCGCTGTCGTATAAGAATCTTCCCGCCAAGGAACGGCAGGGCATGGTGGCCGACATTCTCGACCGCTTTCAGATCGTGGCCAAGAAGGACCTGTTTCCCAATCAGCTCTCGGGCGGGCAGCAGCAACTGGTGGGCATTGCGCGCGCCGTGGTGCACGCGCCCGCGCTGCTGCTTGCCGACGAGCCCACCGGCAATCTGCACTCCACGCAGGCGCGCGAAATCATGGACCTCTTTCGCGAGCTGAACAAGGCCGGCACGACGATTGTGCAGGTCACACATTCTGAGGAAAACGCGCGCTACGGCTCGCGCATTCTCGAGTTGCGCGATGGATGGTTGACGCGCGACGAAGCGATCGGAACACCGGCAACGGAGGTTAGCGCTCAGTGAAGCATTCTCAGGCAAACATGAAAGCCCGGATATGGGCCAGATATACGCCGGCTGCGGCTGCGATTCTGTTCTTGCAGATGACCCTGGTGTTGGCTGCTCAGCCGGCTGCCGCACAGCAGGCGGCTCAACCCGCATCCGCAGATCCGTCCCAGGCTCAAGCGCAAAATCCGGCGCCGGATCAGCAGTCCCAGACTCCGCCGCCCGCGCAGACAGTGCCGGAGGCTCCTGCGCCCGCTGCGCAAGCCGCCCCCGCAGCGCCTCCGCCGCTGGCGCAGCAGATGACGCAGAGCCAGCAGCCGGCGTTTGCTCCGCCACAACCGTTCAACGTGCCCATGCCCCACTCGCATAACCCGCTGTTCCCCTATAGGCCCAGCACGGCGCCCGAACTGAATCTCAGCAACTCGCCGCGCCTTGAGAACCTTATCCGCGAGGGGAAGATCTATGTTTCCCTGCATGACGCGATCTCTGTGGCGATTGAGAACAACCTCGATCTGGCCTACTTCCGCTATAACTTTCCCATTGCCCAGACCGATATCCAGCGCACCAAGTCGGGCGCCCAGGCCAACGGGGTCAATGCCGTCGTCACTCAGTCCACCCAGGGTGGTTTCAGCTCTTCCAGCGGCGGCGGCGGCGGAGGCAGTTCGGGTGGATCCGCCGCCGCCGGCGCGGGCGGCATTGTTACGTCAACCCTGGGAGCCGGAACCATTGTTTCGTCTTTCGATCCCTACCTCACATTCCAGGGCTTCGTGGATCACACCACCACCCCGGAGGTCAACGCGTTCCAGGTCGGTACGCCACTTTTCAAAACCAATACGATCGAGGTGCTGTCGAACTACTCTCAATCGTTCCCCATCGGCACGAATATCTCGGCCACCTATCAGGGGTTACGGGAGGCAACCAACTCCCCGGACTTCAGCATCAATCCTGAGCTGTTTTCCAAATTTCAGTTGATTATCAGTCAGCCCGTTCTGGCAGGCTTCGGGCTCGCCACCAATGAGCGCTACATCCGCATCGCCAAGCGCAACGCCCAGATCACCGACCTTGTTTTCAAACAGCAGGTCATCGCCACCGTGACTCAGGTTGAGAACATCTATTGGGACCTCGTCAATTCCTACGAGCAGGCGGAGATTAACGAGCGCGCCCTGGGCTTCGCCAACAAGACCGTCGCCGACGATCAGAAGCAGCTCGAACTCCAGGCCATCCCCGCGATGCAGGTGATGACGGATCAGGCCGCTGTGGCTACCGCCGAAGGCAACCTCACGGTGGCGCGCGCCAGCCTTCGCCTGAATGAGCTGCAGATGAAAAACGTGCTCACCAAGGTCGACGATCCCATGATCGACGAGATGCCCGTCATTCCCCTTGACCTGAATGCTCCGCCCGACCCGAACGCCGACAAAGCCATGGACGCCCTCATCGCCGAGGCGGAAAAGAAGCGGCCCGAGGTCGCCATCTACCAGATGTCGGCCGAAGTGCAGAAGCAGTCCCTGAAGGACATCAACAGCGAGCTTTTGCCGTCCCTCAACATGTACGGCCTTCTCGCCGGACAAGGCGTCGCCGGCCCCAAGAATCCGAATTGCGACGTTGCCCAACTTGGCGCGGATTGTACCTCCGATCTGCCCACGAGCTTTCCCAGCATGTTCGTGAACACCTTCAATTATTCGGCACCGGAATACCAGGTCGGCATGCAGCTTTCCATCAATCTGCGCAACCGGCAGCAAAAGGCCGACCAGTTCCGCGCGGTGCTGCAGTACCGGCAGAGCCAGATTTCGTCCGTGCAGCAGCAGAAAAACATTCTGTTCGACGTGCGCAACTCGAAGTTCGCTCTTGAACAGGCTCAGGCTCACGTTGATTCAGCCCAGAAAGCGCGCGATCTGGCGCAGAAGACATTTGACATCGTCAAACAGGAGCAGCAGCTCGGCGCGAAATCCAGCGTCGATACGCTGGCCGCCGATAATGCGCTCGCCCAGGCCGAACTGGCTCTCGACGCCGCAGAGACAGCCTTCGAGAAGGCGAAGGTGGATATCGACCGTGCCATCGGCGAGACGCTGGAACGGACAGGGGTCTCCATCGACGACGCGAAAGTGGGCGTGGTGACTCATGGACCGTAGAATCGGCGGAAGGGATCATGCTCGGCTCGGCGAACAGGAATTGGAGAACCGCCATCGCTCGCGCAGTCTCAATTGCCGCAGCGAAGGCCGGCGCGGTGCAGGAGGATAGCCATCCCCAAAAGCCAGGAAAAAATCCGTGTATTGGTGGCCGACGACCAGCCGCACATTCTTGAAGCTGTCGAGCTGCTGCTGCGGCCGGCGGGCATCTACGTGGACTGCGTGCGCTCACCGCAATTGCTGCTGGAAGCGCTCGGGCACTCGGACTACGACGTGCTGCTGATCGACCTCAACTACACGCGCGATACCACGTCGGGCCAGGAAGGGCTCGACCTGCTGGCGCGCATCCAGGAGTTTGACGCGCGGCTGCCGGTGATCGTGATGACGGCGTGGGGCAACATCGACCTGGCTGTCGAATCGATCAAGCGCGGTGCGCGCGACTTCATTCAGAAGCCGTGGGAGAACGAGCGGCTGCTGTCGCTGGTGCGGGTCCATGCCGAGCTGCGCCAGGCGCTGCGCCGTGCGCGGCACCTGGAACTGGAGAATCGCCTGCTGCGCGCCGAGGGCATGCCGGAGTTTGTGGCCGGCGCACCCTCGATGCAGCCGGTGCTGGAGCTGATCGCGCAGGTGGGACCGTCGGACGCCAATGTGCTCATTACCGGTGAACATGGGACTGGAAAGGAAATTGTCGCCAAGCTGCTGCACGCGGCATCGCCGCGCGCGCGCATGCCGCTGGTTGCGGTGAATGCCGGCGGATTGCCCGAAGGCACGTTTGAGAGCGAGATCTTCGGCCACGTCAAGGGCGCGTTCACCGATGCGCGCACCGACCGCATCGGGCGATTCGAGCTGGCCAACGGCGGCACGCTGTTTCTCGACGAGATTGCCAACGTGCCGCTGCGCCAGCAGGCCAAACTGCTGCGCGTGCTGGAGACGGGCGAGCTCGAACGCGTGGGCTCGTCGCAGACGCGGCGCGTGGATGTGCGCATTCTCTCCGCCACCAACGCACTGCTGCCTGAAGAGTCCAAGGCAGGCAATTTTCGCGAGGACCTGCTCTTCCGCATCAACACGGTGGAGATTCATCTGCCCGCGCTGCGCGACCGGCGCGAAGACATTCCGCCGCTGGCCATGCACTTTCTGGGCCGCAACAAGGCGCGCTATCGCAAGCAGGTGAGCGGCTTTTCGTCTTCAGCCATGCAGCAGATGTTGCAGTATGCGTGGCCCGGCAACGTGCGCGAACTCGAGCACACGGTGGAGCGGGCAGTGCTGCTTTGCCGCGGCGAAGAGATCGAGCCTTCCAACCTGGCCATCGCCGCGGCGCGCTCGGCCCCGCAATCGTTTGAGAATATGAGCATCGACGAGGTCGAGGCGCTGCTCATCAAGAAGGTCATGCGCCGCTGCGACGGCAACATATCCCAGGCCGCCGAGGCGCTGGGGCTGAGCCGCGCGGCGCTTTACCGGCGCATCGAAAAATATGGCCTCTGACAGCAAGGGCAGGCGCAGGCATCGCCGATCCGCGGTGCGCCGCGCGTGGGTCTATTGCCTGCTGCTCACGCTGCCGGGCGTGGCGTTTGCCGGCGTGGTCTTTTACCAGGGGCATCTCTCTGCCGCGCCGCTCATTCTTCTGGTTGCGTGCCTGCTGCTTTATTTCCTGCTCATCGCCGCCGCGCTCATTGAGTCCGTGGTGCGGCCGCTGCAGACGCTCTCCAATGTGATTTCATCGTTGCGCGAGGGCGACTACTCTTTTCGCGCGCGCGGCGCCGGAGCGCGCGATGCCTTTGGCGAACTGGCTGCCGAGACCAACGCGCTGGCCGACCTGCTGCAGAAGCAGCGCGTACGCTCGCTTGAGGCTACCGCGCTGCTGGGGCGCATTCTCGAGGTCATGCACGCGCCGCTGTTTGCCTTCGACCGGGAAAACACGCTGCAACTGGTGAACAACGCCGGCGCGCAGCTGTTGGGGCGCACGCAGGCGCGCACGTTCGGCCACAGCGCGCGCGAACTCGAGCTCGAAGAGCTGCTGGCGGCTCGCGACCAGACCATTCACTCTTTCGGCAACAAGCCTACGCGCTGGCTGCTGCGCAAGGCGGTCTTTCGCCAGGACGGCCTGCCGCACACGCTGCTGCTGCTGGCCGATGTGAGCCTGCCCCTGCAGGAGGAAGAGCAGGCCGCGTGGAAGCGGCTGATCCGCGTGCTGGGCCACGAACTGTCTAACTCGCTGGCGCCGATCAAGTCCATCGCGGGCAGCCTGCTGGCGCGGGTGGATCAGATGGAAGGCGACGACGCCGTGATGCGCGACTTTCGCCGCGGCCTGGGCGTGGTGGAGAGCCGCGCGGACTCACTGCATCGCTTTGTGCAGTCGTACCGGCTGCTGGCGCAGTTGCCCCCGCCGCATCTGAAGCATGTGCAGATCGGCGTCCTGCTGGAGCGCGTGGTGCTGCTCGAACAACGACTGTCAGTCCAGCTCGATGCAGGGCCGCCGGTGATGCTGCTCGCCGATCCCGATCAGCTTGAGCAGATGTTTATCAACCTGCTGGCCAATGCGGTGGACGCATCGCTGGCCAACAATGCTGAGCAGGTGCGCGCAGGCTGGCGCGTGGTCGATTTGACGGCCGTGGTGACCATCGAAGATCGCGGCCTGGGCATCGCCAACACGGAGAATCTGTTTGTGCCGTTCTATACCACCAAGCCCTCGGGCAGCGGCGTGGGCCTGGCGCTGGCGCAGCAGATTGCGCGCGCGCACGGCGGGGAAGTTCGGCTGCTCAATCGCGAAGACGGCGAGGGTGCACGGGCTACGATCCGGCTGCCGGTGGCGCAGCTCTAGCGACTTGCAGATGCTTTTCGAGGCGCGCTCAATCGCAAACCAGCGCGCCCTCAGGGAAAGCTTCTGCTTCCAACTCGTCCGATTCTGCGTTCGCGTCAGCGCCGGCGGCAAGCTGCGCGGCAAAGAACTCATCCACCTGCGCCAGCACATCGGCGCCGGTCCTGGCATGATAGATGGCGCCGCGCAGTTTTCCTCCGCCGGGCACGCCATGCGTGAACCACGACGCGAACTGCTTCATTTTGCCGGCGGTCTCTCTCCCGGCGAACGGCGACTTTTGCCCGGACTCGGCCGCTGCGTTGCTGACCTCAACCTCTTCGAGCAGCATGGAAAAATACGCGCGAATCATGCGGTAGCGATCCTCGACCGTCGGGCGGTCATAGCTGCCGGTAGCAGTGTATTGCGCGATCTGGCGGAAGATCCACGGATTGGCGGGCGCGGCGCGGCCGATCATTACAGCGTCACAGCCGGTGTGCGCCACCATGGCTGCCGCATCCTCCGGCGTGCGGATGTCGCCGTTGCCGATCACCGGTATCGCGACCGCCTGCTTGATGGCGGCAATCCACTCCCAGTGCGCCTGACCGCTATAGCCCTGCTCGCGAGTGCGGGCGTGCAGCGCCACGGCGTTCAACCCCTCGGCCTCCGCCATGCGCGCCAGCTCCACGCAAACGATCTGCGTGTGGTTCCAGCCCATGCGAAACTTCACGGTGAAGGGAATTGTGACCGCTTTGCGCACCGCGCGAAAGATTTCGCCGACCTTGGGCAGATCGCGCAGCAGGCCGGAACCGCCGTTGCAACCCACCACGCGCTTGGCCGGGCAGCCGAGGTTGAGGTCGACGGTGTCGAAGCCCGTTTCCTCGACAATGCGCGCGGCCTCGGCCAGCGTGTCGGCGTTGGAGCCGAACAGCTGCGCGCCGATGGGGTGCTCGTCATCGTAAAAGGTCAGGTAGCGCTTGCGCTTGGATTCGCGCATGCGCGCCAGGCCGTCGGCCGAGGTGAACTCCGTCATGAGGAGGCCGCAGCCGGATTGCGCGTTGGTGACGGCTGCGTCGATGGCGGCCGAGTCGGCCGCATCGCGATTTGCCGTGAACAGGCTGGCATGGCGAATGAAGCGGCGGAAGACCGTGTCAGTGACACCGGCCATGGGAGCGAGCACCGTGGCAGGGGCGACAGCGACCGCGCCAATGCGCACCTCGGCAGGCACCCGCACACCGGCGGGCATCGCGTGCTCCCTGGGGTTGTCCCAATCCTTCTTCACGGTGAAGCCCTTGCCTGCCATGGGTGCCTTCCAAACTGTCAAAGTTCCTCGCGGAACTCCCAATTGGCCGTGTGCTCAGCCACGAAGCGATCAGCCAATTCGACGATTTCCTTCGAGGAACGAAAGCGCTCAGCCTTGAGTAAAATCACCACTTCTGGATTGTCCTCAGTGACATCCACGTAAAGGATCCCCAAACGCCCGACTCCGTCGGCGGCAAGGGCTTGATTCTTGATACCCTTGCTGGGAATCCACTGCTGCTTGTCTGGCTGGGTGCATACGACCGTAACGTACCGAAAATGCCCAGGGAACCCAACGAACTCTGTCGTCGCCGCTGAGACTGCTTTTTCAAGGTAAGCTGAATAGCCATGGTCATCCGTGTGACCTGGTTCCCAAAACACGAGCCTCGCACCGTGAACATCTCCCACGCCAGCCCGATCGACGGCGAGAACGTCCAGCTTCCATCCATCTAAATCGGCGTCCAAATAGACTTTTGGAAAAAGGAGCTTGTGAACCAGATAATCCTGAACCGCGTTCTTCGTCCTGCCGCGATAATGCTCCATCTCAAGTTCCTGAAGTTCATTCATCTCACCACCCCTCAATCTTCAAAGTTTTGCCTGTCTCTTCAGCCCAATCCGCGAATCGCTTGGCACGCTTTACAATATCTTCTAGCTCGCTTTTCCTGACTGCTTCGGCAGCATAGGAAATCCTGGTCTTGCGCGTGAGAAGCAACCTGAGATGCCTGACTCCTTGCTGGTGTTCGACCTTGCGAGAGTCAAGGAGTGATTCCAGGTCTCCTGCTGCGGATAGATGATTGTCCGAGGAGAGCTTCTTGCTCCCCATACCGGCTCGCAACGCATCTGCGTACGAGATCGCCCCGTGAATTCCTAGCAAGGCCGAGGAATATCCAAAAGCGTTCAGATCCTCCTGAAGGAGCTTCATTCCATCCAGGAAATCTCTTGCTCGGCTTCTGTAGCTCTCGGAGCTGACGGCGATCATGAGGGCATTCTCGCACAATACAACGTGAAAAGGCCTCCGCCGCGGCGGAGGCCCGTTCGAGTCTCGCACTCGTGCGCTGCTACTTGGCCGGCGCTGTCTCGCCCGCTTTGGCGTATTTGCGGCGGAACCGCTCTACGCGGCCTGCCGTGTCTACCAGGCGCTGCTTGCCGGTGAAGAACGGGTGGCACGCCGAGCAGATTTCCACGTGAATGTCGCCCTTGTGGGTCGACCGTGTCTCAAAATTGTTTCCGCAGGCGCACATCACCCGCACCGCGCCGTAACTGGGATGAATCTTTTCCTTGGGCATCGTCGCAAACCTTTCCTTCTGATTGTAGCAGAACAGTTGTCAGTTCTCAGCCGCCAGTTTTCAGTGAACGAGTGCGGTTAGCGTCAGGAGTCCGAGGTGAAAAGCGATGCAGCCGAAAACCATCCCCCAGGGGCTGAAGCCCGCAGACATTTTTCAGCCTTTTCGGCACGACTGAAGTCGTGCCCTTTCAAAGCCAGATGTCCACCACAGGCAATGCAGGCCGATCGTTCGAAAACCGACAACTGAAAACTGACTGCTGACAGCTGTCACTGCGCCAGTGCCCTGGCGATTCCCGCCTCCACCAGCGGAGTCATCACGGCGTATCCGGCGGGGAGCGGGTGCACGCCGTCTTTGCTCAGCGTGGGGGGCAGGCCGTCGCGATCGTCTTTCATTGCAGCATGGTAGTCCACATAGACGTGGCCGTTGGCCGCCGCGTAGGACTTGATCCACTCGTTGATCTTGAGGATCTTCGGCGCGGGCGTGAGGCCCGGCATCCACGGGTAGTCGAATGCCGGCAGCACCGAGCACAGCACCACGCGGATGTGGTTGGCGGCGGCGATCTCGGCCATGGCGGCGAGGTTGTCTTCGGTCTGCTCCAGGGTCATGGGGCCGGTGTTGCCGGCGATATCGTTGGTCCCGGCCAGAATGACCACCACCTTCGGCTTGAGCGCGATCACATCCTGGTGCATGCGCAGCACCATCTGCGGCGTGGTTTGGCCGCTGATGCCGCGGTTGATGTAGGGCTTGTCGGCGAAGAAGCCTTTGAAGCCCTTGAAGCGCCAGCCATCGGTGATCGAGTCGCCCATGAAGACCACGCGGTTTTCGCCCGCGGCGGGCGCGCCGAGAGCCATGTCGTCCTCCTTGAACCTGGCCAGATTGGGGAAGTCGTTGAGCAGCTGCTCGTCGTGCGAGTGCTTCCATGCGACGTAGGCCGGATCGGGCTGCGGGGCGGGCTTGGTGGCCTGCGGCGCGGCGGATGGGGCTTGCGCGGTCAGATGTGGCTTCACAAGCAAACCGGTCACCGCAAGAATCCCGGCGGCAATGACGGCAATACGCAGAGTGTTTCGGTACATGGGTCGCATTCTCCACAGCAACGATAGCAGGGAGCAGGGAACAGGGAACAGATGGGCTGCTCGGGGCGGCTCGCCCTTTTCCACATTGGGGACTGGAGTTGCACCGTCGCGGCGAAGAGCCCGTTGCGCTAGGCTTGAACCTGATGAGCGTCTGCGCGATCTGCAATGGAGTGGGGCTGGTGAGGGTGGTTTCGGCGTCGGGGCTGTGGGTTTCCCGCGCCTGCGAGTGCCAGGAGATGGAGCGCGAGGAGCGGCGCCTGGCCGCTGCGCACATTCCCGAGCGCTACCGGCATTACACCCTCGATGGCTATGAGACGGCCTTTCGCGGCGCTGACCCTTCGCTGGGCCGCGCGCACCTGACCGCGCGCAAGTTTGTCGAGGCCTATCCGGTGGACACGGCCGGCAAAGGGCTGCTCTTCACAGGCTCCATCGGCGTAGGGAAAACGCACCTGGCGGTGGGCGTGCTGCGGCGGCTGGTGCAGGAGCGCGGCGTGCGCGGCCTCTTCTGCGACTACCGCGAGCTGCTCAAGAACATCCAGAACAGCTACAACCCGCAGGTGCACACCACGGAGCTCGAACTGCTGAAGCCGGTGTTTGCCGCCGAGGTGCTGGTGCTGGACGACCTGGGCGCGCAGAAGCCCAATGAGTGGGTGTGGGATACGGTGGCGTTGATTTTGAACACGCGCTACAACGACCGGCAGACGACCATCATTACGACCAATTATCCCGACCTGGCGGCGGGTTCCGGCGCGCAGACAGAGGCTGAGCGCGCTGCCCGCGAGCAGACCCTCGGCGACCGCATCGGCGACCGCATGAGGTCGCGGCTGGCTGAGATGTGCGTGCGCGTGGAGATGGCGGGCGAGGATTTCCGGCAGTCGGTGAAGCGCGCGCGGTTTGGGTGAGGGCTTCTGAGAGGACTGGCCCCGCCGAACCGCAGGTCCTTCGACTCCCAGTTCGCTCCGCTCAGGGTCGCTCAGGATGACAGCATCGGGATGAAAGCTGGGTGCCCCACCTTCGGCGCGTCTTTGTTCTTGCGCCTAAGGTGGGATCCCGATCTCTATAGTCTTTTATTGCTTTTGCATCTCAATCCATCAGTTTCATGGTGAGGTAGGTGTAGTACTCCGCGCGCGTCCTTGCCTCCTGCTTGATGTCGGCGCCTGCGCCGTGGCCACCTTCCGTGATCTCGTCGTAGAGAAACGGCTCGTGAAACTCCTCCATGCGGGCGGCAAACTTGCGCGCGTGCACTGGGCCCACGCGGTCGTCCTTGGTGGTGGTGAAGATGAGCGGCTCGGGATATTTCACATCCGGCTTGAGCTGGTTATAGGGCGAGATGGAGGCCAGGAACGCCCGCTCCTCAGGCACCGACGTGGAGCCGTACTCGCCCACCCACGATGCGCCCGCCGAAAGATGCTCAAACCCCAGCATGTCGAGCAGCGGCACCTGGATCACGACCGCCTGCCACATGTCGGGGTGCTGGGTAAATTCGACGCCCATGAGCAGGCCGCCGTTCGATCCGCCCAGGATGCCCAGCCTTCGCGACGAAGTGATCTTGCGCGTTACCAGGTCCTGGGCCACGGCGTAGAAGTCGTCGTAGATGCGCTGCCGATGCGTCTTGAGTCCGGCCTCATGCCACGCCGGGCCAAACTCGCCGCCGCCGCGGATATTGGCGAGCACAAATACGCCTCCATGGACCAACCATAGCTTGCCGCTTACGGGCGAGTACTCCGGCGTATTCGAGACCTCGAATCCGCCATAAGCCGTCAGCAGGGTCGGGTTCGAGCCGTCATAGGGCATCCCCTTGCGGTGAACCACGAAGTACGGCACGTGGGTTCCATCTTTTGAGGTCGCCTCCAGCTGCTCCACCACATCGTTGCTCGCATCGAACAGCGGCTTTTGGGACTTGGCCAGGCTGAACGATCCATCGGCAGCATTGCCCAACCACAGCGACGGCGGCGTAAGGAAACCCTCCAGGCTCACAAAAAAGCGATCGTCCGCTGTGCTTGCCGCCGCGATGGCGACCGTCTGGTTATCCGGCACCGGGAGCCGCCTGTGAGTCCAAGCGCCGTCTTTGCCGACGTTGTAAACATAGGCTCGTCCCTGCACGTGCTCGAGCGTGGTCAGGACGAGGTGATTCCTGGTGGTCTCGACTTGCTGCACGAATTCTTGTGCGGTGGGCGCAAACACCACAGTCGGCTTGAGATGCGCGGGATCCTTCTCCACCGCGCCCAGGTCGACCGAAGCCACCGACCCCTGCACAAACTTCGTGGTCTGCCCTTCCGGCGTCCAATCTTCGTCCAGATTCAACAGCAATCGGCCGTTCAGCAACCCCCCGATGTAGACTTTCGGTGTCAGCCCTAGCTTTTTTACCCCGTCGGGCAGGACCAGGTATTGTTCCGTCTCGAAAAAGCTCAGAGCCCGCACCACAAACACTGCCCGGTGGCCCTGCCCATCGACCAACACCCCCGGCTGCACTCTTATGTCCTTGGTTTCTCCGCGATAGACCTCACGGGCGCTCTCGAGGGGCTGGCCGCGCTTCCACTCCCGCACGCTGACCGGGTAGCCCGAGTCGCTCATGGTGCCCGGACCCCAGTCGCGCGCTACAAGCAGCGTGTCCTTGTCCTTCCAGGCCACGTTCTGCTTGCCGCGCGGCAGTTGGAATCCGCCCTCGACGAACTTGCCCGTCTTCAGGTCAAACTCGCGCATGGTCACCGCATCTTCGCCGCCGGCAGACAGTGCGACCATGCAGAGTTCATTGTCGGGACTCAGGCAGTTCAGCCCGTGGCCCACCCAGCTCTGCTTGTCGCTCTTGGCCAGCGCGTCGTAGTCCAGCACGGTCTCCCACTTCGGATCGGGCGTCAGAAAATCCTTGAGCGAGGTGCGCCGCTCGATACCCCGCTCGTGCTCGGCGTCCCGCCACATGTTGTAGACCATGCCGTGGCGAAACTCGGGATCGGGCAGCCGCTCCGGCGACTCCAGCACTTTCAGCGCGTCCGCCTCAAGCGGGGCGAAGTGCGGGTCCTTCTCGATGACTGCCGCGGTGCGCGCGTCCTCGGCCTTGACCCAGGCCATTGGGCGTTCGCCATTGATATCTTCGAGCCAGGTGTACTTATCCGGCTGCTCGGGAACCTGCGTCTGGGCGGCCGATCGCAGCGGACCGGTCAATGCAGCCGCCAATGCCATCGGCACCGCTAGAAGCCGCGCCAATCTCCTCGGCGCGACCTTGCAAGACACCCCATTGCCACGCACACAATTCCGCCTCATCTACACGCTCCACTTGCAGGCCGCGAGCCACGCGCCTGAGCATTCGGATGAACCGGTTATATCACGGCGGGCGAAGGAGGTATCATGGGACGGGATTTAGGCGGATTCAGCCGCTTCAATGGAAATAATTCATGTCGCGCGGCAATCGACGGCGGCAGCGGCCCGCGGATGCGCGGGGCTCACCGGGCGCGGGGTCTCAGAACGCCCAGAGACTTCCCAGCACCAGCAGAATCGCGGCGACGGTGACCGTCTGGTAGAGCAGGTCGGCCTGCTGCCGCGAACCTTCAGTGGGTTCGGCATGAGCGGTCATGGAAATGGAAGTGGCCTCGGGGGAGACTTTCATCGCGCTTCTGCCTTTCTTTGCCTCAGGCAACGAGAGATGAGACTTGAAATCCGGGACGGCTGGGGCGCGTACTCGATTGTTTAGACGCCGGCGGCCGCTTTGAGATGCCTTACTCATGTAGCAACTCAAACAAAATTGTGACGGCTGCTCTTTAGATCGGGCAATGGCGCATAAGCATAATTCCGAATGGCGCAACGGTCAGCGGGCGGGCGTTCCTTCGGTAACAGGTGTAAAATCCCGACGGGAGCGCTGGATCGTGAGGGATGGAACCGAGATGACCGGACCGCAAGCAGCAGACCCGCGCGGCAGCGGGAAAGACGACGCAGGCCCACGGCTGGGCGTGACGCTTGAGCCCCAGAGCCGCAACTGGATGCCGATGGTGATTGCCTCCGCGGTGATCCTGCTGGTGGGCGCGGCGGTAGTGATGGTTATGGAGCACGGCCGCGGCGTGTCCAGAGTCCTGCCGATCACCACGGCCACCGACCCCTATGCACCCAACCTCCCCCTGACCAATCTCGCCATGAGCGATTCGACCAGCCTTTCGGGCGGCAAAGTAACGTATCTCGACGGCCACATTGTCAACAAGGGCACGGCGACAGTAACTGGGATCCTGGTGCAGGTACTGTTCCGCGACTACGCCCATGAGGTGTCGCAAAACGAGACAGATCCGCTGATGCTGATCCGGATGAGAGAGCCATACATCGATGTGGAGCCGGTATCCGCTGCTCCCTTGAAACCGGGCGCCGAGCAGGATTTCCGGCTCATCTTCGATCGGGTTTCCCCGGACTGGGACGGCGCCTACCCTGAGGTCCGGATCGTGCGTGTGGTGACGAAATAGTGGCATCAACAGATGTTTTTACCCGGTAGAAAGTACCTTTACAGGAAAAAATTACACGATGGCGAAGCCTTCCTGATCGTTCATTCCCTGGCCACTTCCTCTGTATCTAGCACATTCCACTGGTGATTTGCGATTTCCACCGGCAGGCCGGCGCTTTGGCGCGCGCGTTGCTATATTACCGGCGAGCAGGGCAGCACCGCTCAACCCGCAGTCTGACCGCGGAGTCAAAAAGCGAGGGACTTAAAACTCGATGAAATACGGTGCATCAGCTCGGATATCCTTCCCCAGCCAGTTCGGCCTCATTTTGCTGGCATCTGCACTCAGCATTCCGGTGGTGGCTCAGCAGTCTCAGCCAGCCGGAACGCCTCAGAGCACTCCTCCTTCGGCGGCACAACAGCCCTCCCCCGAGGCATCGTCGAACATGAACACCCCGAAGGAGGGGTTCTGGGGACGCGTGAACCCGTTTGCCCGCAAGAAGTGGGTAAACCGCCAGCTCGATCCGGTCAAGGGCCGGGTCAATGAACTCGATGAGGTGAACGCCAAGAACGGGCGGGACATCAAGGATGTGGACGGCCGGTCGCAGGCGGGCATCTCAAAGGCGCAGAGCGCAGCCGATGCGGCCAACCAGGCGGCAACCCAGGCGGCGCAACAGGCGCAGCAGGCCGGCAATACGGCGCAGGGCGCGTCCAGCCACGTTGACACGCTGAACGGCACGGTCAACGGCCTGGATCAGTACAAGCAGATCAACGAAGTCGACGTCGCGTTCCACGGCGGGCAGCCAATGCTGTCCAAAGCGGCCCGCGCGCAACTGGACGAGCTGGCGGCCAATCTGACCGGTCATCAAGGCTACATCCTGGAGATGGAAGCGCACTCCCCGGCAGCGGGCAGCGTGGGCATCCAGAGCTCAGAGCGGCTGGCTGAAGCGGTCAAGCGCTACCTCGTCTCAGAACATCAGATTCCCGTCTACCGGCTGCACGCGGTGGCGCTGGGCAATGAGAACGTCCAGACCGCCGATCAGACCCATGCCTCGACGGCCGGCGACAACAAGCCGGCGCGGGTCAGGACCAGCAGCGTGCACATCCGGTTGATGGAAAACAGTTTGGCGGCCCAGGGCAATGCGTCACCCCATGGCGTGGCGTCCTTGAACGGTGCGGAGCGGCCCTAAATCCGCAGCCACTCCCCCGAGGCTTCATTCCGCACCGGCGGCCTACCCCGCCGCCGGCCGCCAAAAAAGCTCTCGAAACACGAGAGAACCAAGGCAACTTGGCCCCCGTTAATGACGGGGGCCGATTTTTTTTGTGTTTTAGAGTCTACTCGCTCCGAGTCCGGGTGTCCGGCCAACATCTCCGGCTCTGATGCCCACCTAACCACCCTCAAACTTCGCCTGTCTAAGTTTATAGTGGCAACGCTGCGTTCTTCTTGAGGGATTGGGATGCGCTCGCTGGTTCTCTTGCTCGGCCTGGTTGGATTTACGCTGCCCGCGTTTGCCGCGAGGCGGGTTACGGTCGACCGGCTGGAGCAGACGCTTGCTGCGGCGCATAATTTGCAGGACGCGGAAATTGCCAGGCAAGTTTCGGATATGGAATTGACCGAACGGTTGAGCACGGTAGAGCTCGATCGCATGGAAAGGGGCCTGCCCGGGGAGAAATCGCGGCAGGCACTCCTGATGTTGGCAGATGCGTCAGCCTTCCTCGATCCGCCCGCAGCCGAGATTCCGAGCCAACCGAATCCGGACCCGGCCACGCAGCGCAAGATACTGACTCTGACCGTGAACTACGTCACGCAGACGATTCACCAGTCGCCGAATTTTTTTGCTACCCGCGTCACCAGCAGTTTTCAAGACACGCCGGCAATGGCGGGGGCCAGCATTCCTGGCGCGCCAACTGCCGCCTACCAGCCAATTCATCTGGTTGGCGATTCCAATGTCACTGTCACTTTCCGTGAAGGCCGCGAGGTTGTGGACAAGAGCAACTTCGATCCGAAAGTGAGGAACCTGACTACTTCAGGTGTGTTTGGGCCGATCCTGGGCACGGCGATTGTCGATGCCGCTCGAAGCAAGCTGGCGTGGAGCCACTGGGAACAGGGCCAAGCCGGCCTTGAAGCAGTTTTCAGTTACGTGGTACCGAAGGAAAAATCTCATTACACGCTCACGTACGACTCCATTCCTACCCCCAATCCCTGTTCCACCACTCCACAAATCTTCAGCGAGGTGGTCGCCTATCACGGAGAGATGGCCATCGATCCTGCGAGTGGAACGATCCTTCGACTGATGCTGTTGGCGGACATGAAACCGGATGAGGTCACGGTCAACTCCGGCATTGAGGTGGAATACGGGCAGGTGAGCATCGGCGGCAAAGACTACTTCTTGCCTGTCAGGAGCGTCACCTCTTCGCTTGCGCATTCTCTCCTAGCCCAAGGGGGATGGGGGCACGGGCAGGGCTGTCCTTCGCTTGTCCTAACACCGGGCCTTCAGAGATCGCTGAACGATGTAGTCTTCGAGAACTATCACGTCTTCCGCTCGGATGCCACCGTTCTGACCGACAGCGAGGCCGCGAAGCTGGAGCGCCAACCCCTTCCCGCGCCGAACGGGAACGGCTCAAAGCAAAGAGAGGAAGCGGGTGCTTTCCCTGTTGCCACGACAACCGACGCAGAGTCCCTTCCTCCGAGCAGTTCGCAGTCTGAGCCCTCCACCGACGCCGGTGCGAATTCGACGAATCCTCCCGCACAGAAATCCCCTCCCTCCCTGCAGCCCGCGCCAAACACTACCAACTCCGCACCACCAACCGCGCCCAGCGTCACGCCTCCGGAGTCTAATCCGCCGCCAGAGCCCGCAGCCGAGAACGCCGCTAACATCCCCGTCTTCCGCACTACCGCCCGCCAAGTTCTCGTGGATGTCATCGTCAACAAGAAAAACGGCGATCCCGTCCCCGGCCTTCTGCAATCCGATTTCTCGATCGCCGAAGACGGCAAACCCCGGACCATCGACTTCTTCGAAGAACACTCCGCGAGCGCATCCGCCCCCGTCGCGCAGCCCGCCATGCCCGCGATGCCGCCCGGAGCCGTCACCAACGTCTCCACTGCATCCCCGTCGGCCGCGCTCTACGTCTTCCTTCTCGACTCCCTTAACACCGAGCCCCAGGACCAAGCCTTCGTCCGCCAGCAGGTTCTCTCCTACCTGCACGAAATGGACCCCGGAACCCAGGTCGCCGTCTTCGCTCTCGGTTCCAGTCTGCGTCTTCTCCAGGGATTCACCTCAGATCCCGCCGCGCTACTTGCCGCCGTCAGCCGCAAGGAAGCCAAGCGCGACGCCATGGCCCAGGCCCGCAGCGACAACGCCGACGATGCAGACGCAATCGCCACGTTACGGGCCATGCGCTCCAACGGCATCCCAGCCCTTCAAGCGGCCAAGGCCAATGCCCACGCCTACAGCTTCGGCGCCCGCGCCTCCATGACCTACGAAGCCCTCAACGCCCTCGCCCGCTACCTCGAAGGCATTCCTGGCCGCAAGAACCTCGTCTGGTTTGCCAGCTCGTTTCCGGTGGTCTTCTTTCCCACGCCCACCCAGCTTGACCAGCTCAAGAACAATCCCAATCTCCCCGGCTACGTCAACGAAGTCAAGCAAACCGCCAACCTCTTCACTCTCTCGAAGATCGCCGTCTACCCTGTCAGCGGCGCGGGCGTCATGAACTCCAACATCGGCATGGCGGACTCCGCCGACGCGGGCTTGGCCGGTGGCACCGGTCACTTCGGCACTGCCGAGAGCCCGACCGCCTCCTTGACCGGCGAAGCCTTGAATTTCGCTTCCGCCACCGCCGGTATGGAGCAGCTAGCCAGCTCCACCGGAGGGCGCGCCTTCACCACGAACGACATCGATAACGCTCTCCGCAAGATCGTCCACGACAGCGACATCTACTACACAGTAGGCTACGCGCCGACGGATTCGGCTACCGACGGTAGCTTCCGCCGCATCGACGTCAAAGTCGCCGGCGGCAAATACAAGCTAGCCTACCGACAGGGCTACAACGCAGACACCGCCTCAACCGGTGGCGCTCCGTCGGAAGATCCCATTGCGCCACTGCTCCAACTCGGTATGCCCAATGCCACCGGCATCTTCTACGGCGTCACGGCCGCGCCCAGCGCGGACCACGGCAGCGAACCCGCCGGCCAGAACGCGCGGGTCAAAGGCCCCTTCACGCGCTACTCCATATCCTTCACAATTCGTGCCCAGGACGTTGCATTCGGCCAGGCTCCGAACGGCGGGCGCATTGCCAAGCTGCTCATCGGCGTCAAGGCCTACGGCGAAGACGGCTCTGCCCTCAACTGGCAGGCTAACGGCGAAGCCGCCGAACTCGACGCCGCACACTATCAATCCGTGCTGAAATCTGGCATTCCTGTCTTAATCGCTGTGGATCTGCCGGCCAATACCTCCGCCCAGATAGTGACTGCCGTCTACGACTGGAATTCCGCCCGGTCCGGCACGTTAGAGATTCCCATCCACCCCTGATCTCCGAACTCGGACCGCGGATGCCATGTGATCTGGCTCACCCCGGGCGCCGCTCTGTTCCCGTAGAATCGTTCAGTATGGATACACCCCCCGCATCGCCCCTCATTGAGACGATTCTCGATGGCAGCCGGTTTGTGCGCGCCTGCCTGCGCCGTCCGGTGGACCGCACGCCGGTGTGGTTTCTGCGCCAGGCCGGGCGCTATATGCAGGAGTATCGCGACGTGCGCAGGCACCACACGCTGGTGGAGATCTGCAAGCATCCCGATCTGGCCTCTGAAGTGACCATTACGGCCGCCGAAAAGCTGGGCGTGGACGCGGCCATCATCTTTGCCGACCTGCTCTTGCCGCTTGAGCCCATGGGCCTCGATTTCGAGTTCCAGGCCGGCGAGGGGCCCGTGGTGCACCACCCCGTGCGCACGGTTGAGGATGTGATGGCCCTGCGCACCGACCGGGCTGAGGATTTAGCGTATGTGGCGCGCGCCATCCAGAAAGTGGCCACGCACTTCCGCGACCGGCTGGGCATCATCGGCTTCTGCGGCGCGCCGTTCACGCTGGCCAGCTACATGATCGAGGGCGGCGGCAGCAAGAACTACATCCACACCAAGACCATGATGTACCGCGACACGCTGGCCTGGCGCCTCTTGCTGGACAAGATCGTGAAGGTGCTGGAGGAGTATTGCCGCCTGCAGGTGCTTGCCGGGGCCGATGTCATCCAGATATTCGATAGCTGGGTCGGTTCGCTCGGTCTGTCGGACTATCGCGAATATGCGTTCGAAGCCTCCAAGCGACTGGTGCGCGCCGTGCAGGCCATGGGCGTTCCGGTGATCTACTTTGGCGTGGAGACGGCCGGCCTGCTGACGGAGATGGCCGCAACCGGCGCGGACGTGATCGGCCTCGACTGGCGGCAGCCGCTCGATGAGGGCTGGCGCGCGGTGGGTTTTGGCCACGCCGTGCAGGGCAACCTCGACCCCATTACGCTGTTTGCGCCGATCGAGGTGCTGGAACTGCGCGTCAAGGAGATTTTGCGCTCGGCCAACGGACGCCCCGGCCACATCTTCAATCTGGGCCACGGCATTGTGCCGGGCACGCCGGTCGAGAGCGTGCAGGCGGTGGCGAAGATGGTGCGCGAGTTCAGGCTGGAGAGTGCGAATGGGTAGCGTTTGTTTTAAGGATCGTGCGGCGGACTTATCTGAACATCCCGCGGGGGCTAAAGCCCACCATTCTTAGACGGTTTTCGGCACGACTGAAGTCGTGCCCTGACACAAAGCGCATTTTTGAAAAAAGCTCTGGAGAGCCTGGGTGCCCCACCCTCGCGACGTCTTTGTTTTTGTCGCTAGGGTGGGATACCGCAAAACTCCACAAGAATCCGAGGCCCATGATGCCTAAACAAGCCGTCCTGCTGCTGGCGCACGGAACCCCCGAGACCATCGAGCAGATTCCCGAGTACCTGCGCAACGTGGTCAGCGGCCGGCCCATGACGCAGGCTGTGGTCGAGGAGATTCAGCATCGCTATTCGCTGATCGGCCGCAGCCCGCTGACTGAGCTCACGATCGAGCACGGCCGCCTGGTCGAGGCCGAGCTGGCTGGCGCGGGCGAGCCGGTGCGCGTCTACGTGGGCATGCGGAACTGGCGGCCGTACATTCCCGACGTTGTGAAACAGATGCGCGCCGATGGCGTGGAAGAGGCGGCGGTGATTTGCCTCGCGCCGCAGAACTCGCGCACCAGCGTGGGCCTTTACCGGCGCGCGGTGCAGGCTGAGGCGGGCGCGCTGCGCATCGACTTCACCGAAGGGTGGGCGCGGGACCCGCTGCTGGCCGAGGCGTTTGCCGAGAGGCTGCGGCCGGCGCTCGCAAAGCTTGCCGTCGAGACGGGCCGGGCAGTTCACGTGCTGTTTACGGCACACAGTGTGCCCACACGCACTGTGGAGCCGCCGGCCGAGGGCGCCGGGCAGTCGGCCCAGCCAAGAATGTGGCCGGGCCAGGGCGCCGATCCGTATGCCGAAGAAGCCCGTCACACCGCCGAGCTGGTGGCCGAGCGCGTGCCGGAGATTGCGGAGTGGCACTTCGCTTTCCAGAGCCAGGGCGCGAGCGGAGGGCCGTGGCTGGGCCCCAGCGTGGAGGAGACGCTGGACAAGCTGGCCGCCGAGGGTGTGACCGCGCTTATCCTGCAGCCCATCGGCTTCCTCTGCGACCACGTGGAGATTCTCTACGACGTGGACATTCTTTTCCGCGGCTGCGCGGCCAGGCTCGGCATCCGCCTGGAGCGGCCGGAGAGCCTAAACGGCTCGCCCACACTGGCGCGCGCCGTGGCAGGCCTCGCGCGGGAGGGGCTGCATCGGCTGCGCGGCTGAGCCGAATATTAAGAAATTTCGACTGGCATGTTGTTTGACCCTTCGCGTACACTGGCGCCTCCGGGTTACACACTCAAAGGAGAACACCATGCGCAAATACTCCCTCATCGCGGCTGTAGCAATCACACTTTCGCTCGGCCTTGCCTCAATTTCCTCTGCTCAAACCACGTCGACCCATCACAAGAAGATCTTTGGCTATCAGGACGCGGAGACAGGCGTCTTCCATCCAGCGGCATCGGTCGAGCCGGATGTGACGGTTCCTCCCCACGCCGGGACCATTGAGGTGGTTATCACCACCACCCTAAAGACAGCCGTGCCCACTGGTGGCCATGTTTACTGCGGCACCAGCATCATTGCGAGCTCCGAAACTGTCAACCTCAGTACCGATGCGTTTTCGCTTTCGGATTGGGAAGAGGAGTCGTACGCACTTGCGACTGTGACCGGCTCCACGGCCACCTGCACGGTGACAACGCCCTACTCGTGGAATCTGCCCACGGCGGCGCCCCCCACGACGACAAATTCAATATCGGGCTCATATACCGTCGCGATCGTTCCTTCAACGACAACAACCGTGAGCGAGTACACGGTGTTTGACCGGTCATCGAGCGCACCGATTCCGGGCCTGACCGCCATTCCTGCAACGAGCACAACGCCCACCAAATATACGGTGAGCGCCACCATCTAAGGCCGGCGGCACGCGCTGCGCATTTTTCAGGGCAGGGCCGGCTCGCGAGGGCCGGCTTCACTCCCCCGCGCGGGACCCCATAAAAACATCTCCAAATAATGCTGGCAATCCTGATTGCCCGTGACATAAACTGACGATCCGGAGTTCTCCGGCAAAAGAGGACAACCATGCGCATCATCGCCATCGCAGCCCTTGCCGCTGTTACGCTTGCGGTCACCTTTGACGCATCGGCATCGGCCCAGTCTGTATCCGCCCCGCACCAAAAGGTCTTTGGCTACCAGGACGCCCAAACCGGAGAGTTCTTTCCCCTCCCTCACGCCAGGCCTGACACCGCGGTTACACCCACCACCGGCAAGTATGAAATAACCTTCACGGTTACCGTCGCGGACCTTCTACCCGCAGGGTCGACGATTCTCTGCCAGGCGGAGATCGATGAGGCGTCACAGGTCGATATCGTAACCAACTCTGGTACAACCTACTCGGCGATCAGCTACAAGGAGACTGGAACTTCGACTGTGGCCGCGCCCAAGACAGCCGGTTCCGCGGTCACCTGCACGGTGCCCGTCTCCTATTCCTGGAGTATTCCCCCCTCCTCGAAGTCAACGACTACTCCTCCCTATACGAAGGTTCTAAGCGCTGTGAGCGGAAGCTATACAGTGGCCGCGTATAACGCCCCGTCGTCGTCGCTTTCTGAGTCGCTGCTGCAGCCCGTGCGCGGCGAGTCGAGCACACTCGCAATCCCGGGCACCGTTCCCACCACCGCCGTCACCAGTGCGGTGGTCGATGTGACGCTCTAGGCAATTTGCGGCTGCATGCCTGCACGGCTCGGAATGGAGGCGCGGCGCTCAAGCCGCGCCGGCAGGCTGTGCGCTCGCACTGGATGAGACAAACTTTACGAAATCGATCCAACCAGGTCTGCTACCGTTTGAATTTGTGCGTTGCTATTGGGTTTTGTGGTATCAGAGGTCCCAAAATCGGGTGGGCGCCCTCTGGGCAGGGCACCCAGCATTGGTACAACATCATGCGGTCAGAGAACTAGCTGGTGGCCGGACTGGACGGCTATGCCCCGGAGTTGATAACTTGATTCGAACAAGAGATACGGAAAAACACTCTCGTTGAGGATTCCCAAGCCAGATTCCAGAGAGCCTGTTGCCTGGCGATGCTGTGTATATGAAGCCTACGCCGGCTCAGCCGGAAGATGGATGTCAAATCCATGACTCGAATCTCCCAAATGCCGCTACCACGACATTTACCGCATGCAACGGATCGGCCTGAGTCAGTTTGCCGTCTATCCGCTGTTTGGATACTTTGCCGGGGGTACGGCAAACGCAGTAAGACGCACATGCTCAGGGCCCGCTAAAGGCGTCACCCTTAGCCTGTGCCGCAAAAGGCTCTTCAGGTACGGCTCGGCGGCTTTGACCGCGGAATCGATACATGTTCCAGGAAGGTTCCAATGTCCCAATCCCGGCTCCATTGCCCCAAATGCAAAAGTCGAAACATGGTCAGGCTGCCGCGCAAAGGCTTCCTGCAATCGAAGATTCTTCCGATCTTCGGCTTCTTTCCGTGGAAGTGCTACGACTGCCGAATATGCTGCTCCATGCGCCTGCGCACCGAAGTCCTCAACTCGTTGCAAGAGCACGATCTTGCCTCTCGATAAGAGTGGATTCCGACGCGGGGCTTCCGGACGATGTATCCAGGGCGAGAAAAGTTGCGGAACAATCTGCGGCTTTGAATCGGCGCAGCTTCAGCCGTACCGGAGTGCCACCGGGCGGGTTCGCCTTTAGCGCACGGCTGAATGCGTACCCACTCAACACGGAATTCTTCGGCAATGCCCGTTTAGACCCGAACGCCCGCCCGTATATTTCCACCGGAAAATTTTCTTGCGCGCTCACGCATCTCGTGTGCTACAGTCAGTAA
>Ga0302324_100002594_pt1 | contig 41465 bp, 43 predicted proteins | sample Palsa_T0_1_FD_201949 | JGI IMG/M metagenome (GOLD analysis project Ga0302324, IMG submission 201949) | Peat permafrost microbial communities from Stordalen Mire near Abisko, Sweden - Palsa_T0_1 | ecosystem: Environmental > Terrestrial > Soil > Palsa > Peat permafrost | place: Sweden: Abisko...
AAGTTAAGACGAGGAGTATCGATCCGAGAATGGCGCTGGCAACCGATTCCAAGAAGCAAGTAGTTGCAACATACCGAGTTCACAAGACGGATACCGGTTCGCCAGAAGTACAGGTTGCGATCCTGAGTCAGCGCATTTTGCAACTCCAGGATCATTTCAAGACGCACCGCAAAGATCATCATTCCCGCCGGGGATTGCTGTCGATGGTCGCGCGGCGGCGCCGCCTTTTGAAATACCTGAAAAGCTGTAACCCGGAAAGATACAAGAACCTGATTCAAAGCCTGGGCATCCGCCGTTAGATGTTCGGGTACAGGTAAACCGCCCCGGTGGGCGGCGTTCCCACAGTTTCAAACACTCCAAAGTCTCCTCTTAGTCCTAAAACAGGTTAGCGGACAGCTCGCCTGGATTAAAAGGAATTTCAGATGCTACATACCGTAGAGATTGACCTGGATGGTCAAAAAATTACCCTGGAGACAGGCAAGATTGCGAAACAGGCCAATGGCGCCGTCGTGGTCCGCTCCGGGGACACCGTTGTTTTGGTGAGTGCGTGCGCCAACGAAGAACCCAAGGCGAACGCCGCGTTCTTCCCTCTCACCGTCGATTATAGAGAATACACTTACGCCGCCGGCAAATTTCCAGGCGGGTTTATCAAGCGCGAGGGACGCCCTTCGGAGAAGGAGATCCTCACCAGCCGGTTGATTGACCGGCCTATCCGGCCGCTGTTCCCGGAAGGCTTCATGAACGAGAGCCAGGTAATCGCCATGGTGCTGTCGGCCGATCCCCAACGCGATCCCAGCACCCTGGCCATTATTGGCGCCGGCGCTTCGCTCGCCATCTCCGACATTCCGTTCCAGCATGTGTTGGGAGGCGTTCGCGTCGGTTCGGTGAACGGCAAGCTGGTGGCGAATCCCAGTTACGATGAGACGCGCGAATCCAAGGTGAATATCGTGGTCGCGGGCACCGAAGAAGGCATTGTCATGGTGGAAGCGGGCGCGCAGCACGCCACCGAAGAGGAAGTACTGGAAGCGATCGAGTACGGGCACGCCTGTTGCAAGAAAATCGCCGCTGGGATCAAGGAGTTGGTCGCTAAGGTTGGCAAGAAGAAGTGGGCAGTGACGCCGCCGACGGTCAACAAGGAACTGTACGCGAAGATCGAATCGCAGATCCGCAAGGAGCTGACCGACGCGCTGGACACCAAGAAGTATCCCAAGCTCGAAAGTTATCACCGCGTCCACGAAGCCAAGAAAAAGGTGGTGGAAGCGCTTCCCGAGGAACAGCAAGCCGAGGCGAAGGAGCTGTTCGATACCTTGAAGGAGCGCATCTTTCGCGATGAAATGCTGAAAGCGAAGCGCCGTCCGGATGGCCGGGCGTTCGACGAGATTCGCAATATCGATTGTGAAGTGGGCGTGCTGCCGCGCACGCACGGCTCGGCGTTATTCACCCGCGGCGAGACTCAGGCTTTGGTCACCGTTACGCTCGGCACCAAGGACGACGAACAGCGCATCGAGATGTTCGATCTCACCGAAACCTCCAAGCGCTTCATGCTGCATTACAACTTCCCGCCGTTCAGCGTCGGCGAAGTGGGATTCATGCGCGGAGCGGGACGCCGCGAAATTGGGCATGGCGCCCTGGCTGAGCGATCCATCGCGGCCGTGATTCCGGACGATAAGAAGTTCCCTTACACCATGCGCGTGGTCAGCGACATCCTGGAATCGAACGGTTCCAGTTCGATGGCCAGCGTGTGTGGCGGCGCCCTTGCATTGATGGACGCGGGTGTACCGATCGCCGAACCCATCGCGGGCATTGCCATGGGACTGGTGCTGGAAGGCAAGGACTACGCCATCCTGACCGACATCGCCGGCGCCGAAGATCATTACGGCGACATGGATTTCAAAGTGGCCGGATCGCGGCGGGGCATTACCGGTCTGCAGATGGACATCAAGGTCCCCAACGTTACCACCAAGATCATGAAGGAGGCGATGGCCCAGGCTAAGGGCGCGCGTCTGTTCATTCTGGACAAAATGGTGGCCGTTATCGCCGCCCCACGCGGTGAAATGTCGCAGTACGCGCCGCGCATCTACACTCTCCAGATCCCCACGGACAAGATTCGCGATCTGATCGGACCGGGCGGCAAGATGATCCGCAGCATCGTGGACGAAACCGGCGTGAAGATCGACGTGGAAGACGATGGTTCGGTCAAGATTTTCGCCTCCGACGGCGAATCGGCCAAGCTGGCCATCCAGCGCGTCACCGATATCTGCGCCGTCGCCGAAGTAGGTAAAACGTATCTCGGTAAAGTGGTGCGGCTGGCGGAATTCGGCGCGTTTGTCGAAATCTTCCCCGGCACCGACGGCTTGTTGCACATCAGCGAAATCTCGGAAAACCGGATTAAAGCCGTGCGCGACGAGTTGAAAGAAGGCGATCAGATCCTGGTGAAGGTTCTGGCGCTCGAAGGCAACAAAATCAAATTAAGCCGGAAAGCTGTATTGCGCGAGCAGCGCGACAAGCTGAAGACTCCTACTACCGTTTAGGAAAAGCGAGCGATCCGGGGATGCCAAGCCGTGGCCGGCATTCCCCAAATCGCTTTTGGTTATATGCTATTGGATTTACTGAGCTGCCGCGGGGGCTGCCTTTTTGCGGGCGGCACGGCGCTTTTCCACTGGCGGTGTCCGGTCGCTTTTCTTCAAAGCGGGCAGTGCCATGGACAGCACGAATTTCTTCTCGCCGTGATCGTCGAATTTGATTACGATGTACTCTTCCGTGCAGGAAGCCACGGAACCGAGACCGTACTTGGAGTGCTCGATCTGTGCGCCTTGCGCGAAAGCTGGTTTGAATGCCATAGAGGTAGCTAATTCCTCAGTCCTATTGTAACATTTCCGGGGCTTAGTGTTATGTTTTCCCGCGAACGCATCCTCAATCTTCTGCTGGGGCTTCTGCTGGCCGCATGCATTACGCGCCTGTGGCTGATGCCGTTGCCCTCCAGCTTCTGGGTGGACGAAATGGCCACGGTTTTCGTCGTTCAGCACGGACCTCATCACCCGTCCTTCGCGGTTGCGCCCCAAGTGCCCGATTCCATCTATTACCAACTCCCGCGCGCCTCTCAGCGGCTTTTCGGATTTTCTGAAATCGCCTATCGATTGCCCTCCGTCCTGCTGATGGGAATTGCCCTGTTTTGCATAGCCCGTTTAAGCGCCCGGCTCATCCATCCCGGCGCCGCATGGTTCGCGGTGTTCGTCTGCCTGTCAATGCGTGGCATCAACGACCAGGCCGCCGATGCGCGTCCTTACGCTCTGGGCACCTGCATCGCGGCATCCAGCCTGTGGTTCCTCATCCGCTGGCTGGATTCAGGCCACTGGCGGGACGCCGCGCTGTTTATCGCAACGGCTGCCTTGCTGTGGCGCGTGCATCTGCTGTTCTGGCCCTTTTACGTGGTGCTGTCGGTCTATGCGGTAACTCGTTTGCTTCGTCATGAGACGCGTCCGGGCTGGCTTCCAACCATCGCCGTGTTCGCGGTACTCGGGCTAACCTTGCTTCCGGTCATGATAGACGCGATCAGTCTCTTCCGCCAAGCCACGGCGCACGTCATCGTGGCCCTCCCCACCCTGCGCGACCTCCGCATCTCGCTCAAGTTCGGTCTGATTTTGATCTGCGGCGGCGGAGCTTTCGTTCTGAGCCGATTGTTCCACTGGCCGCGCGGGCCGGTAGCCGTTGGCCTGAGTCCCATGGCCCTGATCGCCGCCTGGTGGCTGGTGCAGCCGCTTGCGCTCTTTGCGGTCTCCAGCGTCACCGGCAGCAGCATGTTCGTGGCGCGTTATCTCTATCTCGGTCTTCCGGGAGCTGTGCTGGCCGCGACGCTCGCAGCCGCCTGTTTTATCCCGCCGGACTGGTGGAAGCCGCTGGCGGTGGTCTTCGCCGCCGGAGTGCTGCTGATGCTGGGGCAATGGCTCCAGCGCTGGCCGATGCATCACGGTTCGGACTGGCGGCTGGCGGCCCATACCGTCGATCGGTGGGCTGGCAACGATCCCGACACACCCGTGCTCTGCCCCAGCCCGTTCATCGAAGCGCGCCCGCCGGTCTGGCAGCCGTCCTATGCACTCCCCGGCTTTCTCTACTGCCATCTGCCGGTTTATCCATTCCGCGGCAAACCCTACCTGCTGCCGTTTGACGACTCGCCCGAAGCCGAGCGCTACGCGCTGAGCCTGGCCGATGGCCCGCTCAGTCGATCGGGCCGCTTCCTCATTTACGGGGGTTTCGGCAACGTCCGTTACTGGCGCAATTGGCTCTCCATACAACCCCAGTTTTCGACCTGGCATCGGGAACGGCTGGGCCTGTTTGGGGATGTGCTGGTGGAGTTGTTCGAAAAACCCCACCCGGCCCGGACCACACCACCTGTCACCACACCACCTGTCACCACACCACCTGTCACCACACCACCTGTCACCACACCACCTGTCACCACACCACCTGTCACCACACCACCTGTCACCACACCACCTCGGCCCTCCGTATAATATATAAGCAGTTAACAGAATGCTGGATCTGAAAAAGAAGCTGGAAGAGGAGATCGCGGCGCTCGATCTGGAATTGCGCGTCGAGCTACCACGCGAAATCTCGAAAGCGCGAGCGCATGGCGATTTAAGCGAGAACGCCGAGTATCACGCCGCGAAAGAACGCCAGGGCATGGTGAATGCGCGCCTGGGCCAGTTGCGGGCGCGTCTGCGCACGCTATCGATGGTGGATATGGCTCGTATCCCGCGCGATCGGGTAGGACTCGGTTCCTGGGTCACGGTGCTCGATCTCACCAAGGACGAAGAGGTCACCTACCAGTTGCTGACCAGTGAAGAAGCGGACGTGTCGCAGGGCCGCATCTCCACCACTTCGCCCATTGGCAAGGCTCTGCTGGGCAAGCAGGTGGGCGATACGGTGAAGGTCATGATCCCGGGAGGCACCCGTGAAATGGAAATCACCAAGTTAGTCACCATTCACGAAGATCCCGCATGAGGCTGTTTCGAGCTAGAATCGAACAGGGCCGTCTGGCATGACATATACGCGCGCGATCGGCGTTTCGTGCAACAAAGTAATTCTGTTGATTGTCCGCGGGCTGGCGCTTTCTAAGATCCATCCCAACGTTCTTACGTTTCTTGGTTTGGTGATCAATATCGTGGCTGCCGTTCTGCTGGCTGCCGGACGGTTTCGCGCAGCCGGTTTCGTGATCATCGGCGCCGGGCTGTTCGACATGGTGGACGGGCGCGTGGCCCGCGAAACCAATCGCGTTACGCGCTTCGGCGGATTTTTCGATTCCGTGCTGGATCGTTACTCCGACCTTGCGCTCCTCATGGGGCTGCTGGTTTACTATGGCACCATCAACCGGCCTTTTTACGTGGTCTTGACCGCGGTGGTGATGGCCGGCTCGGTGATGGTGAGCTACACCCGGGCGCGCGCTGAGAACACCATCCCAAGTTGCAAGGTGGGTTTCATGGAACGGCCCGAGCGCGTGGTGCTCTTTATCATTGGTGCATTGTTCGACCACATGGCGCCGGTGCTGTGGGTGATCGCCGTACTGGCCAACATCACCGTGATTCATCGCATGGTATTCACCTACCAGGAAGCCAAGCGCCTGGAAGAAGCGCAGCTTCGCCCCGCGCCGGTTCGCGAAACGTCACTTTAGCCGACTCCCTCGGCCCTAGGAGGGCTTACGGTCGCGGCTCTGCAACGGTGGGGGCTCTGCGGCCAGCCGCGTCAGCGCATCGCCGGCCAGCCGATACGAGGTCCATGCATCCAGCGGAGCCGCTCCCAGGCTGCGATAAAACTCGATGGACGGCGTGTTCCAATCCAGCACCGCCCATTCCAGGCGTCCGTATCCCCGCTCCAGGGCAATTTTAGCCAGCCGTGCCAGCAGCGCTTTCCCGATTCCTTTGCCCCGCTGCGCAGGCTCTACGAAAAGGTCCTCCAGATAGATGCCGGCCGCGCCGAGAAACGTGGAGAAATTGCGAAAGTACAGCGCAAAGCCCACCGGCTCTTCGTCCCAATAGGCCAGCAGCACCTCGGCGACGGGGTTTGGACCGAACACATGCTCGCGGATGTTTTCTTCAGTGGCTATCACCAGGTGCGACAGTTTCTCGTACTCCGCCAGCTTACGAATGAAGCTCAGGATGACGGGAACGTCGCTCTCGCTGGCGGCCGCAATGCGCAGACTCACAACAATGCCTCAACGTGCGATCGAACACCCGCTGCCAATCCTGTCAAGCTGTACCCGCCTTCCAGCACGGAAAGCAACCGGCCGCCGGCGTGTTTGTCGGCGATCTCTCGCATTACGCGCGTCAGACTCGCGAAGTCAGCGTCGGTAAGCAGGAATTGTCCCAGCGGGTCGCCGGCTCTGGAATCGAAGCCCGCCGAAATCAACACCAGGTCGGGTTTTATTTCCTCCGCCGCAGTTAGCAATTGTTCCTGGAACGCACCCAGAATCTCTTTTCGTCCGGAGCCCGCTGGAAACGGACAATTCAGGGTCATGCCCTCGCCCTTGCCTTCTCCGCGCTCGTTGCGCGAGCCGGTTCCCGGATACCAAGGCGATTGATGGGTGCTGAAGAAGAACACCGTGCCGTCGGTATAGAAGATATCCTGCGTTCCGTTGCCGTGATGAACGTCCCAATCCGCGATCAGAACGCGTCCGATGCCATGCTTGCGTTGTGCGTAGCGCGCCGCGATTGCGACGGTGTTGAAGATGCAGAAGCCCATGCCGCGCACCGCATTGGCATGGTGGCCCGGCGGCCGGCCGATGGAGAAGGCGTTGGAAACTCGCTTCTCGACAATCGCATCCACTGCGCTCAACGCCCCGCCGGTGGTGCGCAACGCCGCGTCCAGCGATTTTGGCGAAATGCTGGTGTCGCCGGTGCTGAGCTCGTGAAACCCTTCGAAGATCTCGCGTTCGGCCAGCTGAATATACTGGCGCGAGTGGCACAACGCGAGTTCGTCGTGGCTGGCGAGCCGCGGCGGAATGGGAACCAGATCTAAACCGCGCAGCGCGCTCACCGCGGCATCGAAGCGCGCGGGCTGTTCAGGATGCTGCGGACCAGTTAAGTGCTCTTTGCAAACCGGGTCCGCGGCTAGCCCTGTCATTACCTCCCAAATTCTAGCAGGCCGAACGTGCCCGGCTGTACCTTGCGGCGCGGGCGTCCCTTGGCGTCCCCTTCCGCCGGAGGCAGCATTTGAACTTCCGCCAGAGCGAGATACACGGTATGGGTCTTAGTGTCCAACGCCATTGTTCGAGCGCCCTTTTCCGTCGTCACTTTTTCCACCACGCTATATTTGTCCGGCGAATCTTCGTGGATTACCGTGAGCACGCCGTCCTGCCCGCACGAATTCAGAACGTAGTTCGTTCCCGGATCGAACCACGTCGCGTCCACTCCGGCTCCAATCGGCACGGTGGTGACAACCTTGCCAGTGTCGGCGTCCATGACGGCCATCGTCTTGTTGCCGCAACCGGAGAAGAGACGGCGGGTCTTAGTGTCCATGGCCATGCCGGACGGCTCTTCGCACGGCGCAAGCGGCCATTTGTGCATCACCATCAGCGCCTTGGCGTCGATGTCCATCACTTCGCTCTTATCTTCGATATTGACGTACACGTGGCCCTTGCCATCCGGCGCAGGGAACTCGGGCTTGCCTTCCAGGGTTACCGTCCCGGCCAGTGTCCCTTTCTCGGCGTCCACGGCCGTGGCGCTGGCGCTGCGGCCATTGAAAGCGAACACGCGTTTGGAGCCCGGATCGTAGATGATTCCGTCCGGATTCATTCCAGCCGCAACCTCGCCGATTTTGGCCAGCGTGGTCAGATCGAAAACCACTACCTGATTGGCCGCGCCATCGCTGATGAAACCGTGGTTGAATTCGGGCGCCAGCGCGATGCCATGCACCAGCTTGAGGCCGGTGATGGAGCCCGTCACTTCACCCTTCTTACCATCCACCACGTCCACTTCGGTGCCGTGCGAGACGAAGACGCGGCCGGTGGCAGGATCGGTGGTTAAGTAATCCCAGAAACCGTCACCGGGAATGGGAATCTTTTTGATTTGATGGTAGCCGCTTTGCGCGAAGGCAACGGCCAAAACAAGCAGCAAAAGGGCGCTTCTGTACATGGCGCCATCTTACTACAACCCACTGAAGATTTGATGAGGTTACCGCGAAGCGCGCAAACGGCCCTTGGCCCCGGAAGTTTCCACGCCAAAATTGATGGGTCCAGAACCGCGCATTCCCTCTACCGAGATCCGCCACAGCCCAACTTCCGGATTCGGCACGCGGAAAATCTTCGGATTGGTATCGCCCGAATACCCAGTGGTGTCGGCGTATGAAGCGTAATGGCGTCCGCTGGGGCTCATCAAATGCAGGTCCAGATCGCCCGGCGCGCCGGCCCACGAAAGTGTAACTTCCAGGACTTTCGACGCTCTGGATACCGTCACGAAATCGCTCCACCACTGCGCTACCGAGACTGTGCCCGAAAACTGCCTCTCCGGCGAACTCATACCCGCCGCTCCTCCCCGGTCCCCTTTTGCAATAGTCCGCCGTAAACCGCAATCGCAGAGCGGCGATGCATTGCTGGAGACGACGGTTCGATAGCCGCTCCCGCGTGACCAATCCGGCAGATCTTCGAACTGAAATGGGACGCTTGAGGACGAAATGGGAAGCGCGCGCGTCACGCTGACGTGTACGTGATAGCCGCCGCCTTCGCCCAACGTATAGCCGCTGTTTCCGGCGGTGGCGAGCGCCTGTCCCTGTTCCACACGCTCGCCGTTCTTCACCACGAACGTGCCGGTGGCCAGGTGCGCGTAGTGGCTGAACTCGCCGTTGCCGTGGTCGATGGTGACGTAGTTTCCAAACGAATGATGCCGGTGATCCTGCTCGAGGCCGAGATCGTGCGTGTAGGCAATGCCCGCCTTCATGGCCACCACGCAGCTGGCGCCATTTCCTGTAGCGGGGCGCGGCGCGATATCGAAGGCGTGCAGGCTGTTGCCCCAATGCGAGAACGTGCCGTACGGCCCTTGCGTGACGATCCACGGCACGCCCGCCGCCGTCGGCAGCTTGTAACCGCCGGTGGCAATCAGGAACGGCATCGGCCGGCTCATGCGCTGATCTGAATTCTCCACAATGACCAAGTACTCGTTCGCCGGCAGCCCCGCGTAGTGCGCCGTCAATTGATTGGCCGTGGCGTCGCGCGCCTGCAAGGCCGCCAGATACGTCCACCCGCCCGCTGGTTTGTATTGCGCGATCAAGACGATGGAGTTGGGCTGAAAGTTCTTGCCGCGCACCGTGAAATCGATCTCTTGCGCCCGTTCACCCGACCCCTTTCCGGGCCACGTCACGCTGGTTACAACCGGTCCGCCGTTATCCGTATCGGCCGCGATGGTGAAGCTTCGCGAAAACGCTACCGCGCCATTGGACACGGCACGCACGGTCCAGTTGCCGGGCTGGGAAGCCGGCGCGAATCCGGCGATCGGAAGTTGCGCGGCGAAGCACAGCTCGCCCGCATTGGGCAACTCTCCGTAGTCCGCCGCCGTGGAGACCGCGCCGGAAGGATCCAGCCACTCCACGCGCAACCGATCGCCTGAACGCACTTGCAATGCGATGAACCACACGAACGCCTGCCGGTCCACGGACTGAAAAATCGCAACCGATTTCGGAGCCACGCACGATTGCTCGCTGACCGACGCCGCGGTGCGGCCGTCATGCACCGTGAGTGCAAAAGCGGAAGCACTGAAGCTGAAGATCCCAAGGAATGAAATCGCGGGAAGGCGCACCTAAGAGTCTATTCGACGCTTCGGCTGTTCAACTTGAGTAGAGTACCTACCTTATGTTTGGGGCGCGAACCTAAAGGACGCCCTTACGCTGGTCGTGGACGCAAACCGCGAGTTATTTGAATGATTGCTCCAAGACGTCGATCAGTAGTGGATACGGACATGCGAGTCAAATTCCAAGCTTCTCAACGATAGTCTCGATCGATAGCCCCTCTTTGCGGTCTTTGGCGTCCAGCACGCGGCGCTTCATGACGTCCGATTTCAGAAGATAGGCCGTCTCCCGCTCGGCTTCAATTTCGCGCCATAAGGAAATCGGCACGATCACTGCGGTCGGCTCACCACTCTCGTCGGAAACGTATTGAATCTCGGAACTCAATATCAATTTTAGTGTACTCCCTCAGCCCAGCCCCCAACGCCTACTTCGGCCCGAGCAAGAGGTAGAGTTGCTTTGTATGGCCCAAATGAAATTGACGGCCGTTTATATGAAAGTGCCCGAGGGCTATGTCGCGTTTGTCGAGGAATTGCCTGGCGCAAACACCCAGGGGGGAGACACTCGACGATGCGCGTACGAACCTGAAGGACGCTGTCATTATGGTTTTGGAAGCAAACCGTGAATTGTCCGAGCGGTCTCTGCGGGGCGCCGATGTTATTCGTGAGGCTCTGACCCTTCCGGCGGCATGAAACGCGCGGATGGCCAACCGCCAATCCCCAACCACTACTTCGGCCCCAGCAGAAGCTGGAAGCCGACATAAGCGATCCAACTGGGCTGCCCGTTCGTGAGAGTAACGGCCTGGAAACTCCGGCCGCCCATCAGCAGCAGGTTGAGTGTCTTGGCTTTGTTCATCGCCTGGCGCCCGCCGATGCCGACAGTGGACTCGCGCTGCTTTGGATAGCCTGTGGCGAATACTCCCACACCCTGCCCAGGACCGACTGTGTTGGCGTCGTGTATGTCGTAGATTTCAAGATAAACCTCAGTGCGGTCGCTGAACTCGTGGCCGATCAGCCCGCCACGGTGCCAGGCTTGCGGGACGCCGTGGTTGCCGAAATCGTAGCCGGCTTCGCCGTTGATGCGTATGGGCCCCAGGCGGGCGTTGAACTCGATGGGCAGAAAAAAGTCGGGGCCTCGAGCGATCAAGCCGCGCTGCACTGCGCTGGTCGGGTTATCGAGGAAGATTTGCGGGTAAGTGGAGACGCTGAAATTGACCACCTGCTCCGGTGCGTCCTGGACGCCAGGTGAATCGCCCGAAGCCGCGGCTGGCACGCGTGGCTCGGGTGCATGGTGGCCGAAGACACCCAGTAGGCCAGTCCCAAAGCGATCCTTCACCCAGGGATCGCCGGGGTGATGCTCGTAGAAGCGCCACTTGATGCCGAGCAGACTCTCGCCCAGGCCAGCGATCACGTGGCCGGCTTGTGCGGGCACGCCGGGACTTGCGGGCAGCGGGCGGATCTCTTCAATGGCGATAGGCAGCTCGTACTTGAGCTGAATGCGGTCGCCCAGGCCGTAGTTGATGTCGAAATCGGGCACCTGGTAGGCGCCGTCTTCCGGGTTGCGGTCGCCGATCCAGCCGAAGTTGATCTCCCAATGTTCGTTGCCGGGCGTTTCGGGATCGTCGGTGCGAAACGGAGGGCCGCCCTGCGCATGTGCGGCAACGGCGCAGAGGAACGGAAAAGTAAAGCCTATGGTTCGAACCCAGCAGGTGCCTTGGATGCCGTTCACTATTGTTAGAAAGCTGCGCCGGCTATTCGATCGGTCATGGTCATCAATAGCGAGAGCAAAACAATCAGGCCCGCATACTGCATCAGTATGATATTGTCGTCATCGGCTGGGTAGTCACGGCTGAACAGCCGGTAACCGGCGCCCAGCGCGATCAGCAGAAGAATCGTCTGGTGCGTGAGAGCCCACATGGCGATGGCCACGCCCGCCGCCATGCCGCGCTGCCTGCGCGTAAGCGCGCGAAAACCGCGGCCGCCATCCAACTGCCAGATGGGAAGAAGATTGAACAAATTCAGCCACGCGGCCGTATGCGCGATGGCATACCAGACGGGTAGCCCGGTGGCGATCGCCGCGAGCCATGCCGCTATGGCCGAACCCAATCCCCAGATGGGACCCGCCAGGCCCACGCGCGCGTCTTCACCCACGTTGCCCGGATACTGCTTCATGCGCACGAAAGCGCCGAAGAACGGGATGAACATGGGCGCGCTGGCCGCGATGTTGTATTTGCGCAGCGCCATCACGTGGCCCATTTCGTGGATGTAGATGGACATCACGAAGCCGAGCGCGAATCGCCAGCCGAACAGCGACCAATACACAGCGAAGAACGCCAGCATGCTGGCGAAGGTGCTGAGCTTGGTGAGTCCCAGCAGCAACAGCTTGCCTTTCGACAGCGCCACCAACAAGAAAGTACCGATGGGGCCGAGCTTCGCGAACCGCTTCTTCCAAACGCTGCCGTCCGAAAGCTGCAGATCGATATTTTCAATGCGCGTCTTCGTGAGTTGATACTCAGCGGAATCCGGCGGCAACAACTCAAGCGCTTTGACCCAGGCCTGCCTTGCGCCTTGCCAATCGCGGGCTTGACCGGCGAGCTTGGCGTGCTCTACCAGCGCGTCAAACTCCTGCTGCTGGGTGAGCGTCATAGCTGGTCGAAGAGATCACCGATGCGGATGGAAAAGCCGGGGATTAAACTCGACCGAAAAACGTCTTCTTCGCCCAGCATAACGTCCCCCTCATCTGAAAATCGGAAGGCTCTCCTTGAATCGATCTCGAAAATCCAGGCTTCTTTGGTCCCGCACCTTCGATATCGGTTTACCTTCTTCATGAGAGCGGCAAACTTGTCATTGAGGGAGACGATCTCAATTGCCAAGTCCGGAACGAACCGCTGGACGCGCAGCTTGCCGTCGAACAGCTCCGCTTTCTCCGATCCGAAAAATGTCACATCGGGACCATGGGCATTTTCTTCAAAGTCGTATTCCTGTTCGCTGAGCACCCGACCGTGCTTGTGTTCTCTGACATAAAACAAAAGCATTGCGGTCAGCAAGTCTCTGAGCAGAATGTGATTACCGATATTTCCCGACACGTCGACCAACTCTCCGTTCACCAACTCGTGATTCACCGCGAGAGCGTCAGGAAGACGTTCAAAATCGTCGATGGTGAGGACGCTGGCGAGTGACATTTGAACTATGCCCCTATTTTAACTCCACTACCGTCGCGCCCGTTCCGCCTTCCGCGGGCGTGGCTGGATAGTACTTTTCGACGTGCGGATTGGTGGAAAGCAATTCGCCAATCACTTTCTTCAAAATTCCCATGCCATGACCGTGCACGATGCGCACCCGATCCACCGACGCCATGGCCGCGGTGTCCAGGAATTTGTCGACTTCTTCGCGGGCCTCTTCAGCACGCTTTCCAATGACGTTGATCTCGCGATAGGTCACGTCCCAGCGTGGCCCCGAATCGTAAGAAACATTCTTCGGCAAGGGTGTGGCTTCAGGAGCCGAAGGCAAAACCTCCTCGACGTCGTCGACGGTCACTTGCATCCTCATCAAGCCCGCTTGTACTTCGAGCAATCCTGGGGAAAGCTTGCGCCGCACGCGTGCAGGTTCCCGTATTCCCTTCAGCCGTACTCGCGCACCCTCCTCGATCGGAATGAAGCGTTGCTGCTGCGCCGGGGCTTCCCCAAACACCGCGATCCTGGTTTTCTCCTCGAATTCGCGCTTTGATTTCGCCACGCGGCGCTCCGCCTGCTCGGCAGCTTTGCGCTGCCCCGCATCGGAGAGCAGCTTCTGTATGGTCTGCTGGGTCTCGGTTTCGAACTCCGCCAGCGCGGACCGCAATCGGTCGTCGAGTTCTTTGAATTTCACTTTTTCGCGTTGCTCGAATTCGGTGGCGAGTGTCTGTTCGCGGGCTTCCAAGGCCTGGCGCTGTTCCCGCAAGTCCCGCTCTTCCATTGCCGTTCGGCGTAGGCGCTGGTGCAGTTCGTTCAGAAACACGGCGATATCGCGTTCGCTGGTGGACATCCGCTGGCGCGCCCGGGCAATCAGGTCTTCAGAAAGTCCCAAACGGCTGGCGATCTGGAGGCCCGCCGATTTTCCCGGCGCACCAAGTTGCAATACATAAGTGGGCTGGAGCGTCTTTTCATCGAACCCCATGGATGCGTTCACAACGCCCTCGGTTGTGGCGCCAAAGATCTTGAGAGCCAGCAGGTGGGTTGAGGCGAAAGTGAACGCTCCATGCGCACGGAAGGATTCAAGAATGGCGACGCCCAAAGGTCCGCCTTCTTCCGGATCCGTGGCGCGGCCCAGTTCGTCCAATATTACAAGCGAATGCGGCGTGACGGTCTCCAGCATTTCGCGCACGCGGGCGATGTGACCGGAAAAGCTGCTGAGGCTTTCTTGAATCGATTGCTGATCGCCGATTTCCGCCAATACCTGTTCAAAGAGCGGGAACTCCGCTTCGGCGGCCGGCACCGGCAGCGCCGCTTGCGCCATCAAAGCCAGCAATCCCACGGTTTTCATCGAAACTGTTTTGCCGCCGGTGTTGGGTCCGCTGATCAACAGCGTTCGCCGCGTTTCGTCCAGGGCAAGCGAAATGGGAAGAACAAGCTTTTTCTGGCGCCGCAGCACGTCTTGAAGCAGCGGATGCCGCGCTTCTTTGAGGATGAGCCGCCGATCCAGGTCCGGGCTAAATCGAGGAATGACGCAGTCGAAGTCCGACGCGAATCCGGCCTTGGCAAAGAGCAGGTCCAACCGGCCAATGGCCGCCACCAGGGCCTGAATCTGGGGCCCGTTGGACCTCAGCAGCTCCGTCAGCTCGCGCAAAATGCGCGCCACTTCACGCTGCTCTTCCTCGCGCAGGCGCACCAGCTCATTGTTCAGATCGATGGTTTCGAGCGGCTCGACAAACAGCGTGTGCCCGCTGCCGCTGGAGCCGTGAATGACTCCGTAGACCTTGCGCTGCTGCCCCGCGACCACCGGGACCACGAATCGATCGTTCCGCAGCGTGATGAACTCCTCTTGCAGCGTACCGTCGTCGCGGTGCGTCCGCAGGAAGCGCTCGAGCGAGGTTTGAATCTGCCTCTGCTGGCGTTCGATGTCCCGGCGGAGACGATGCAGCGCCACGCTCGCGTCGTCGGCCAGCGTGCCATCCCCAAGTACCTTGTCACGCACGTCGTGGAGAATAGAGCGGGGGTCCGCCGTGGCCGCCACCTGCGCCGCCAGCCGCGGATATTTTTCGGCCGCCAGATTCAGCGCGGAACGGACTTCGCCGGCCTCCTCGATCAGCCGCGCGAGCTCCAGAATTTGTTTGGGCTCCAGCACCGCGCCTTCCATGCGCAGGATGGCCAGGCCCGTTGAAACATCGGGAAACGAATTGAATCGCAGACCAATGGCGGAACCCCGAGCCGCCGCTTGCGGCTGCCGCGAGGCCCCCTGGTAGGCCATGGCTTCGGACACGTCCGCCAGCGCGTTCTCCAATACCGCGCGATCGGTATGCGGGGTCAGCTTTTCCAACTCGGCCCGGCCCAGCGCGCTACCAACGTAGCGCCCTACCAGTTCACGCAGCGGCTCGAATTCCAATAGATCAGCGCTGAAGTTTTGCAAAGGCTCTCTCGATCACGTCCAGCGTGCCTTCGGTAAGACGATACTGGCTAAGGTTCTGTTCGGCGACCCATTCCACCCGGCTTACGTCGCTCGACGCGGCGGGCTCTCCACTCAAACGGCGGCACAAATAATCGATCAAGACGTAGTGATATTCGGGCTGGCCTTCGTCATCCGGGCCATCCGGGATGATCCGCTCGAAGATTTCAAACATCGAATAGGGCTCGACATGCAGGCCGGTCTCTTCGATCACCTCGCGTCGAATCGCATCTTCCAGCTTCTCACCCGTTTCGACAATGCCACCTGGGATGGACCAGTAGCCCTTGAGCGGCTCCTTGCCCCGCTCGACGAGCAAAATCTTGCCGGCCTCGAAAATCAGAGCCCCTACTCCGAGGAAGGGTCGCGAAGGATAGCGGCGGCTCTGATCGTCGATAAGATCTCCCATGTGGATGCGACCTTCGTTAATACGGGATCCCTTTCACGTCCAGACGCGCGCGAAATACCGAGCCGCGCGCGGTGATGTAGATGGATGCCAGGTCGGGATCGCCAAAAGTGCAGTTGGACGGAGTCTCCGCGGTGGAAATCATCCCCAGCCGTTTGCCTGCGGGCGTATACACCTGGAGCTGATTGGCGGCTATGTACAGATCGCCCTTCTCGTCAACGCAAATTCCGTCGGGTACTCCGGGGAGCCCGGAGATGAGCGTCCGTTCGTTCGACGCCGCGCCGCTCTTGTCCAAATCGTATGCGCGCACATTCCTTTCGTCGGAGTTGCTCACGTAAAGCGTGCGGCCATCCGGCGCCAGCGCGATGCCGTTGGGGCGCCCTTGCGGCTTGGCGATCACTTCCAATTCTCCTTTGCGGGAAATGCGAAAGACGCCGAAGAAGTCCAGCTCGCGGGTGTCCTGCTGGTTGCCGAAGGCCGGATCGGTGAAGTAAACGTCGCCCTCTTTGCGGACCGCCAGATCGTTCGGGGCGTTCAGCCGCTTGCCTTGCCAGCGCTCCGCCAGGACTTCCACCTTGCCCTTCTTGTCGGTGCGCGTCACGCGGCGGGAGTGACTCTCGCAGGTGTACAGGCGGCCTTGGGCGTCGAATCGATTGCCGGCGGCGCCGTTTGAATTTTCCCGAAAAACGCTGGCCCGCTCGCCCGGCATGATCTGGAGCAGCTTGTTGTTCGGAATATCGCTGAAGATCAGGAAACCTGTGGGCGACCACGCGGGCCCCTCGGCGAAAGCATAGCCGACGGCTACCTTATCAATCCGGATATTGTCGAAGTCCTGAGCGGCGGCGCGCCAGGCGAGCAATAGAATCGCGAAGAACAGCCTCACGTACCGATAAGGTTATCAGAGCGGCGATATTGGAAGGAACGTCCGGCCAGTTCCCTAGCCCGGCTAGTACAAATGCCCTGGATCAGGGTGACGGGGAGTTGCGCAGGCTGCTTGGGATTGGGATACAATCTGCCAATGGCTCGCACTGAACCCCTGAGTGACACTCTTCGGTTGGGTGAAGCTCCTCGGTTGAGTGAAAATCATCGGTACTCGGTGTGCTTCGCTGTTGCCGTTATTGTGTGCTCGCCTGCCTGGGCGTTTCAGGAGTCCGGCGTCGATACCGCGGTTTCTATTCTGCCCCGCATCCGGCCAGCTATTTCCTCCGGCCAAACCATGTTCCCCAAAGCCGACATTCGCGTCGATTCTGCCCTGGTATTGGTACCAGCTCAAGTGACGAATGTTTTGGGCGCACCGGTCACGGACCTGCACAAGGAAGATTTCAGGGTTTTCGAAGACGGGGTGGAACAGCCGATTACAAATTTTTCCCGGGAGGACGCGCCGCTATCTATCGGGTTGCTGTTCGACATCAGCGGGAGCATGCGGAACAAGATCAAAAAGGCGACCGAAGCGGCGGCGGCATTTTTCAAGACTTCTAATCCGGAGGACGAGTTCTTCCTCATTGAGTTTAGCGACCGGCCGAAACTGACCGTTCCGTTCACCTCGGACGCCGATGAGGTCTATGATCGGATCGCCCACACGAAACCATTTGGACGCACCTCTCTATTGGATGCAATCCACATGGGCCTTGGCGAGATGAAGCACGCACGCCACACCCGCAAAGCGCTGGTTATTGTTTCCGACGGCGGAGACAATCGCAGCCGCCACACCGAGCGCGAGATCAAGAACGCAATGCTCGAATCGGACCTGCTTGTTTACGCGATGGGCATCTTCGATCCCGACGATATGCCCAAGCATTCTACCGAAGAACAAAACGGGCCCAAGCTTCTGGAGGCATTGGCAGACCAGAGCGGCGGCCGTGAATTTCCGGTAACCAGACTGGACGATCTGCCTGCCATCAGCGCCCGGATCGGCGACCAACTTCGCAATCAGTATCTATTGGGATACACGCCGAAAAATTCCGAGCGCGATGGAAAGTACCGCATCATTAACGTCAAAGTAACTCCCCAGGCGGAAATACCCGACTTACGCGTTTACTATCGCCACGGATACTACTCGCCTGGGATGTAACTCCGGAGTTACTCGATCTGTTACCAGCGGAAGCCGAAAGTGACGGGCACATAGTCGGCCCGCTCGCCGTTGTTCAAAAAGATGTGCACGTAGCGGGCTTCGGCGAACACTTTGCCGTGCCATTTAGTGCCCAGCGCTACGCCCATGCCCGCATTCCAACCGGGCTTATTCACCGAATACGCGTCTCCACTGTTCGGGATATCGAGCGGGAAGTTCCCGGAAAACGAATTGGTCACCAGGCCGGATGGCGCCGAGAATTGTTGATACCAATGGTACAGCCCTCCGCCGCCGATGGCGTAAAGGTCAAAGTGACTCCGGGGCGTGAGATGCACGATGGGATCCACGGTGGCGGAGAAGACGTGAATGTAGCCGCCCGGGAACCCGCTTGTGCCCAGCGCAGTCCCGTTCATTCCCATCGAATTGAAGTCCAACTGGCCCATCACGCCTATGTAGTTCGAGAAGTTGTAGCCCACGCCGCCCTGAACATTCCATCCCTCGTCCAGGTATGTGCCGGTATTGCCCACCGGCGTGGTGAAACCAGCGCCAAGATCGAAAGAAAAATGGGATACCTCCTGCGCGCTCAAAGTTCCTAAGCAAAGAAAACTGAAACAACCTGCAACAGCGATTTTATTCATCTGAAGTAACCTCATGCCCTGTTAGACCGGCGCTTAGGCGGAGAGGTTTCGCGACACACGGTTACTTGCAGGTTAGGAATGCTTCAGCTCCAGTAACTGCGGTCCAGGCTGCGGTACTGCACAGCTTCCGCTAAATGTTTGGCGGAGACGGCATCGGAGTTGTCGAGATCGGCGATGGTGCGGGCGGCTTTCAAAATGCGGTCGTGAGCGCGGGCGCTCAAGCCCATGCGGCGCACGGCCATTTCGAGCATCCGTTCGCCAGCTTCATCAAGGGCGCAAAAAGTTCGAAGCAGGCGGGCGGGGATGCGGGCGTTGTAGAATCCGCGGCGGTGCTGAATGGCGCGAGCCGCTTCCACTCGCGCGCGCATTTCGGAAGACGTAGCGCCGTGGTCCTTGCCGCGCAGTTCTTTGTAGGCCACCGCTGGAACCTCTACGTGCAGGTCGATGCGATCGAGCAGCGGCCCGCTGACTTTGCTCAAGTAACGCTGGATGATGGCGCCGGCGCAGCGGCACTCCCGCGTTGGATCGGAGAAATAACCGCACGGGCAGGGGTTCATGGCGCCGATCAAAATAAAGTCCGAGGGGAAAGAAAGGGTCATGTTGGTGCGGGCCAGAGTGACCGAGGATTCTTCCAGAGGCTGGCGCAACATTTCGAGGACGTTGCGGGGAAATTCGGGCAGTTCATCCAGGAACAGGACGCCGTTATGCGCGAGGCTGACTTCGCCGGGGCGCGGCGTTCCGGAGCCGCCGCCGATGAGGCCCGCATCGGAAACCGTGTGGTGCGGCGCGCGGAAAGGCCGGCGGACCAGCAATGCCACGCCGCGCAGCAACAAGCCGGCGACGCTATGGATTTGCGTGGTCTCGATGGATTCCTGAAAGGTGAGCGGCGGTAGGATTCCGGGGAATCGTTTCGCGAGCATCGTTTTGCCGGAGCCTGGCGGTCCGATCATCAGCACATTGTGGCCGCCGGCGGCTGCCACTTCGAGAGCGCGCTTGGCGCTGGTTTGTCCACGGACATCGCGGAAGTCGGACAGAGGCTCGTCGGAGCAGGCGGAAGCAGCGGCCGATGAAGTGGTGGGCTGAAATTGATCGGGCTGATTCAGGTAGCTCACAACCTCCGCCAGATGCCGCATGCCGAACACTCGCACGCCCTCCGTGACGGCAGCTTCAGCGGCGTTGTCGAAGGGCACAAGCAGGTTGGGAATGCCCTGGCGCCGGGCGCAGACCGCGATGGAAAGCGCGCCGCGTACGGGCCGCAGCGTACCATCGAGCGAAAGTTCGCCTACCAACATATGCTCATCAGTACGGCCAACAGTTCCCATCGCGCCCAATATGCCGAGAGCCATCGGCAGATCGAAGCCCGCGCCTTCCTTGCGGACGTTGGCGGGCGCCAGGTTGATGGTGACGGATTTGTTGGGATAGCCGAAGCCCGAATTGAGCAGGGCGCTCTTGATGCGCTCGCGGCTTTCCCGCACGGCGGTATCGGGCATGCCGACGGTGATGAAATCCCGCGCACTTCCGCCAGGGTACATGTCCACCTCGACGTCAATCACGTGCGCTTCAATTCCAAAGACAGCCGCGCTGCGGGTCCGGAAAAGGGCCATTGATTAGCAAGTGGCTATTCGACGGAAAATGTCTCGCGGGTTTCGTACATTTGCCGGCTGAGGTTGTCGCGCACCGCGAGCACGATGGTATATTTTCCGAGCGGCTGGTCTTGGGCGAGATTCAGGTTCAGCTCGCCGGGCTGGTAACGCTGGGGATAAAAGGTCTGGATCTTTTGATTTGCGGCTTGTGGTTCGGTGTAGGCTACCGAACCGTCCTCGCGCAGAACGGTGAGGCCGTACTCGATATCCACCTGGTTTTTGTCGCCGAGCTTATAGCCCGTCATGTCGAAGCGGGCCCAGACGGAATCGCCTGGGCGATAGGCGGCTACGGGTAGTGGCTTGACGTCGTCTTCGCGGCGCAAGAAACGGAAATTGCGAACCACCAAGGTATCGCTGGGCGCGACATCGCGGCCTTTGAGGCGGAAAATGGCGGCCTTCTCCAGCGTGGCTTTCGCGAGTTCATCCGACAGCGTCACCAGGACCGAGTATTCGCCAGTTTCGGCCAGCGGCGGGACTACAATGGTCTCGTGGAGCTTGGGCTTCCAGTCCTTGTCTTCCTCGGTAACGGTGGTTTCGATTTTGCCGTCCTGAACCGGTTTGAGCAAGACGCCGCTCTGGTCGCGGACTTCGATCTGGAATTTGAGCGAGACGTTTTGCTTGCCGTAATCGTCGGGCTTGTCCACTTTGCGATAGCCTTCCACCTGGCAACTGAAGTGAATGGTTTCGCCGGGAACGAAATCTTCGTCGGAGGCTTCGGGCGCGCCGTCTTCGCCGCGGGCGAACACAGGATGAACGATAGCGAGCGGTTTATCGGCCGCGATGGCCACGCATCCCGGCGCCAGGCATCCCGACGCAAGAATCAATGCTGCGACTAGCGGTTTCACGCCTACTCCACCACTGTACTCCAGCCGCGGCGAGAAAGGTCCCAGTAGATTATCGCCCCGGCGGCCAGACCCATGGCGAAAAGAATGGAGCCGCTCGCAAATTCCTTCAGGAGCAGTTTTCCGGTGCCGAATAAGATGCCGTAGATGAGCAGGCAGCCGCAGATCCAGTCGAGCAAATTCGAAAGTCCGCCAGTGGAAGGACGCACGTCGGGAGCGAGTTGGGCGATTGGTCGCCAGCCGGCCTTCGATGGATGCGTGCGGCGATAGAAGGCCACCAGGGTGTCTTTCGATTCTGGGCGCGTGAGAAACGTCACAGCCAGCCAGACGATGGTGGTGACGGAAACGGTGACGACCATGATCCAGGCGAAATCGCGAGGCTGGTCTTTGTCGAGTCCGGCCACGGTCTGCATCAGGAGTGAGACGACGAAGCCAGAAATCATGGCCGACACTTCGCTCCAGGCGTTGATGCGCCACCAATACCAGCGCAGCAACAGAACACCGCCGGTGCCCGCGCCGGTGACCAGCAGCAGCTTCCAAGCGCCGGCGATGGAGTCCAGATAAAACGTGACGACGGCCGAGACGATGGTGAGAAATACGGTAGCCCACTGCGACGCCGTGACGTAGTGGCGTTCGGTCTCGGTCCTCTTCAGGAAGCGGCGATAGAAATCGTTGACCAGGTAGCTGGCGCCCCAATTCAGTTGCGTGGCGATGGTGGACATGTAGGCGGCGGCGAAGGCGGCGATCATCAGACCGCGCAGTGACGGCGGCAAATAAACGATCATCACTCGGATGTAGCCGGTTTCGGGGTCTGCCAGTCCAGGGAAGAGAATGAGCGAAGCGAGCGCCACCAACACCCACGGCCAGGGGCGGACGGCGTAATGCGCGATGTTGAACCAGAGCGTCGCAAGCAGCGAATTCTTTTCGTCCTTGGCGCTGAATATGCGTTGCGCGACGTAGCCGCCGCCGCCCGGTTCGGCGCCCGGATACCAGGTGGACCACCAGTTCATCGAAATGTAGACCAGGAACGTGATCATGGGCATCCAAGCGGAGTGCAGGTCGGGGATGAAGTTGAGGACGGAGCCACCTTGGGACGCGCGCGCGTGATCTACCAGGGCCAGCTTGGCCTTCATGCCGTCGATGCCGCCGACGGCGCGGACCGCGAAGACCGCGAGCACGGTGACCATGCCCATCTTGATGACGAACTGGAAAAGATCGGTGACCAGCACGCCCCACAATCCGGAGAGGGTGGAGATGAACGACGTGAGTGCGATCATTCCGATGACGATGGCCAGTGCTTGCGGTTTCGAGACACCCAGCACCAGTTGCAGGATTTTGACCATCGCGAGGTTGACCCATCCCAGGATGATGCAGTTGATGGGGATGCCGAGATAGAGCGCGCGAAAGCCCCGCAGGAAGGCGGCGGGCTTGCCGGAATACCGGATTTCCGAGAATTCGATGTCGGTCATGACGCCTGAGCGGCGCCAGAGGCGGGCGTAGAAGAAGACGGTGAGCATGCCGCTCGCGATGAAATTCCACCACAGCCAGTTGCCCGCGATGCCTCCCATGGCAACCATGCCGGTGACCGCCAGGGGAGTGTCGGCGGCGAACGTGGTGGCGACCATGGAGGTGCCGGCCAGCCACCAGGGCACGTTGCGGCCGGAGAGGAAGAACTCGTTGACGTTTTTGCCGGCGCGGGACTTGTAGTAGAAGCCGATGGCGAGGTTAAAGAGGAAGTAGAGCGCGACTACCAGCCAGTCGACTGAGGTGAGTTGCACAAATGAATTGTAACGGAGAGCGTTCGGCCAACCCAGAGAGTCGACGATGGGCGCAAGAGCGCGACCTTTAATCTTGCTGGGTACCTGACCTCCACAGACTGTGTATCCCGGCGGTGATGCTCATGGCGACCACCGAGCCCACCAGCGCCATTGCCATGTCGTGTTGAGAGTCGAACACATCTTCCGTACCAGCGTAACCGGGGTTCTGGTGGATGCCAATTCCGTAATATACTTCCGCGATCTCCCAAATGGCTGAGGCTGCCAGGATAATGGCCACTGGCAGAAGGTAAGACCAATGGGACCCGGCATCGGGCGATGCGCGGAAGGTTTTCGTAAACAAGATAGTAGACCAGCAGCCCAACGCACAGGTGCAAGAGCCGGTCATAAGGATTGCGGACGTCTCCCAAGGCGGCGGCCAGCCATGCGCCTATGGGGCTCCGTTCATAGCTGTAGTGGGACCCGAGTGTAGCCAGCAACAGGAAGATCACTAACAGGGCGTACGAAAGATCCGAGAGCGGCCACCATCGGTAACTGACAATCAAGATGACGAGCATCGCAATTATCGGAATATTGCCTTCCCACCATTCCATTCGGTCCGTAGGCTTGACTCCAGCGACAATCGTAAATACCGCGAGCAATATGATCAGCAAATGAAGGCGACGGCGGGCCAAGAATGGAGGATTCGCCGATCCAGGCATGGTCTTACTGGCCAGAATCATGGGGAAGTGGCAACATTCCGCGCAACAGGCCGGCGACGCTTAGGTCTTCATCGATGTCTGGCCAGTGGATACCTTCGCCATCGCCAAGGAGCTCGAAATTCCGCCGTTGATCGGTTGTAGCGTGAAGAAGTCGCGGGAACCAAACCAGCGGAAGGGAGATCCGGCGACCGTCAGCGAGCGAGACAGTGAGCTCGACGTCGCTGATTGAGATTTCGCGAGCTTTCGGGCGAATTGGCATCAGCATCCGAAGATCCGCCGCACCAAGTCCAGCTCGTGTTTGTCGGGCCCCACGGTCATGTAACTATTGTGAGCCATCCCAGCCAAAAGCTTGCTGATGCGCGCTCGGTTCGGAATCAGGACCGCATCTCGCCACCAGCAGCGTGATGTCGTCGTGCTGCTCATGCGGACTGAACTGCTTCACGTCGTCGAGAATGGAATTCATCAACTCGCGTGGCTTCTGCTCGCGATGCCGGCGCAAGCTCGCGACTAAGTGCTGTTCTCCGAATTCCTCGCCATGATCGTTGAAGGCTTCGGTTACGCCGTCCGTGTACAGCACCAGCGTGTCGCCGGGTGATAGGCTGTTTTCGCCGATGGAGCATTTCCAGTCTTCGAAGAGTCCCAGAACCGTGCAGGTGGAAGCCAGCCGGTCCAACGTGCTGTCGCTCCGCAAAATAAGACCGGGCAGATGGCCGCAATTGGCGTACCGCAGGCGGCAGGCGCGGGTGTCATATTCGGCGAAGAAGAGCGTGGCGTAAGCGCTCTCGATCGTATTCTCGAAAAAAAGTTGGTTCACCGATTCCAAGAATCGTTGCGGATGTTCCAGAGCGATGGCGCACTGGCTGCGCAGGTTCGCTTGCAGATTGGCCATCAACAAAGCCGCGGCGATTCCCTTGCCTGCGATGTCGCCCACTACCAGGCCCAGGCGCTCTTGTCCCAGATTCAGGAAATCATAATAATCGCCGCCCACCTGGCGAGCCTGAACGCAAACGCCCGCATACTCGAGCGGGCCGAAGGGCGGCAGTGTTTGCGGGAAAAGCCTGGCTTGGACCAGCCGGGCAATTTCCAGTTCCTGGGCAGCGCGGCGTTCCACTTCCAGTTTCTCTGCGATGGCGCGGCGTTGTTCCTCGAGCGCGCGGCTGACATCGTCGAACCCGACCAGTGAAAACGAGTTGCCGTCGATATCGTCGAAGCGGGTGAACACGCCACCCCAAATCGGTTGCCGATCCGAGGCCGATTCGGCCGGATTATGCTTAATCCGCCTCAGCCGCGGTGTATAGCGAAAATGGACGCCGCGTTCGCTCCATTCGCGGAACTTGGCAACCACGTCTTCGGTAAGGAAGACGATGGGCGTTGGCCGGCCGATGAACTTGTACTCTTCAGAATCCGGATGGGGAGTGATCAGGCGAAGCACAGTGGTGCCATCGGGAGGGGCCACCGCCAACAGACGGTGACCGGATTGAAGGCGTGTATCGAGAGCCAGATCGAATCCGAGTTGATTCAGGTAGAACTCCAGGCTACGATCCTGATCTTTCACAAATACGTTGACGGCGTCGATGCGCAGGTAGGGATTCTGCCGGTCCAATCGAACGTTCATGCCAGAGGATTACGCCACTTCAGGCCGGGAAATCGCAGGAAATCGCGATCGGAGGAGCACAGTTCGGCTCGGTTCTCCAAGGCTAACGCCGCCAGATGCGCGTCGGAAGTCAGGTTACCGCCAGTTCCGAACGGCTCCAAGAGCTCTCGCAGGATTGTGCCATGCCGGGGACCAGGGTGGATGATGCCGACCGTCGTTCGCTCCAGCCAGAATTCGACCAGATCGAACGCGGCGCCGATGGGAAGCGGGTTGCGGAAAAGACCGGGCCGGGTTGTGAGGCGAAGGAACGCAAGTAAAACGGTCCACGGGATACCAATTGTTTCCGTTCCGGAGAGGGCCGTCTCCAGCCAGGATTTTGCGCGAGCGTGTCGCGGCGCGTTCTTGTTGACGGCATAGATGAGAATGTTGGCGTCGATCAGGATCACTTATGCAGCGAGAGCTTACGACTCAGCTCCTCGTCCTCGATCGCGTCGGCAACGGCGAGTGCTTTGTCCCAGCGGAAGTATTGCTCAGCGCCGAGCGAATAGGTTTTTTGAGTAAAAGGGCGAGCGCCATGCCGCTTGGCGGGCGCTAATCCGGCGCGGATGGCATCGTTGAGCGCTTGTTTGAAGGAAACACCCCGCTGGCGCATTATGTCGCGAATCAATCGCTCGGTGTCGGGATCGAGGGTGACGGTGGTCCTCATGGCGACATCATAGCATCAATCGAACAAGCATCATGATGCTAGAATGTGACAGCGAAGGGAGGAACGGCATGGCGAATAAATTTGGCACCGATATCATAATCCAGGCGCAAGATCCGATGAGCGCGGCCAGCTTCTACGTCAACCAGCTCGGATTCGAGATCACTGACGAGAAGCCGAACATGATCAGCCTGCATGGCGAGCACATCAACCTGTTTATCGAGCGAGGCCCGGCGCTGGGCGGGGTTTTGGAAGTAACGGTTGCGAACGTTGAAGAAGCCAAGCGCAGGCTGTTGAAGAACGGCTGCGAAATCGTCAAGGACGAGCCGGATTTTCCCAGATGTTATATCAAAGATCCGTTTGGCTTGATGTACAATCTGACCACCTAGTCAGAGCTCCGACGGATCTTCTTCAGTTTCGCCCAGGTCAGGCTTGCGTCCTTCGATCTCGCGATCTTCTTTCGAGTATTCGGACGGAAGGTCTTCGATCGGCTTGGGGATATTTCCGTCTTCTATGTCCTCGTCGATTTTCTTGTCAATTGGCTTCATACCTTCAGTCTCCCACCTTTGGACGCTACTGGAACCCAGCATTGGTCAGGATAATGCTGAGCTGGCGGCTGTCGCCCGGAACTGAAAAACTTTTGTCCACTTTGATGGTGAGCTGCGCGGCGTCGCCGTCGGGTTTCATCGGCGGACTAGAGAGCGCGTACGCGCCAGGCGCGGAGTAAGTTTGGGACGCGACGGTGTGGTCGTTCAAAGCTAGCGTCACCTGACGGGCAGGCGATGCGGCGGGGATGGTGAAGCGGACGGTCACAGGCGTCGGCTGGGCCGGCGGTTTCAAGAGAATGGTCGCGCTCTGGCTCATCCAACGCCATTGGCCGCTTTCGAGTTGATAGATGCCACTCACAATTTGTTCCCCGGCTTCGGGCGCGTTCATGGGCAGATCGGTGAGGGTGGGTTTGCGTTCCACCATCAGCACGGCGCTGAGCTGGTCAATAGGTGCGCGAGAAATATCGAAGGGGCGCAGGCCGAACATCGTGCTGGAATAGGCTGCGTGGCTTTGGAGCGCGACAATCCGCAAGGGGATGGAGGACGTGATGGTGCGCTCCGCGACAGGTGCGAGCACTCCACCACCGCTGGTGAATGGAATGGGATAGCTGAGCTCACTGGATGCCACCATTTCGCCGGGATGGATCGCTTGGCCCTGGCGCAGCGGCAGGCCCCCTTCGGATTCGAGGTAGTAGCGGAGTCCCCATTCGCCGTTGATCCAGAGGCGCTTGGATCTTGCATTGCTTTGGAGACTCCGCGCGAACTGGCGGTAGCCGTCCCAGTGTTGATAGTTCACGGTCGCCAGCATCAGGCTCAGGGCGAATCCGCAGGCCAGGCTGATTTGTAGAAGACGAAGACGGGCGCGTTGAGTGGCGAGAATGGCGATGGGTAGCGCCATGGGGAGCAAGTAACGCGCCGAGCCGGCGAAGAAGACGATCAGCGCGCCGGCGAAGAAGATGAGCACCCATTGCGCCAGGAAGTCGCGCCAGTGGCGAGCGCACCAGATCAAGATACCGACGCCCACCGCGATAGATCCCCAGAAAAGCGGATTGAGATCGTAGAAAGCTGCGCCGATGGCGAACGGAAGCGCGTAGAGCGGCGGCAGCCAGAGGGCGGGAAATACAAGCCACGCCAAATGGCCAGTGAGTGCAACCGCGCTTTTGATCTTTTGCGCGAAGACCTGGAGCCCGTAGGTGGACATGTAGTTGGCAAGAATTCCAGCAGGGAGACCACCGGTGGAGAAGCGCTCGAAAATCTGCCAGACGAAGAGCGCGGCGACGGGGGTGAAGGCTGCCAGGCGTGCGAGGCGCCATTTTCGTCCGTAGAGGAAAAGAATAGGGACCAGCAAAATGGATTGATAGGCCGTGAGCGCCGTTAGAGCCATCGCGAACGCAGACGCGAGTAAGAGCGAGATAGAGTTGCGATCGACGGCGAAGACATACAGCGCGGTGGAAAGAAGCCAGAGGGCGACAAAGGGCAGATCTGCTTCGAGCGATGTTCCGTTGATGACAAAAGTGGGGGTAGCGCAGAAGAGCAGCATGGCAAGGAGCGGGTGTGGACTGAAGCGGCGGGCCAGCGCGAGGGCGCTGAAGGCGGCCAGTAGTGAAAACAAAATGTAAGCGGCGTGGAAGGGAATTTCCGAAACGCCCTTGTCCGCGGCAATCAGCAGCGCGAGGAACCAGGCGTTGAGCGGGGGGTGCGATTGCCCGCGCATATCGATATCGCGGCCCATGAAGACGTAGGCGGTGTGCTTGGGATGAAGCGGATCGATCTGCGCGTGCGCGGCTTCGGTGAGATAAAGGACGTCGTCGCCCTGAAGCGCCTGAGTGAGGAAGGGCAGACGCAGGGCGAGGACGACCAGCGCGACGAGGATCAACTGGCGGCGCAAGAGATCAAGATAGCAGGCGCGGCTACCGGGCCCTAGGGGTAAGCGGCTATTGCCCGATGTTGAGCACCACGCGGAAGCGCGCCTTGCCGCTCAGCATGCGGTCATAGGCTTCAGCCACACGATCGAGCGGGAAGACTTCGTTCATGGAACGGACGCCGGACAGCACGCTGAAGTTCAGCGCGTCTTGGGAATCGATAGACGTGCCCGCGTACCAACCTCTGACGGATTGATCCAAAAAGATCATTTGTAGCGTGTTCACCTCCAGTGAGGGAACCGCACCGATGACCATCAGCGATCCACGGACGCCGAGGCCGCCGAGCACGGCCTTCATGGCGTCGCTGCTGGTAACGGTGGCCAGGATCACTTTCGCGCCGCCCAGCTTTTGCAGCTCGGCAGCGGGATCTTGAGTTTTATTGTCGATGTGATAGTGTGCGCCGAGTTGTCTGGCGAGCGGCTCTTCGTCTTTTCCGCGCGCAATGGCGACGGCTTTGCAACCCATCTTCGCGGCGAATTGCACGGCGAGGTGGCCGAGCCCTCCAATGCCGACAACGGCGACCAGATCGCCGGGGCCTGCGCCGCTGTTGCGAAGACAGTTGAAGGTAGTGACTCCGGCGCACATCAGAGGCGCCGAATCGACGGGCGAAAGATCGTCGGGGACCAGCGCGAGCGCGCTGACCGGCGCGAGCATGCACTCGGCGTAGCCACCATCGCGAGAAATGCCCGTGATCTCAGTTGAGGTCTGGCAGGCGAAGAAGTCGCCCCGGCGGCAGTTATCGCAATAGCCGCAAAATCCGCCGTTCCAGCCTACGCCGATTCGTTGTCCAGGCTTCCAGCGGGGGACGTTGGATCCCACAGCGTCGATCACGCCGATGACTTCGTGTCCCGGAACCCGCGGATACTGGATTCCAGGAAACAATCCGTCCTTCGTCACCGTATCGCTGTGGCAGACGCCACAAGCCTGGACCTTGATTCGCACAAACCCGGAGATGGGTTCGGGAATATCGCGTTCGACGATTTCCAAGGGGCCGCCGGGCCGGGGGACTTGCACGGCGCGCATTTTTGGCATGAGGCTCCTCCGTTCAGGTCATGAGACGCTCGAACGACGCCGGAGGATTCGCCTGAATTTTTTCGCAAGCGGTCTCCTGGCCGAGCGTGGCGCCTTCGCGCGTTGTACTTTAGAGATAGGACTCTACATGCCAACCGCAACTACCGTTGTCACACCCACCCGCTACGCGCAGGGCCTTCCTTACGCCGATTTCCTGGCGCAAGCGGCGGTGAATGTCGATAAATTCGAGCAGAACTATAAGAGCGCGCCCCTGTCGGAGGAGGATCTAGCGTTCTTTAGAAGAGCCGCCGCGCAGCCCAACGGTCCAGCCAAGATACTGGCGATTGCGGAGGCGTGGTGCGGCGACGTTTATCGCGAGTTACCTACTGCCGCGAAGATTGCCGAGGCCAGTGGGATGGAACTGCGGGTGTTTCTGCGGGATGAAAACGCGGACATCATGGACGAGTTTCTGAGCAACGACGGAAAATCGCGCGCGATACCGGTGTTTGTGTTTTATACGGCGGACATGCAGTACATCGCGCACTTCACGGAACGCTCGGCGCTGGCGCATCGGGAGCTGGCCGAGATTGCGGATCAGGTGAAAGCGAAGATGGGTCTTCCGAAGGAAACGACGTTCGCGACAGCGCCTGAGGATCGCCGGCAGGAACTGCTGCGCGAGGTGATAGCGAAGCTTCAGCCGCGCTCGGACGATTGGCGGAAGGAAGCCATCAAAGAGATGCGACAGCTATTGTCGGCCGCGCTACACCTGCCCGATCGCGCGTCCTAATGCGAGTGCCCATGCCGACTCCGGTGGTCTACACTATTCGCGGTTGTGACGCCTGCGTGAAGCTGCTGAAGAAGTGGGACGCCGATGGCGTGCGATACGATGAACGGCGCGTGGAGTTGAGCCAGGCCGTGTTGGACGAAGCGCGCAAGTTTGGCGACATGGTGCCGATCGTGGTGTGGCCCGATGGGCGGGTGGAGCAGGGGTTCGAGGGAAGCCTCGGTTGTTTCATTTGAAGCGCAGCCGGACCCCGGGGTGTGCGGCTGAAGAGACCAGTTATGCATGATCGACTGTACACCTGACTGGCAGCTGGCACGTCACAGTTACATGCGTGGTGGAGACTTCCTGGCAGGGTGGGGCAAAATTTTGCGCGGCAAACTGCCGCTTCTTTCTATCGAAATTACGAGCGAGTGCCCGCTCAGTTGTCCGGGCTGCTATGCTTACGGCGACCGGCACCTGGGCGGCGGAGTTACGCTCACGCAGTTGTCGGATTCGCGTGGCGAGACCCTGGTGCAGGGCATTTTAAGGCTGGTGGACCAGCACGATCCGATGCAATTGAGCTTAGTGGGCGGCGAGCCAATGATGCGCCATCGCGAACTGAGCAAGTTGCTTCCGATCCTCAGCGCGCGCGGAATTTATACCATGGTTGTTACCAGCGGCGTGATCCCCATTCCCGCTGAATGGACGTCGCTGCCGCGCGTGACGGTCGCTATTTCAGTAGACGGATTGCCCGAGCATCACGACGATCGCCGTAAGCCGGCGACCTACGAACGAATTCTCCGCAACATCGCGGGGCGAAGAGTTTACATTCATTGGACGGCGGTGCGCGCGCACGTGCAGGATCCCAGCTACGCCGAGCGCTACCTGGAGTTCTGGAGCGAACGGGACGAAGTTCATCGCATCTGGATGAGTGTGTACACGCCGCAACGCGGGGAGCAAAGCGCAGAACGGCTCACCCCAGAAGACCGCAAACGGCTGGCCGACGCCATTCCGGCTTTGGCCGCGAAATACCCGAAGTTTCTCATCACGGGCGGTATGGCCCAAGCTATCTTGAGTCCGCCTGCCAGCCCCGACCAGTGCGCTTTTGCGCGGGTGTCCGCGAACTATACGGCCGATCTGCGTACGCGCGTTGCACCGTGTGTATTCGGCGGCGATCCCGATTGTTCGGAATGCGGCTGCGCCATCAGCTCCGCGCTGCACTGGATTACGAATGAAAAGGCTGCGGCACGATTCGCGCTGGACGCGTCCTTGAAGGTTGGCGCGGCGCTGGCGAAACTGAAGAAGGCAAGCTAGCCCCGGAGGAACGCCGCTAATCGCGGATAAGCAAAACTATTCGTCGTCGGAGGCTAGCTTCGCCAGCACCGAGAAATCCTCCAGCGTGGTTGTGTCGCCTTTCACTTCCCCGTTGGTCGCCAGCTCGCGCAAAAGGCGGCGCATGATTTTGCCGCTGCGCGTTTTGGGAAGCGAATCGGTGAACCGGATGTCGTCGGGCTTGGCGATGGGGCCGATTTCTTTGGCCACCCACTGGCGCAACAGATTTTTGTTTTCCTCGCTGGGCGTCTGTCCTCCTTTCAGAGTGACAAAGGCGGAAACGGCCTGGCCCTTCACGTCATCGGGGCGTCCCACCACCGCGGCTTCGGCCACCATCGGATTGGCCACCAACGCGGACTCGATCTCCATGGTGCTTAGCCGGTGCCCGGCCACGTTCAACACATCGTCCACGCGGCCCAGCAGCCAGAAATAGCCATCAGAATCGACACGCGCGCCGTCGCCCGCGAAATACATACCCGGGATTTGCGACCAGTATTGCTCTTTGTAGCGCTCCGGATCGCCATAAATGGTCCGCAACATCGAGGGCCAAGGTTGTTTGATCACCAGGAATCCACCGGACCCGGGCGGCACGCTCACACCTTCGCGAGTTACCACGTCGGCGATTACGCCGGGCAACGGCAGGGTGGCTGAACCGGGCTTCGTCGCGATTGCGCCGGGCAAGGGCGATATCATCGCGGCGCCGGTCTCGGTCTGCCACCAGGTGTCGACGATGGGACAGCGCCCGCCGCCGATCACTTCGCGGTACCACATCCAGGCTTCGGGATTGATCGGCTCACCGACGCTGCCGAGCAGCCGCAGCGAGCTGAGGTCGTGCTGGCGGGGCCATTGCTCGCCCAAGCGCATGAAGGCGCGAATGGAAGTAGGCGCGGTGTAGAAGATGCTGACGCCGTATTTCTGGATGATGCGCCAGAAGCGGTCTGGCTCCGGCCAGGTGGGGCCGCCTTCATAGATCACCACGCTCGCGCCGTTCTGCAGCATGCCGTAGACGACATAGGTGTGGCCGGTCACCCAGCCGATGTCGGCGGAGCACCAGTAAGTGTCTTCATCGCGCAAATCGAAGACCCATTTGGCCGTGATGTAGGAACCGACGGAATAACCGCCGGTGGTGTGCAGAATGCCTTTGGGTTTTCCGGTGGTGCCGGAAGTATAGAGCAGATACAGCGGATGTTCGGCATCCAGCGGCTCAGCCGGGCAATGGTCGGACGCGTTCTCCATCAGTTCGTGCCACCAATGGTCGCGACCCGGCTGCATCGTGACTTTGCTGCCTGTCCGCTTATAAACCAGCACTTTCTTCACCGTGGAGCACTGCGGCAGCGCCTGATCCACGGCTTCTTTCAACTTCACCTCAACACCTCTTCGAAACGCGCCGTCTTGCGTGATCACGGCCGACGCCCCGCAATCGTTGATGCGATCGATGAGCGCCTGCGACGAGAATCCGCCGAAGACCACGGTGTGTACTGCCCCAAGGCGCGCGCAGGCCAGCATCGCTACGGCCAACTCCGGCACCATGCCCATGTAAATGGCGACGCGGTCGCCTTTCCGGACTCCCAGCGACTTCAGTACGTTCGCGCACTTGGAGACTTCGCGCAGCAGTTGCCGGTAGGTGAGGGTCCGCGAATCGCCGGGCTCGCCTTCCCACTGAATAGCGGCTTTGTTCTTGCGCCATGTGGCGACGTGGCGGTCCAGGCAGTTGTATGAAATATTCAGTTCCCCGCCCAGGAACCACTTGGCGAACGGCAGCTTCCATTCGAGCACCCGATCCCAGGGCTTGAACCAGTGCAGCTCCCGCGCGATTTTATCCCAGAACCCTTCCGGATCGTCCTTAGCTTCCCGATACAGGCGCTCGTATTCGGCACGGCTCCTGATTTGGGACGCGGCGCGAAACTCCTCGGAGGGCGGGAAGACGCGCTGTTCGTTCAGAACGGAGTCGATGGCGTTCGATGACATAGCTCTCCATAGCATATCGCTGATTCGCAACGCTCCCTTGGGTTGCGCATTTTGACACTAGCGCTTGACTTTTGGCAAACTAAAAGGGTGTTTTTGGGAGTCAGCCCTTCCTCCCGGCTTCGGCCCTGCTGGTGTTTCGAGTCCGCGGTCGCGAACCTGCCTCTTCAGATGCCTCTCAACAAATGATGTCAAGGAGTCTTGTCGATGAAACTATTTGTGGGGAATCTACCCTATGCGGCTACTGAAGCCGACTTAACGGATTTCTTTTCGCAAGCGGGCGTGGCCGTAGATAGCGTAAACGTGATGCGTGACCGTTTTACAGGGGAGGCCCGCGGGTTCGGGTTCGTCGAAATCAACGACGATACGGCGGCCAACCGCGCGGTGGAAGCCTGCAATGGCCGAGACTTGATGGGCCGCGCGCTGGTGGTCAACGAAGCCCGTCCCATGGTTCCGCGTGAAGGCGGCGGTGGACGTGGTCCGGGAGGCGGCGGACGCGAGCGCCGCGGTGGCCGGCCGGGCCGCTAACACCCGGATTTATCCCTCCAGCATTTTCGCGATAGCGTCTGCGTCGTTGGGAACCGCCAACGGAGGATTGCCGAATCTTGGTTGGATCTTTCGGCCATCGGGAGCCTGCAGTTCGCCGGTGTGATAGCGATAGATGTAGTCCGGATCCTTCAAAACGTTCCCGGTTAAGACTGCAACCACGTCTTCGTCGGCGCGAATCGTTCCCGCCTCGGTAAGCTTTCGGATCCCCGCCAGTGTAGCCGCCGAAGCCGGCTCGCAACCGATGCCGCATTGTCCGATCACAGCCTTGGCGTCGGCAATTTCCTGCTCGCTAACTTTCTCCACCGTACCGTTGGTTACCGTCACTTCGTGTCTTGCCTTGGGCCAGGAAACCGGATCGCCGATGCGAATGGCAGTAGCCAGAGTGCGCGGCTCCGCGACGCTTCGAAATTCGCCCTTGGTCTTCATGAATTCGTAAAACGGAGCGGCGCCTTCGGCCTGGATCACGGCCAATCGCGGGAGCTTGCGGATGAAACCGAACTGGCACAGCTCGCGCAACGCTTTTCCGAATGCCGACGTGTTGCCGAGATTGCCACCCGGCAGTACGATCCAATCCGGCGGATTCCATTCGCGCTGGTCCAGCATTTCGAAGATGATCGTTTTCTGGCCTTCAATGCGAAATGGATTAATGGAATTGAGCAGATAAATGCCCAGCCGGTCGGCCAGCACGCGCACCAGCGCGAGGATCTGATCGAAGTTGGCCTCCACCTGAAAAGTGCGAGCGCCGTATTCCAAAGCTTGCGCCAGCTTCCCGTATGAAATATTGCCGCGCGGGATGAAGACGATCGGGTCAAGTCCTGCAGCGCTCGCATAGGCCGCCATGGATGCCGACGTATTGCCGGTGGAGACGCACGCCACGCGCTGGCGGTCCAGCCGGATGGCCTGCGTTACGCCGCAGGTCATGCCGTTGTCCTTGAACGATCCGGTGGGGTTGAAGCCCTGATGCTTAAACGTGAGGCGATCCAGGCCGCCATAGAGCGCCGCGCGCGGAGCATCCAGCAGCGGCGTGTCGCCCTCGCGCAAGGAAACAACTTGATGATGATGGCCGTCGAACGGCAGCAGTTCGCGGTAACGCCACACGCCGCTTTGATCAATCGGGTGGTTCGACATGCGCCGCGTCCGCCAGACCTTCTTCCACAGCTCCGTTTCCACGCTTTCTTCGCCGAAAGCCACTTCCAGCAGGCCTCCACAATCGGGGCAATTGTAGATGGCTTCGTCGATCGGAAAGCGCGCGCGGCATTGCTGCTCGAAACACGCCAACTCAGCTAGCATGATTAAAGTATCCCCAATATGGTCTCGGTTTGTCTGGAGAATGGCAAGGTGTTGGTGCGCCGACAGGCGCGTCCGCGCCGGCGCGAAGGTTTCGCCTTGATTCGCCTGATCTATGGCGGAATCTGCAACACCGATATCGAACTGCAGCGCGGCTACTACGGCTTTCGAGGGACCCCGGGGCATGAATTCGTGGGTGAAGTTTTAGAGGCGGACGATCAAAGTTGGGCAGGCGAGCGCGTGGTTGGAGAAATTAATCTGGCCTGCGGAAAATGCAGGTGGTGCGCGCGCGGACTAGGCCGCCATTGTCCAGCGCGAACGGTACTCGGCATCGTGAGGCAGCCTGGCGCGTTTCGCGAATTCCTGACGCTGCCCGAGCGAAACCTGCGGCGAGTGCCGCGCGAGATTTCGTCTGAGGAAGCTGTGTTCGTGGAACCGCTGGCCGCGGCCTGCGAAATATTAGATCAGGTTCGCATTCCACGCGGAACACCGGTGGCGGTGCTCGGCGACGGGAAGCTCGGACTGCTGGCGAGCCAGGTTTTACAGGCGCACGGCGCACAAGTGCATCAGTATGGCCGTCACAAAGATAAGCTGAGGATTGCTGGGCGATCGGGGGTGAGCACCGAAATCGCGAAAAAGCTGCCAGTGGCCAAGTATGAATTCGTAGTGGAGGCCACGGGTTCGAGCGAGGGGCTGCGGCAGGCCGTGCAAATGACGCAGCCGCGCGGAACAGTAATTATGAAGTCGACCGTTCACGGATTGGTGTCGATTAATTCGGCGCCCGTGATCGTTAATGAGATTACGTTGGTGGGCTCGCGTTGTGGCCGCTTCGAGCCTGCACTTCGGCTGCTCGCCCGGCGCAAGGTGCGCGTGGATGCGATGATATCGGACGTGCTTCCATTAAAGAGTGCGCCGCGGGCGTTCAAAGAGGCCGCGAAATCGGGAGTTTTGAAAGTTCTGCTGCATGACTAAGACAAAAAACCGCTTGCTGACGCGCGCGGCTCAGAAGGGTTTTCGACTTGTATGCGGCTTCTTGGCCGCTGCCCTCACGGTAGCTGCGCAGACTCCGGAATACGGCTATCAGGTGATCCACGTCTATCCGCACGATCCCAACGCGTTTACGCAAGGCTTGGAGTATCGCGCCGGATATCTGTACGAAAGCACCGGCCTGAAGGGCCGCTCGTCTGTGCGCAAGGTGCAGCTCGAAACGGGAAAGGTGTTGCAGCAAATCGATATCGATGGCCAGTACTTCGGCGAGGGCATTACGGTACTTAATCAGAAGATCGTTGAACTCACCTGGCAGTCGGAAACAGGCTTCGTCTACGACCAATCGACTTTCCGTCGGCTGCAAGCGTTTAACTATCCCGGCGAAGGTTGGGGACTGGCCAACGACGGCCAAAGTATCTACATGAGCGATGGCACGGCGCAGATTCGCATTTGGGATCCGGTCACGCTGCACGAAAAGCGCCGCATAACCGTTCATGATCGTGCCCAGCCAATCCTGAATCTGAACGAGCTGGAATGGGTGCGCGGTGAGATTTACGCGAACGTCTGGCAAAAGGACGTTATCGCACGTATTTCGCCGGTGGACGGCCGGGTGCTGGGATGGATCGACCTGGCGGGCATCTTGCCGGCCGCCGATCGCTCCGGCCAAGAGGATGTTTTAAACGGGATCGCCTATGATGTTTTGGGCGACCGCCTCTTCGTTACCGGTAAGCAATGGCCCAAGCTTTTCGAGATCAAGGCGGCGCCGCTTCATCGCAAGAACCGGTGAAACCGGTCCTTTAACTTTGCGTACCAGGATTCCTTCGCCGCGGGCTGTTCGGACGCCGGCCCGTTGGAAGCCAGCTTCGGCGAATCCGTTTTCGTCGCTGGGTCGTATATCTCTTTATTGACCATGTGGATTCGATAACTGTCGAATGCATAGCTCTTGCGATACAGACGCCCGTCGACGCCTTCCAGGACCACGGAAAAACTCGGTTGCGAGCCGGCATTGTTCACCTGGACCGGATAATGCCCCACCACGTTCCGCTCGATGTAGGCCGTTTCATAGCGATGATGCCTCAGGCTCCAGACGAATACCCGGAAGCTGTCGAACTCGTACGGTTGCCCGCCTTTGGCGATGGTTGTCCAAAGCCAGTTGTTTTTCACGGAATCGCCGTCGCGTACCTGCCCCAGCGCAAAGTACGACGTAATGCGATGGCCTTCGGCATACTGTGCCACCTCATCGGGAATCGCCATGCTCAGCGGACGTGTGAGCACCCATCCCACCTTGCCGTCTGGCGCGCGCACCAGATTCCAGTCGTCCATGGGAACTTCCACTGGCGGCGCGGGCGGCGCCGGGGCCACATCGGGCGGCGGATCCGGCTCCGGTTTCGGAACGGAAAGCGCCACCCAGTTCTCGGGGGGCTTCGGCGCGGGCGGACTAGGCGGCGGGCCGATCCTGGTCTGCGAGGATTTCGGCTTGGGCTTCTTGCGAAGCGGAGCCGGCTTGGCCGACGTGGGCAGGGAGACCTCGTCGTGCTGTACTCGCGGCGTCAGCTTATGCCCGATCACGTCCACTTTGCCGTTCTCTGGAATCTGCCCGAAGCTCGGGGAAGTCCGGCTGGGTTCGGTATGCAGGTTCAGCGACTCGAAAACGGTGGCCTGTCCCTGCGACTGCGAGCTGGAAGCGCTCCGGGCCATGTCGCGAAGCTCCGCCATTTGTTCGGGCGTGAGGAGCTGCCGCAGATCGGTCCACCCCTCGACGCCCTGCCCGGTACGAACCTTCACCAGCCGGTGCCGGTACTCGACAATCGAGAGCTTGTCGCCGTGCTTGACGGTGGCGGAAATGGCCGACTTCAGCGCTAATTCCTGCCGTAAATTCAGCGAGCCGGGGCCAACGTAAGCATCGCCGAGCGAAGCGGCGGGGCGCGGCTTATCGGAACACGAAACTAGGAAGGCGGCCAGGCAAAAACAAATTGCAGCGCGAGTCAAGGTCACGAGCGCAAGCTTCTTCGGAGTAACACCGCGCACAACGCAGCGGGCCGCGGTTGTTTTCTTCTTCATCCTTGGAAGCGCGTCCCGCGCTGTGCGCTCCAAGGAGCCACGCGCAAAACGGAGCACGGCGCCGAGTAAGTTTCTATTTGGTGGTGCGCGCCGCGCCCTTTGCGCTACTGTTAGTCTATCAGTAATGCCCGACGGAGTCGCTCATCAAGATGTAACTGGTGCGCGCGTTGAATTTTATTGCGCGCGCTGTCACGCGGCTGTAACGGATCCGTTGGTTTGCGGCGATTGCTCCGCCATCATTTGCCGAATTTGCGGCGCGCCATTGGAGAAGATCGACGAACTGGGGATTGGTTAAGGAACCCACGTGCGCAGGAATTTCACTGGAGTTCCAGGTTCGATTTCAAACGGCTGACCGCCCGCGGGAACCAGCCAGGCTTCCCCTTCCTGAAACGGCCGGCCTGCGATGTTTCCAGTGCCACTCACGAAGATCAAGATGTGAAACCGCCCGGGCTCCGGCTTATACAGCAACATCGACGCCGTGCGCGCGAGTTCGGTGTGGAAGTATTGGCAGTCGATGGGAAGTATCACGGACTTCGGCGAGCTGGCTTCCGTGAACGAAACTTGGATCGCTTTGTCCAAATGAAGCTCGCGGGGGCGGCCGTAATCGTAAAGCCGATAGGTGACGTCGGAATGCTGCTGGATTTCGCACAGGGCGAGCCCGCCGCCGATGGCGTGAACCGTGCCGGCTGGAATGAAAAAGGCGTCGCCGGCCTGCACTTCGACCCAATTGAGTAATTGCTCGATCTCTCCGGTTAAGGCTGATTCCCGCAAACGCTGGCGGCTGATGGATCCGCGAAAGCCGATGGCCAGACGAGCGCCCGGATCGGCGCGCATCACGTACCACATCTCGGTCTTGCCGGCAGATTCTTCATGCGCGGCGGCGAAATCGTCGTTGGGATGCACCTGCACCGATAGCGGCTCGGAGGTGAAGATAAACTTCACCAGCAATGGCAGGTCGGCCTCAAACCACACTTCGCCGATTTTCTTTCCGCCCGACGGGTACCAAGGCAACAGGTCCGTCGCGCCCCACACTTTTTCGAGGAACAGGGTGGGTAGGGGGACGGGTAGCTTATCGGACACTCCTATCGAACCCGTCCGGTAATGAAGCGGTCGATCCGGTCAAGCCCGCGTTCCAGTTCTTTCATCGAAGTGGCATACGAAATGCGGACGTGCTCGGTGGTTCCGAACGCCTCGCCCGGTACAACGGCCACGTGCGCCTCCGACAAGAGTTTCTCTGAGAACTGCAGCGCCGACGATATGCCGTTGCGGAAACCGACGGATATGTTCGGATAAGCGTAAAACGCTCCGCGCGGCTCAGCGATCTTGACGCCTGGAATGGCGCGCAGGCGCTGCACCACAAAGTCGCGACGCCTGCGATATTCGGCCAGCATGATCGGAATGGAATCCTGCGGCCCGCGCAAAGCTTCGATGGCCGCCTTCTGCGCGATCGACGTGGGGTTGGAAGTGGTGTGGCTTTGCAGCTTCAGCATAGCGTCGATCAGCGGCTTAGGCGCCAGTGCGAACCCGATGCGCCAGCCCGTCATGGAGTAAGTTTTCGAGAGCGATCCGGCGATCACCACGTTCTCCTTCGCGCCGGGCATGGCGGCTATCGAGAACGGCTCACTGTCGTAGAGAAAGCGGCAGTAGCATTCGTCGGTCATCAACTGGACGCCGCGCTTCACCGCAAGATGATAGATCTTCTCGAAATCTTCGCGGCTCAGAAGGCCGCCGCTTGGATTGCAAGGCGAGTTGATGATGATCAGCCTGGTCTTGGAGGTGATCTTCCGCGCGATGTCGTCGGCGGTGAAAGTGAAACCGTTAGCTTCGTCGCTTTCGACAAAAACGCACTTGCCGCCCGCGTAGTTCACGACGTCTTTGTAGGTGACCCAATAGGGTACCGGGATGATGACTTCGTCGCCGTCTTCAACGAGCGCCTGCATAACGTTGAAAATCGCGTGCTTTCCGCCGACGGTCACCAGGCACTCGGCGGGCGTGTAAGCGGTGCCATAGTCGTCATGATGGCGCGCGCAAATGGCCTGTTTGATCTCCACCGTTCCGCCGGTGGGCGTGTACTTGGTGAAATTGGCGTCGATGGCTGCGATGGCCGCTTGCTTGATGTTGTCGGGCGTCGGAAAGTCGGGCTCTCCGGCGCCAAAGTCCACGATGTCGACGCCTTCGCGGCGAAGCTTGTCGGCTTCGGCGGCGACCTTCATCGTCGAGGATTCGCTGATGAGCGAGATGCGCTGGGCTAGGTGCAAGGTTGCTGTCATGTAAGAGTTAGGCTTCTCCAGTTTCTTTGCGTCCAGTTTCTTCGAGGAGTCTTCTCTTTAGTCTAACCTCGATTGACGGCGGCACGAGGCCCCCGATGCTTCCTCCCAGCCGGATTACTTCTTTCACCAGACGCGAGCTGATGAACGAGTGAGCCTCGCCGGCCATTAAGAATACGGTTTCGATGTCGGGGCGCAGTCTGCGATTCATCAACGCCATCTGGAGTTCGTATTCGTAATCGGAAACGGCGCGAATACCGCGCAGGATGACGCTGGCGCCGCACTCGACAGCGTAGTCCACCAGCAGGCCGCCAAATGAGCCGACCTCGACGTTGGGAAGCTCGGCGGCTACTTCCCGCAACATTTCGATTCGCTCCTGGAGGTCGAACAGCGGGCGCTTTTCATCGTTGCGGAGAATGGCGACGATCAGCCGGTCAAACAAAGCCGATCCGCGCTGGATCAAATCCAGGTGGCCGTTGGTGATTGGATCGAAGGAACCGGGGTACAGGGCGACAACGGTGTCGGGTTTAGGTCTCAAGGTGGCCAGTGTATCAGATCGCCTGAATCAAACTGGGATTGGCGGTTGGGATTGGCCTGCCAGGCCCAGGGTGTCTGCCAGAGAGCGTGGCGACTCGATTGCTGCGTTTGACGCTATGTCGTCCTTCCTTTCGACACTGTTGGTCTGGACGTTGTTGTGCTGTGCCGCGAATGCGGCGGCCCTGGTGCCGGTTCCCACCCCGCCGGCTCTGCGATTGCTATCGACGCCCTTAGTTATAGTTAGGTTAGATTAGTAGGCTGTGGCAAAACCGACTCCCTCACGGTCGCGGCTTCTGTAACGCGATGAACCTACTGAGCCGCGCGCGTGAGCAAGCGGTCTTTTCGGACTTTCGACACAGGCTGTTAGGCTTGGAGGTGAACCAAGGGCAGGCAACAGCGGCAGTTCCGTTCCTCCTGCCCGGCTTCCGTTGTTGCACAGGGAATTTCAATCTTTCAAGTGAA